>Ga0208244_100850_pt1 | contig 22583 bp, 21 predicted proteins | sample SubbioCR12Aug_5A_FD_184828 | JGI IMG/M metagenome (GOLD analysis project Ga0208244, IMG submission 184828) | Serpentinite rock and fluid subsurface biosphere microbial communities from McLaughlin Reserve, California, USA - CR12Aug_5A (SPAdes) | ecosystem: Environmental > Terrestrial > Deep... | reverse complement strand
TCCGCCTTCGTCCCAGCGAACCTGAAACCGCCCGCCGGGGGTCGCCAAGCGGAGTTCTTCCGCCGCCCGCTCCTGTGCCTGCAACGCACCATCGACCGCCTTTACCAGCGTCTTCTGCTCAAAATCCTGCTCACCCATTGGGTGACCCTCCTCTTCAGCCGTTATCCCGCTCCAGCATTGAGTTTGCCGCAGTTTTTACAGATTCAACTGAGGAAAATAGGATGAACTCCTCGCCGCCCCAGCGTCCGGCCAGATCGACGCCGCGCACCGATGCGGAGAGCATGCGCGCAAAGTCCACCAACACCTGGTCGCCGACGTGATGGCCATGCTTGTCGTTGATCGCCTTGAAAAAATCGAGGTCAGCCATGATCAGCGCAAGTGGCGTGCCGTAACGGATGGCGCGCTGGATTTCATGCAGGGCGGCCTCGTCGAAAGCGCGGCGGTTGGCCAGCCCGGTCAGCATGTCGACGCGCGCCAGGGCTTCAGCGGCCTCCTTTTGCTGGCGCAGTTCGGCGGTGGCGGCGGCGATCTTGTCTTGCAGGTCGTGCTGCGCGGCGGCGATTTTTTCGGCCATGCCATTGATCCCCGCCTCCAGTGGCGCCAGCACCGCGGCGGGGTCGTGGGCCACCCGGGCCTCCAGATCGCCGCGGCCGATTCTCGCCACCACCGCATTGATATGGGCGATCGGCCGCGTCACCCCGGCGGCGATCCTGATCGACACCCAGGTCGCCAGCAGGAAGCCGCCCATCAGAATCATCAGCGCAATCTCCACCATCTCGCGTTGGCGCGCGGCCAGCTCGGCGCGGGAGATTTCGACCAGGACATAACCGACCACCGCCGGCTTGGACACCGTTGCATCCGCCTCCCACGCGCCGTCGCCACCCACCAGATGCAGCGCCGTTTGCCGGATCGGTTGCGCCGTGGTGGTCAAATGCTGGCCGCTCATCACCTGCTGCGCATCGGTCAGCGGCACCGCCTGCCGCGGTGGCGGCCCCGAGCGCGCCAGCGTCCGGCCAGCCCGATCCAGCACGCTCACCGAGAGGATCGAGGCATCACCCTGGCGCGCGCCTTCGGCCAGCATGCGCAGGGTCTCGTGGCTGCCGCTGAACAGGGCATATTCGGCGGCCGGGCCGATCTGCCGCGCAATCGTCTCGCTGCGCTCCTGAAACAGGCGCTCCAGGTCGACCTGATAACGCTCAAGAAACACCATGATCAGCAATGACGCGATCATCAGGGCGGGCAACACCGCCCCCAGCAGCAGGCGACCGCGAAAACCAAGGCGCAGAGATTTCATGGCGAACCCTCCTGTCGCCGCAGCTCTTCGGCAAGCAGCGCGGCATCATCGAGCGCCACGCCCAGCGAGGCGGCCACCCGGGCGTTAACGGCAACCTCAAACTCGCGCGACATTTGCGGCGGCGGCAGGCCACGCCCGGCCTGCCAGCCGCGCACCATCTCGATGGCGCGCCGCGCCACCTGCGGCGGCGTCGCATACACCGCCAGCACCGCCCCGGCCTTGACATAAGCGGGTGAAAACGCCACCAGCGGCACCCGTGCGCGGTAGGTGGTGAGCAAAATGTTTTGCAGCGTGGCGCTGTGATAAACCGTCGGCTCGGGCAGGGCGAGGATCAGGTCGGCGCTTTCAAGCACCGCCTTGAGCGCCGGGTAAATCTCTTCCGGCGCATTCACGGGCGCCACGACCAGCCTGAAGCCCCGCGCCGTCGCGGCCTTTTCCAGCGCGGGCAGCATCAGCCGGGTTTGCGGCCCGGCCAGCACACCCACCTGCGGCCGGTCGGGCAACGCACGCTTCAGCAGGGCCATCTGCCGCGCCAGCGGCTGGTCGAGCACGGCGGCGGACAGCGCCCGCTGCCCAGCAATCCCCGGCGCATGCCGCGCCGCCCGCGCGTCATAGACCGCCCGCGGCAACAGGGTGGCCAGCACCGGCACGCGCTCCCACGCGCCAGGCCTGCCGGCCAGCCAGCCAAGCGTCTCATCGAACGCCGCCGCGCCGACCGTGACAATCAGCGCGGGAGGCTCCTCGCCGTCATTGAGAGGGAGTTGTCGGCGGGCGACCTTCAACGCCAGGCCGTCCAGACCGCCTTGCAGCACGGCCGCCGTTTCGGCCTGCACGCCACCGTCCTCCGCGACCACCACCCAGATTCGCTGGGCGTGCGCCGGTAATACCAAAGTCATAACCAGCAGGCAAGCGATGGCGAGATGGGAGAGAAAGCGGGCCATCGTCAGAACGTGAAACGCAGGGTGCCGTAGGCGCGGCGGTCGAACAGATAGGCCGGCCGATATTCGGGATGACTGCCGTCCGCCGCCTGCACCGTGACCGCCGCTTCCGCGCGGGTGCTGCCGACACGGAAGGAGTAGGCGAGGCGCAGGTCGACACGCTGCATGGCGGGCAGAATATCTCTGGCGATGTTCTGGCCATACGACATGGCGCCCGTGGCATGCCACATCACGCTCAGGTCGAAATCGTGCGGCAATTTTTGAAACAGGGCGAGGGTGGTGAAGCGGGTCGGCGGGAACCTGGTTGTGTAGGACGAGTCATGAACAAGCTGCTGAAAGGTCTGATTGACCCAGATTTCGGTGTCGGAGAGCGGCTTCCAGCGGAGCTGATATTCGAGGCCACGCACCTTGAAGGCGGTGCCGTTGGTAAAGTCGCGGACGGGTATCGGCGTAAAAGGCGCAACAGGAAGGACGTAGCCGGGAATCGTGCGCACATCATTGCCGACGCTATCCCTCATTCGCTCGATGAAGCCGTGTACATCAAGCGTCATGCGCCAGTCGCGAAAATTGCCGAAGTAGCCGACCTCCTCGGTATAGAGCGATTCCGGTTTGAGATTGCCTGATACCGCAATCAAGCGGACGGGCAGGTTGAAAAAGGCAAACCAACGGTAGGGGTTCGTGGCTGCGGTGCTCTTCGGGTAATAACGCACATCGCCGGCCAGCTCGAACAGGGTTGGCATCCGCGTTGATTCGGTCACCCCGGCGCGCAGGGTATGGTCGGGCACGACATGGAAGTTCGCCATCAGGCGCGGCGAAAAATAGCCGCCCCTCCAGCTATGCTCGCCCCAGAAACCGCCGGCATTGATCAACCACTGCGGGTGCGGCCGCCATTCCAGGTTGCCAAACAGCCGTTCCTCGTGAAAGGACACCGCGTCCTGTCGGGCATACAGTGGCGACGACACCGCTTCTTCATGTTTGTAGCCGACGCCCCACACGGCGCGCAATTCAGAATTGATGCTCAGTTGATGCTGAAATTCAAGATTCGTGCGCCGACCGCGCCCACCCGAATCAAGCGTCACACTCGGATCGGGCGCATAGGGCGCGGCATCGCGGAAGGTTTCCTCGTCAAAGCTAGCCGAGAGTTTGATTTCATCCGTCGCTGACAACTGACGCCGCCACTGGCCCTGCAGATAAAAACCGCGCATGTCCGCGGTGCGTCGCGGATTTCCCGAACTACCCAGAACTCCCTCTCCCGAGGACAACTGGCTGACCCCGGCCTTAACCATCAGCTCGTTGTCCACGGCCGGCCGCAGATCACCGCGCAGGTGCAACTGACTGACGATCTTGTCGTCATTGAGATTGCGATAACCAGTATCGCTGCGCCGTCCGGCAGACAACCGGAAGCTGGCGGCTTCGTTACCCCAGCCGAGACGCGCCAGGTTGTCATTCACGCCGCCACGGCCGCTGGTGACGGAAACCTCCCCGCCCTGTGTATCCGCCGTGTGGCGGGTAATGATGTTGATGACGCCGAGCATGGCATTGGCGCCATAGGCCGCCGAATTGGAACCGCGCAACACTTCAATGCGGTCGATGTCTTCCAGCAACACCCCCATCATGCCGCGATGGGTATCGCCAATATAAAAGCTTGAATACACCGGCCGGCCATCGATCAGCACCAGGTTGCGCACGCCATAATCATCGAGCGGAAGATGATAAGAGGCCGTGGGGTGGGCGCCGTTGTAGCCCGAGACCAGATAGCCCGGCACCAGCCGCAGCAGATCGGTGACTTCGCGCGCGCCGGAACGGCGGATGATGTCCTTGTCGATGATCGTCACCGCCCCCGGCGTCTCGGCAAGCGGCTGGGCCAGCCGACTCACCGTTAACACCACGGGCAGCTCGCTGAAGTAGTCCTGCTCGGACAACTCGGCCGCCAGCACGCCGCCGCCTGTGGCGAGGGCGCAAAGCGAACTGATGAGTAAGCGGAACGGATGACGCATTGACGGGTTATTCTTGCTTTTGAGCCGCGCATGATGGCACGCGACGGAATGGCTGGCAACAGCTAGCCACGCCGGCTAACCAGCGCGATACCCGCGACCACCAGCGCGGCGCCGAGCAGTTGCGCGAGCGAGAGCGGTTCGCCGAGGAGCCAGGCGGCCAGGCCGATGGTGGCGAGCGGGCCGAGCATGGAAACCAGCGCCACACGCGCACTGCCCAGTTGCCGGATGGCCGCCGACTGGGCGAATACCGGCAGCGCGGTTGAAAACACGCCCATCGCCAGCGCGTAAGCATAGACCGGCCAGGGCTGCGCCAGCGCCCTGAGCGGCTCCGGCTGCACGGCGAAAAAGTGGGCGAACACGGCGACGGTCGAGGCCAGCGTTGCCAGCGCGGCGAAGCGTGCCGTGCCCATCCGGGCGATCAGCCCCGCGCTGCCGGTGAGGTAGATCGCGTAACAAACCGCCGAGCCGAACACCAGCCCACTCCCCAGCCAGATCGTCGCCGCGTCCTCCGCGAACTTGAGATCGTGCCAGAAGGCCGCGCCGATGCCGGCGTAGCACAGCCCCAGCGCCCCCAGCTCGCGGCCGCTGGGCGCGCGCCGGGTCAGCGCCATGCCGAACAAGAGCGTCAGGGTCGGATAGGTGAACAGGATCAGCCGTTCCAGTCCGGCCGTGATGTATTGCAAGCCGAGAAAGTCGAAGACGCTGGCGCCGTAGTAGCCGGTCAGCCCCATGATCACGATGCCCAGCCAGTCGCGCCCGGACAACACCGGCGCGCCGCGCGAAGCGGTGAGGCCCACCCAGAGGAAGATCGGCAGCGCGAAACTCATGCGCAGGGCCAGCAGCGTGATGGCATCGACGCCATAGGGATAGGCCAGTTTGACCAGAATCGCCTTGAATGAAAAGCCGAAGGCCGCGAGAATCGCCAGCGCAATTCCCGCGCGGTGGCTGCCGCCCAGGTTCAACGTCGCCCGCCGAGCAATGAACCCAGCACGCCGCGAATGAGCGCGCGCCCGACCTGCGAACCGATGCTGCGCACCACGGTTTTCGCCATCGTCTGCGCCAGGCCGTCGGTCTGCCCGCCGCGCGGGCCAGTGCGGCCGAACAGGAGATCGCTGATCGCGTTGCCGCCCGTCGAGTCTGACTGCGCCGCCGTCCCGCCAGCGCCGACTTCTGCGGGCGCCGTCCCGCCCGCACTCGTTTTCTGTTCGGGCACTACGGCAGCGGCACGAGCGGACAGTTTTTCATAAGCCGATTCGCGGTCGACCGTCTTCTCATAATGGCCAAACAGCAGGGAAGACTGAATCGCCGCCTGCCGTTCGGCGGGGGTCAGCGGGCCGAGGCGCGAGGCGGGCGGCAGCACAAAGGCGCGTTCGACCACCTGCGGCCGCCCCTTCTCATCGAGAAAGGACACCAGCGCCTCGCCCACGCCCAGCTCGGTGATCGCGGTCGTGGCGTCGAAGGCCGGATTGGCGCGCATCGTCTCGGCCGCCGCCTTGACCGCTTTCTGGTCGCGCGGCGTGAAGGCGCGCAGCGCGTGCTGCACGCGGTTGCCGAGCTGGCCGAGCACCTTGTCCGGCACGTCGAGCGGGTTCTGCGTGACGAAATAAATGCCAATGCCTTTAGAGCGAATCAGCCGCACCACCTGCTCGACCTTGTCGATCAACGCGGGCGGCGCCTCGTCGAAGAGCAGATGCGCCTCGTCGAAAAAGAACACCAGCTTGGGCTTGTCCAGGTCGCCGGCCTCGGGCAACTGCTCGAAAAGTTCCGCCAGCAGCCAGAGCAGAAAGGTGGCGTAGAGCTTGGGCGAATTCATCAACTGGTCGGCGGCGAGGATGTTCACCACGCCACGGCCGTCCTGCGTCTGCATCAGGTCGGCGATGTCGAGCATCGGCTCGCCGAAGAAGCGGTCGCCGCCTTGTTCTTCCAGCGTCAGCAAGCCACGCTGGATGGCGCCGATCGAGGCCGCCGAGACATTGCCATATTGCGTCTTGAAGGTGGCGGCATTCTCGCCGACATGCTGCACCATCGTCCGCAGGTCCTTGAGATCGAGCAGCAGCAGGCCGCCATCGTCGGCAACGCGGAAGACGATCTGCAGCACGCCTTCCTGCGTCTCGTTGAGTCCCAGCAGCCGCGCCAGCAGCAGCGGCCCCATGTCGGAAACCGTCGCCCGCACCGGATGGCCGGATGCGCCCAGCACATCCCAGAACACCACCGGATTGGCGCGCGGCTGCCAGTCGGTGACGCCGAGGGCATCCAGACGTTTTTGCAACTTGTCCGACGCCACGCCCGCCACGCCGAGGCCGGCAAGATCGCCCTTCACGTCGGCCAGGAAGACCGGCACGCCGATGGCCGAGAACTGCTCGGCGAGGCGCTGCAAGGTGACGGTCTTGCCGGTGCCGGTAGCGCCGGTGATCAGGCCGTGACGGTTGGCGAGGGCGGGCAGCAGCACAAGTTCACTGACGCCGTGCTTGGCAATGAGGAGCGGAAGGTTCATGATCAGTCGAGTTAGGTCGGTAATGGCGCAAAGCATAACGCAAGCGCGCCACGGCATGAATCCCGGACGTTCATTTGCGTTAAAACAACAGCTTGTGGCGGTAAGCTCAAAAAAGACTTCAATTAACCCCGCTGTTTAACGTAGCATGAGCGCCGCAACCTGCCACTGACCGCGTGTTTGACTTGACGGGACACCATCGCCATGACTCGTTTATCCGCATCATGAAACCCACTCCCGAAAGCATGTCGCCCCAGATCGACGAGGTGCGGCGACTCAAGCAAAAGGGGCTTAGCATGGCCCAGATCATCGACCGCCTGAGCGGTGACGCGGGTCCGACGATCTTGGCCGCGCCGCCGCCCAAGCCGGCTGCCGCGCAGATTGCGCCCATTGCCCATGCACCCACGCTGCATCTGACGCTGGACAATATCGAATATCCGGCCTACATGCTCAACCAGAATTTCGAGCTGGTGTGGATCAACGAACACGCCCAGCAGCGGTTTTTTGGCGGGCAGCCCAATCTGCCGCAGACCAGCGACGCGCGCAACCTGTTCCGCCTGCTGCCGGTGGGGCGCAACGAGTGGGGCAGCCTGCTGCACTTCCACGTCGGGCTGGCCAAGTCGCGCCTGAGCCCGGACTGTTTCGGCAATCTGTGCCACGGGCTCGATCCGGTCACCTATGCGCGGCTGCAAGCCGCCTACATCGAAACGGTGGCCGAGCCGATCCGCCCGGTGGTCCAATCCACCGTGATCCTGCCCGGCAACGCGGCAACGCAGGAAGCCGAACAGATCCATACCGCCTACGCCACGTTCTTCCGCGAAGGCATCTTCATCGTGCTGATTCCCGAGGCCGAGTATGCCAACGAGATGCTCGATCTGCTGGCGCGGCGCGACGAGATAATCCGCGGCCTGCTGCGGAAGCGCCTGCCGGTGCTGACGCACCTGGCGGTGCTGGTGGCCGACCTGCAGGGCTCGGTAAAAATCTGTTCGGAACTCCCTCCGGCGGAGTATTTCGAGCTGATCAACGAAATCTGGAAGGTGCTGGCGCCGATCTTTCGCAAGCATCACGGCACCTGCGGCAAGCATGTTGGCGACGGTCTGGTGTATTACTTCTTTCCGCAGCCCGACAGCGATTATCTGGCCAACTCGCTGGCCTGTGCGCAAGACATCCGCCAGGAGATCCAGCGCCTGTCCAAGGCCTGGCAGTTGCGCAAGCAGTGGTTCAACGAACTGTTCCTCAACACCGGCATCACCGAAGGCCAGGAATGGCTGGGCACCTATCAGTCGCCGACCAGCGTCGAATTCGTCGTGCTTGGCGACACGATCAACCAGGCGGCGCGCATCTCCGATTTCGCCCGCCACGGCAGCATCTGGGTCACCAAGAGCCTGATCAGCCGGCTGTCGGCGGAAGAACGCGCCCGCGTCGTCTATGGCGTCCGCCGCCGCGCCCCCGAGGGCCGGGAAGTCTTTGTTTCATCGAGCTTTTCACAAATGTCCGCGTTGCTCGAACAAGAGGGCGCGCGCATGGAAAAACTGCACGACATCGCCACCCTGTCGGTGACCGAAGTCGTCGAAATCAAACCAAGAACCGGGTAGGTGCCGTTCCCGGTCGGCTGACGTAAAATGGCGGCCCCACCAGAAACGGAATCACACCTATGGCCGGACACAGCAAATGGGCCAACATCCAGCACCGTAAAGGCCGTCAGGACGAGAAGCGCGGCGCGGCGTTTTCGCGCATCGCCAAGGAAGTCACCGTCGCCGCCAAGATGGGCGGGGGCGATCCCGGTTTCAATCCGCGCCTGCGCATGGCGGTCGACAAGGCCAAGGCCGTCAACATGCCCAAGGACAAGATCGAGAACGCCATCAAGAAGGGCACCGGCGAACTGGAGGGTGTGAGTTACGAAGAAATTCGTTACGAAGGCTATGGCATCAATGGCGCCGCCGTGATGGTCGATTGCCTCACCGACAACCGCGTGCGCACCGTCGCCGAGGTGCGCCATGCGTTCAACAAATATGGCGGCAACATGGGCACTGACGGCAGCGTCGCCTTCATGTTCAAGCACTGCGGCCAACTGATCTTCGCGCCCGGCACGGACGAGGCGAAACTGATGGACGCCGCCATCGAGGCGGGCGCCGACGATGTGGCGACCAACGAGGATGGTTCGATCGAGGTCATCACCGCGCCCAACGACTTTCTCGCCGTCAAGGAGGCGCTCGAAGGCGCCGGCTTCCGGGCCGAGTATGCCGAGGTGACGATGAAACCCCTCAACGAGACCGAATTCACCGGCGAAGATGCGCTGAAGATGCAGAAGCTGCTCGATGCACTGGACGGCCTCGACGACGTGCAGGCGGTGTACACCACGGCGGTGATGGACGAGTAGTTCACTCGCCGCTCATTACGCCATACTGCCAGCGCCGACTTTCCCCTGCTGGCCCCCATGGCACGCTTGGCCCCCTTCCTGTTCGTCCTGCTGTGGAGCACCGGCTTCATCGGCGCCAAGCTCGGTCTGCCGCATGCGGCGCCGCTCTCTTTTTTGTTGGTTCGCTATCTGCTGGTCATCAGTCTGATGCTCAGCCTCGCGCTGCTCTGGCGCGCGCCCTGGCCGCGTGATGGCCGGCTCTGGTTCCACGTCGGCGTCAGCGGCCTGCTGGTGCATGCGCTCTATCTGGGCGGCGTCTTCGTCGCCATCGGCAAGGGCTTGCCGGCGGGCGTCACCAGCCTGGTGGTCGGCCTGCAACCACTGCTGACGGCCACCGTCGCCGGCTGGCTGCTGGGCGAAGTGATCCGGCCACGCCAGTGGGTCGGCCTGCTGCTCGGCTTTATCGGCGTCGCGCTGGTCGTTTCGGGCAAGCTGGGCAGCGGCCTTGCGCTCGCTGCGTTGTGGCCGGCGTTTGCCGCGCTGCTGGGCATCACCGCCGGCACGCTCTACCAGAAACGCTTTTGCCCCAACTTCGACTGGCGCAGCGGCGCGGTCCTCCAGTTCATCCCGACCGCCCTCGTCACCGGCGCGATCGTCGCCCTGCAAGACGGCATCCGCATCGACTGGACCGGCGAATTCGTCTTCGCGCTCGGCTGGCTGGTACTGGTGCTCTCGGTTGGCGCCATCTCCTTGCTCAACTGGCTGATCCGCCACGGCAACGCCGTCAATGTCGCCAGCCTGTTCTATCTCACGCCGCCGACCACGGCATTGCTGGCCTGGCTGATCTTTGGCGAGACGCTCTCCGGCATCGCCCTGGTCGGCATGGCGCTCGCGGTGTGGGGCGTGTATCTTGCGCGACGATGAACTCCGTCCGCATCCTGGGCATCGATCCCGGCCTCCGCATCACCGGATTTGGCATCATCGACAAGACCGGTCAGAAACTCGCCTATGTGACGAGTGGCTGCATCAAGAGCAACGCCAAAGACAGCCTGCCGCTCCGTCTCAAGACACTGCTTGACGGCATTGGCGAGGTGATCGCCGCACACCGGCCCGACGCAGCGGCGATTGAAAAAGTGTTTGTCAACGTCAATCCGCAATCCACCCTGCTGCTCGGCCAGGCGCGCGGCGCGGCGATTGCCGCGCTGGTACTCGCCGACCTGCCGGTGGCCGAATACACGGCATTACAGGTCAAGCAGGCGGTGGTCGGCCACGGCAAGGCCGCCAAGGAACAGGTCGGCCACATGGTCACGCGCCTGCTGCAACTGCCCGGCGAACCTTCGGCCGATGCCGCCGACGCGCTGGCCTGCGCGATCTGTCATGCGCACGGCGGACTAGGCTTGGGTAACATCGCAACGCACGGCTTCCGTGTGAAGAATGGTCGTCTGGTGTGAGAGGAAAACAATGATCGGTCGCATCGCCGGCACCCTGCTGGAAAAAAATCCGCCGCAGATCCTCATCGATGTCGGTGGCGTCGGTTACGAGGTCGACGTGCCGATGAGCACTTTTTACAACCTGCCGGCGACTGGCGAAACGGTGGCGCTCGTCACCCATCTGGTGGTGCGCGAGGATGCCCATCTGCTGTTCGGGTTTCTCACCCATGAAGAGCGCACGCTGTTCCGCCAGCTACTGAAAATCTCCGGCATCGGCGCGCGCATGGCGCTGGCGGTGCTGTCCGGCCTGTCGGTAAGCGAACTCGCCCAGGCCGTCGCGCTGCAGGAAACCGGGCGGCTGGTGAAAATTCCCGGCATCGGCAAGAAAACCGCCGAGCGACTGTTGCTCGAACTCAAGGGCAAGCTGCCGGTGGGTGGCGGCAGTACCGCAAAAGTCGGCGCTGGCGGGACGGCGGCGGTCGCTACCCATGACCCGCTGAGCGACATTCTCAACGCGCTCTTGGCGCTCGGCTACAGCGACCGCGAGGCGCTGGGCGCCACCCAACCGTTACCGGCTGGCATCGGCGTCTCCGATGGCATCCGCCAGGCCTTAAAATTGCTGGCCAAGGCATGAAACCCATGAACGAATCCGTCCGCGCCTATTTCCGCATCGCCCTCGTGGCACTGATCATCATCGGTGCCTTCTGGGTGCTGGCGCCCTTTTTGGCTGCCTTGCTCTTTGCCGCCATCCTCTGCCTCAGCACCTGGCCGCTGTTCGCCTGGCTCGAAGGCAAACTCAAGGGCCGCAGCACGCTCGCCGCGCTGATCGCCACGCTGGCCCTCGCGCTGACCGTGCTGGTGCCGATGTCCTACCTCGCCGCGACCATCGCCGACGGCGTCGCGCAGCTGATCGGGATCTTGCGCCCGTGGTTCGAATCCCCCGACCATGCCCCGCCCGACTGGCTCGCCGGATTACCCCTGATCGGCGAGCATCTCGACACCTACTGGCGCAAGCTCGCCGGCAATCGGGCCGAACTAACCAACCTCGGCAAGCAGTTGTTCGAGCCGACACGGAACCTCCTCACGGCGGCGGCCAGGCTGATCGGCCAGGGCCTGCTCGAGCTGACGTTCGTCGTATTCATTGCCTTCTTCTTCTACCGCGACGGTCACAAGCTTGGGAATCACCTGGCCTACCTCGCCGAAAAGATTGGCGGCGACCTCGGCACGCGCATGCTGGGCCTCGCCAAAAGCACCATCATGGGCGTGATGATCGGCATCGTCGGCACGGCGGCGGCACAAAGCCTCGTCGCGTTGATCGGCTTCCTCATCGCCGGCGTGCCGGCCGCCCTGCTGCTCGCCGCCGCGACCTTCTTTTTGTCGATGGTGCCGATTGGCCCGCCGCTGATCTGGGGCGGCGCGGCCTGGTGGCTCTACAGCCAGGGCGAAACCGGCTGGGCAATTTTCATGGCGATCTACGGTCTCACGGTCATCAGCAGTGTCGATAATCTCGTGAAACCCATCCTCATCAGCCGCTCGGCCAGCCTGCCGATCCTGCTTATCGCGCTCGGCGTGTTCGGCGGCGTGCTCGCCTTCGGCTTCGTCGGCATCTTTCTCGGTCCGGTCATCCTGGCCCTCGCACTCACCCTCGTCGCCGGCTGGTCGTCACTGCCGCACGACACCCCCAACTCCGCATGATCGAAACCGATTTACTCGCCGGCCCTCCCGACCGGCTGATTGCAGCCGACAGTTCCTCGCCGCGGGAGGAAGTGCTGGAACGCGCCTTGCGACCGAAGCGGCTGGCGGATTACGTCGGCCAGCAAAAAATTCGCGGGCAGTTTGAAATCTTCATCGGGGCCGCCAGACGCCGCCAGGAAGCACTCGATCATGTGCTGCTGTTTGGTCCACCGGGGCTGGGCAAGACCACGCTCGCCCACATCGTCGCCCACGAAATGGGCGTCAATCTGCGCTCGACTTCCGGCCCGGTGCTTGAGCGCGCCGGCGACCTCGCCGCGATCCTCACCAATCTCGAACCGAACGACGTGCTGTTCATCGACGAGATTCACCGCCTCTCGCCCGTTGTCGAGGAAATTCTCTACCCCGCGCTTGAAGACTTCCAGATCGATATCATGATCGGCGAGGGTCCGGCGGCGCGCTCGGTCAAGCTCGACCTGCCGCCGTTCACGCTGGTCGGCGCCACCACGCGCGCCGGCATGCTCACCAATCCATTGCGGGATAGATTCGGCATTGTTGCCCGACTGGAGTTCTATACCCCGGAAGAACTCGGCCTGATCGTGCGCCGTTCGGCACACCTGCTCAAGTGCGCGATTGCCGATGAGGGTTCCATCGAAATCGCCCGGCGCAGCCGTGGCACGCCGCGCGTCGCCAACCGGCTGCTGCGCCGCGTGCGCGACTACGCCGAGGTCAAACACGATGGCGCCATCTCCCGCGAAATCGCCGACGCCGCCCTGCTCATGCTTGACGTCGACCACCTCGGTCTCGACATCATGGACCGTAAACTGCTCAGCGCCATGCTCGAAAAATTCGGCGGCGGCCCGGTCGGCATCGACAACCTCGCGGCAGCCATCGGCGAGGCGCGCGATACCATCGAGGATGTGCTCGAACCCTACCTGATCCAGCAAGGCTACCTGCAGCGCACCCCGCGCGGCCGGGTGGCGACGGCGAGCATCTGGCGGCATTTCGGGCTGGATGCCCCCGGCGCTCCGGGTGGCGTGAATCGGGAACTGTGGCAGGAAGGCAAATGAAATTGCGCGTTTACTACGAGGACACCGATGCCGGCGGCGTGGTCTATTACGCCAACTATCTCAAATACCTCGAACGCGCCCGCACCGAATTGCTGCGCGAGCTCGGCTTCGAGCAGCGCCAACTGGCCGGGGAAGCCGACCTGGCTTTCGCGGTACGCTCGCTCTCGGTCGAGTATCTGAAGCCAGCCAGGCTCGATGACCTGCTTGAAGTCGCTACCCGGATCGAGGCCCTCGGCCGCGCTCAGGTAACATTCGCCCAGTCAGTCGTCCGCGCGGACGAAACACTGCTGACCGCCACGGTGCGCGTCGCCTGTCTCGATATCGCGCGCGGCAAGGCGACCGCCATGCCGCCGCCCCTTCACGAAAAACTCGCAAACCGCAGATGAACGTTTCCACCGATATTGCCATCATCGATCTCATTGCCCAGGCCAGCCTGCTCGTCAAGCTGGTGATGGCGCTGCTTGCCTATGTTTCCGTCATGTCGTGGTACTGGATCTTCCGCAAGTGGTTCCAGATTCGCGATACGCGCAAGAAGATCGACCAGTTCGAACGCGACTTCTGGAGCGGCGGCGACTTGAATGTCCTCTACCAAAGCGCCGTCACTGACCGCCAACACAGCGGCGCGCTGGAGCGCATTTTCGAGGCCGGCTTCTGCGAATTCACCAAGCTGCGCGGCCAGGGCGCGCGCGACTCCGCCACGGCCATCGACGGCGTCAGGCGGGCAATGCGGGCAACCTGCCAGCGCGAGGTCGACGACCTGGATGCGCACCTGTCCTTCCTCGCCTCGGTCGGCTCGGTGTCGCCCTATGTCGGGCTGTTCGGCACGGTGTGGGGCATCATGAACTCCTTTCGCGGTCTCGCCAACATGACGACGGCCACCCTGTCCGCCGTCGCGCCCGGCATCGCCGAGGCCCTGGTGGCGACCGCCATCGGCCTGTTCGCGGCGATTCCTGCCGTGGTCGCCTACAACCGCTTCGCCCATGATGTCGACCGCATCACGGTACGTCTCGAAAGCTTCATGGAAGAGTTTTCCAACATTTTGCAGCGGCAGTTGAAGTAAGTTCATGCGCCAGCGCCGCCTTAAACACGAGATCAACGTTGTTCCCTACATCGACGTGATGCTGGTGCTGCTGGTTATTTTCATGGCCACCGCACCGGCCATCCAGACCGCCAGCATCGACCTGCCCAGCGTCGGCAAGGTCGCGCAACCGCCGGCCGAGCCGCTCGAAATCATCGTCCGCGCCGACCAGAGCATGTCGATCCGCGATCGCGCACTGGGCGGCGCGGAAGTCAGCATCGGCCGCCTAGAACTGGCGGCGAAGCTGAAGGAGCTGCAAGCCAAGAATCCCGCCCAACCCGTGCTGATTGCCGGCGACAAGAACGTGCGCTACGAAGCGGTACTGAACGTGATGGACGAATTGCAGCGCGCGCAGGTCGCCAAAATCGGCTTGCTGGTGCAGCACAAGAATAAATGACCGAGGCGCCCGCCGCTCCACGCCCGCCGCCCGGCAAGCGCATCTCGTTTGCCCTGGCCGTGCTGATGCATGTGCTGCTGGTCATTTTTCTGATCTACGGCATCAGTTGGCAGACCCAGGCCCCGGAAGCGGTCGAGGTGGAACTGGTCCGCGCGGCTCCTTCACCCACACCGCCAGCGCCGACTTCCGCGCCGACGCCCGAACCGAAACCGGAACCCAAGCCTGAACCGGTCAAGCCGCCACCCAAACCGGACATCGCGCAAAAGGAAAAACCCAAGCCGCCGCCGCCCAAGCCCGAACCCAAGCCCGAACCCAAACCCGAGCCACCCAAGCCGCAACCCGATCCCTTCCAGGAGCAATTGAAGCGCGAGGCGGAACAGTTGCAGCAGCGCAAGGCGGCTGACGCGGCCGCGCAAGAATTGGCCAATCTCAAATCACAACAGGCCAGTTCCGCCAAGGTCGGCGAAATGAATAAATACATTGCCGCCATCCGCGGCAAGGTGCGCGGCAATATCGTCCTGCCGCCGGACATCAAGGGCAATCCCGAGGCCGTCTTCGAAGTCACCCAATTGCCGTCCGGTGAAATACTCCAGGTCAAACTCAAAAAAACTTCCGGCAACCCGGCCTGGGACAGCACCACCGAGCGCGCCATTCTCAAATCGAGTCCGCTGCCCAAACCTGCTCAGAGCGAGTTATTCAGTCGTACGCTGGAGCTGACCTTCCGACCACGGGAAGACTGAGAGCCGGTATAATCACAACTCCATGAAAAAGCTCAAATCTCTGTTTTTTGTCGGTATTTTTCTCGCCACGGCGGTAGGCGTTTCCCAGGCCCAGCTGTCGATCGAAATTACCGGCGCGGGCGCACAGCGCATTCCCGTCGCGGTCGCGGACTTTGCCGGCGAGCGTGTCATCACGCAGGCGTTGACTTCGGTGGTGCGCTCCGACCTGGAACGTAGCGGCCTGTTCCTGATGGTCGATACGGCGGGTGCGCTGTTGAACGAGGGCACCGTGCCCAATTACCCCGAGTGGAAAGCGAAGGGCGCCGACGCGCTGGCGGCCGGCAGCGTTAATGTCATGCCAGATGGCCGTTACGAAACCCGCTTTCGCCTGCACGATACCCAGAAGCAGGCGGCGATCGCCGGACAAGCGCTTGCCCACAACGCCACCCAGATACGCACGACGGCGCACCGTATCGCCGACATCATTTACGAAAAACTCACCGGCGAACGCGGCATCTTTTCGACCCGCATCGCCTATGTCGTGAAGAGCGCCGGACGTTACGAGTTGCAGATTGCCGATGCCGACGGCAACGGCGCGCAGGTGGCGCTAGCCTCGAAGGAACCGATCATTTCGCCGGCCTGGTCCCCGGATGGCGGGCGCCTGGCCTACGTTTCATTCGAGGCGAAGAAACCGGTCGTGTATGTGCATGACCTCGTGACCGGTCGCCGCCATGTCGCCGCCAACTTCAAGGGTTCGAACTCGGCGCCGGCCTGGTCCCCCGATGGCGCCAGGCTCGCGGTGGTGCTGACCAAAAACGGCAATTCGCAACTGTATGTCGTCAATGTCGATGGCAGCGGCGTGACACGGCTGGCCGGTTCCAGCGGCATCGATACCGAACCGCAGTTTTCGCCCGACGGCCAGTTCATCTATTTCACCTCGGATCGCGGCGGCAGCCCCCAGATCTACCGCCAGCCTGTGGACGGCGGCCCGGCGCAACGGATCACCTTTGATGGCAACTACAACGTCACACCACGCCTGTCGCCCGACGGCAAAAGCCTGGCTTATGTTTCTCGCGACAGCGGGCGCTTCCGTGTGACCATCATGGATCTCGGCACGCGCCAGACACAAATGCTCACCGACACGGCCAAGGACGAGTCACCCAGTTTTTCCCCGAATGGGCGCATGATTTTGTTCGCCACCGAGGTCAGCGGGCGCGGCGTACTCGCTGCGGTATCCACCGATGGTCGCGTCAAACACCGTCTTTCAGTGCAGGCTGCGGATGTCCGCGAACCCGCCTGGGGGCCGTTCAGCAAATAATCCACTACACAAAAACACATAGGACAGTTCAGCCATGCGCAAATTTCTCGCCCTCTCCACATCCCTGATTATCCTGACCGCCCTGGTTGGCTGTGGCAGCCAGCCCGCTGCTCCCGAACAGGCCGGCGCCGGCGTCGAAGACCGCAGCCCCAGCGCGGTGTCCACCTCACCGGTCACCCCGGTAACCGTTGGCCAAGCTGACCTGTACGGCATCGCCGCGCTGAAGGACCCGAAAAGCCCGCTGTCCAAACGCAACATCTATTTCGATTACGACAGTTATGTCGTCAAGGACGAATTCAAGTCGCTGCTCGACCACCACGCCAAGTTTCTTGTCAAGAATGGCCAGATGAAAATGTTGATTCAGGGCCATGCCGACGAGCGCGGCAGCCGCGAATACAACCTGGCCCTCGGCCAGAAACGCTCCGAGGCCGTCAGAAAGGCCTTGATACTGCTGGGTGCCAAAGACGCGCAACTTGAGTCGGTCAGCCTTGGCGAGGAGAAGCCCGCTTGCATGGAGCAATCCGAGTCCTGCTGGGCGCAGAACCGTCGTGGAGACATGCTTTACTCCGGCGAGTTTTAAGTCATGTCGCGCCTCGCACTCCTGTTGATCTCCGCAGCGTTGCTCTTGCCTGCCACGGCGGCGCAGGCCGGCCTCTTCGACGACAAAGAGGCGCGCCGCCAAATCAGTGAGTTGCGCGCCGAACTGAATCAGACCACCGACGCTCTGTCGCGTCGCGTCGATGGCGCCAATCAGAATCAGCTTGATTTTTCGAATCAGGCCGAGGCATTGCGTTCCAGCGTGGCGCGATTGACTGGACAGATCGAGGTTCTGACGAACTCCCTTGACGCAGCGCACAAACGCCAGCAAGATTTTTACGTCGACCTCGACAACCGCCTGCGCAAGCTGGAAAGCGCCGCCAGCGCACCGTCCGCAGCGGCTTTGCCCACCGAGGCCAAGCCTGACCCGCAAGCCGAGATGCGCGACTATGAGGCTGCACTGGGCCATTTTCGCACCGGCAAATACAAGGAAGCCCAGGCGGCTTTCGAGGCCTTTGTCACCCAGCACCCCAAGTCTGCACTTCTGCCCAACGCCCACTACTGGCTGGGATCAAGTCTTTACCAACAAAAACAATTTGCCATGTCGGCCACTGTTTTTGGCCAGGTGGCCGCAAACTGGCCGAATGATGCCAAGACGCCGGATGCCCTTTTGGCGCAGGCCAATGCGCTGATTGAAGTCAAGGACGACAAGGGCGCGATAAAAGTACTCGAATCATTGGTGGAGAAGTATCCAGCCAGTCCAGCCGCCGAGGTAGCCCGCAATCGCCTGAAGGCGTTCGCGCCCAAAAAGAAACGGTGACAAGGTGAATCTGTGGTGGTGAGGCCGGGCGGCACAGCCGCGCAATGCACGGCTGAAGCCACGCCAACCGCCCGGACGCTGCGCATTAGCGAAATCTTTTATTCCCTGCAAGGCGAATCGACTCGCGTTGGCCTACCCACCGTATTCGTCCGTCTCACCGGCTGCCCGTTGCGCTGTACCTGGTGTGACACAGCCCACGCCTTCACTGGCGGCGAATCCCTCGCGATTACCGCAATCCTCGAGCGCGTCACCGCTTTTGCTTGTCCCACGGTGTGCATTACCGGCGGCGAACCCCTGGCGCAGGGCAATTGTCTGATGTTGCTGTCAGCTCTCGCGGACGCTGGTTTTTCCGTATCTCTGGAGACTTCCGGCACACTCGACATTGGCGCTGTTGATTCACGTGTTTCGCGCATCCTCGACCTGAAAGCGCCAGATTCCGGTGAAAGTGCGAGAAATCGCTGGGAGAACATCGACCTCCTGCGTCCGTCTGATGAAATCAAAATCGTGCTCGCTTCGCGCAGCGACTATGCATGGGCGGTTGCGGCGTGTCACCAGCGCCGACTTTTTGACCGTTGCCCAGTCCTGTTTTCGCCGGTCTGGAACACTTTGCCTCCAGGCGATCTGGCCGAGTGGATACTTCAGGATCACCTTCCAGTCCGCTTGCAGTTGCAGTTGCACAAAGTTCTGTGGGGCGAGGAACGCGGCAGGTAAGGTATGGCCCATTCCATCCAAAAACGCGCGGTAGTCCTCCTTTCCGGGGGGCTCGACTCCGCTACTTGCCTGGGCCTTGCACGCGCTGAAGGCTTTGCCTGCCACTGCCTTTCTGTCGACTACGGCCAACGTCATGCCGCCGAGCTTACCGCTGCGGCGCGGGTTGCCAGGGCGCTCGGCGCTGCCGAGCACCGCGTCGTCCATCTCGACATCGGCCAGTTTGGCGGCTCCGCGCTTACCGACGCCGCCATCGCCGTGCCGACCAGCGGTCTAGCATCTGGCATCCCCGTCACCTACGTGCCCGCCCGCAACACCATCATGCTGTCACTGGCGCTGGGCTGGGCGGAAATATTGCAAGCGCGGGATATTTTTGTTGGCGTGAATGCCGTCGACTACTCCGGCTATCCCGATTGCCGTCCGGAATTCATTCAGGCCTTCGAGAACATGGCCAATCTGGCCACCAAGGCCGCCGTGGAAGGCCATCCGCTCAAACTGCGCGCCCCGCTGATCGATCTTTCCAAATCCGCAATCATCCGTCTCGGCAACGCGTTCGGCATCGATTATGCCCTGACGGTCTCGTGTTACCAAGCCGATGCAGTAGGCCGCGCATGTGGCCTGTGCGACGCCTGCCGACTGCGTCGCGAGGGATTTACCGCTGCCGGACAGCCCGATCCCACACGTTACCAATCAACTTAGGGAAGCGACCGACCCCGTTAAAATTCCCAGAGGAAATCGGTAACTTAGGTTTGACACTACCTGGAATTATCAATAGAATGCTCGGCTTTCCGGGTGGTTAGCTCAGCTGGTAGAGCAGTTGGCTTTTAACCAATTGGTCACAGGTTCAAATCCTGTACCACCCACCAGCACCAAAAAGGCCACCTCTCGGGGTGGCCTTTTTCATTTTGGAATTCTGTAAGTTCTTGGCTCGGGCTCTGGTGAAGCGTCTGGCTTCGTGCTGATTGATTTCCTTGGAACGCCAAGCAAAAACGCCCCGCATCGATTGATGCGGGGCGTTTTTTGGTGTGGATAGTCTGGTGCTGACCTACTTTCGCGGGCGCGAAGCCCACTATCATTGGCGCGGTCCTGTTTCACGGTCCTGTTCGGGATGGGAAGGGGTGGTACCGGGACGCTATGGGCACCAGACTGAAACTGATATGGCTTGGGTTTTTAGTCCAGGCCATGGAATGGGAAGAAGTAAAGGTAATTGGGTGATGATTGTTTGGCGCGCATTGCACCTTGAGATTTCTCAAGGTTATAGGGTCAAGCCGCACGGGCAATTAGTACCGGTTAGCTTAACGCATTGCTGCGCTTCCACACCCGGCCTATCAACGTCGTGGTCTACGACGACCCTTCAGGGGGGTTAAACCCCCGGGATATCTTATCTTGAGGCGAGTTTCACGCTTAGATGCTTTCAGCGTTTATCTCTTCCGTATTTAGCTACCCGGCGATGCCACTGGCGTGACAACCGGTCCACCAGAGATACGTCCACTCCGGTCCTCTCGTACTAGGAGCAGGTCCCCTCAAATATCCAGCGCCCACGGCAGATAGGGACCAAACTGTCTCACGACGTTTTGAACCCAGCTCACGTACCACTTTAAATGGCGAACAGCCATACCCTTGGGACCGACTACAGCCCCAGGATGTGATGAGCCGACATCGAGGTGCCAAACTCCGCCGTCGATATGAACTCTTGGGCGGAATCAGCCTGTTATCCCCAGAGTACCTTTTATCCGTTGAGCGATGGCCCTTCCATACAGAACCACCGGATCACTATGACCTGCTTTCGCACCTGCTCGACTTGTGGGTCTCGCAGTCAAGCCTTCTTTTGCCATTGCACTATCAGTACGATGTCCGACCGTACCTAGAAGACCTTCGTACTCCTCCGTTACACTTTAGGAGGAGACCGCCCCAGTCAAACTGCCTGCCATGCACGGTCCCCGACCCCGATTCAGGGGCCCAGGTTAGAACCTCAACGACACCAGGGTGGTATTTCAAGGTTGGCTCCACGAGAACTAGCGTCCCCGCTTCAATGCCTCCCACCTATCCTACACAAATCCCGTCAAAGTCCAATGCAAAGCTACAGTAAAGGTTCATGGGGTCTTTCCGTCTAGCCGCGGGTAGATTGCATCTTCACAAACACTTCAACTTCGCTGAGTCCCAAGAGGAGACAGTGTGGCCATCGTTACGCCATTCGTGCAGGTCGGAACTTACCCGACAAGGAATTTCGCTACCTTAGGACCGTTATAGTTACGGCCGCCGTTTACCGGGGCTTCGATCAAGAGCTTGCACCCCATCACTTAACCTTCCGGCACCGGGCAGGCGTCACACCCTATACGTCGTCTTTCGACTTTGCAGAGTGCTGTGTTTTTGTTAAACAGTCGCAGCCACCTATTCTCTGCGACCCCATCGCGCTTCGTGAGCAAGTCACTACACGCTACCGGGGCACACCTTCTCCCGAAGTTACGGTGTTAATTTGCCGAGTTCCTTCTCCTGGGTTCTCTCAAGCGCCTTAGAATTTTCATCCTGCCCACCTGTGTCGGTTTGCGGTACGGTCAATCTGTAACTGAAGCTTAGAGGCTTTTCCTGGAAGCAGGGTATCACTCACTTCGGAACCGAAGTCCCTCGTCATCACGCCTCGACTAAGCCGCACGGATTTGCCTATGCAGCACGCCTACACGCTTAAACCACCTATTCCAACAGATGGCTGAGCTAACCTTCTCCGTCCCCCCATCGCATTACAGATCGGTACGGGAATATTGACCCGTTTCCCATCGACTACGCCTTTCGGCCTCGCCTTAGGGGCCGACTCACCCTGCGCCGATGAACGTTGCGCAGGAAACCTTGGGCTTTCGGCGAGCGTGCTTTTCACACGCTTTATCGCTACTCATGTCAGCATTCGCACTTCTGATATCTCCAGCAGGGTTCTCACCCCACCTTCACAGACCTACAGAACGCTCCCCTACCATGCCTATTGCTAGGCATCCGCATCTTCGGTGCATGGTTTGAGCCCCGTTACATCTTCCGCGCAGGACGACTCGACCAGTGAGCTATTACGCTTTCTTTAAAGGATGGCTGCTTCTAAGCCAACCTCCTGGCTGTCTATGCCTTCCCACCTCGTTTACCACTTAACCATGGCTTGGGGACCTTAGATGGCGGTCTGGGTTGTTTCCCTCTTGACGATGAACGTTAGCACCCACCGTCTGTCTCCCGTATATCACTTGCCGGTATTCGGAGTTTGCTATGGCGGAGTAGATCTAAATGACCCCTCCAACCATTACAGTGCTCTACCCCCAGCAGTGTCCATACGAGGCGCTACCTAAATAGCTTTCGGGGAGAACCAGCTATCTCCAAGTTTGTTTAGCCTTTCACCCCTATCCACAGCTCATCCCCTAACTTTTCAACGTTAGTGGGTTCGGACCTCCAGTGCGTGTTACCGCACCTTCATCCTGGCCATGGATAGATCACTTGGTTTCGGGTCTACGCCCAGCAACTATGTCGCCCTATTCAGACTCGGTTTCCCTACGCCTCCCCTATGCGGTTAAGCTCGCTACTGAACGTAAGTCGCTGACCCATTATACAAAAGGTACGCAGTCACGGAACAAGTCCGCTCCCACTGTTTGTATGCATGCGGTTTCAGGATCTATTTCACTCCCCTCCCGGGGTTCTTTTCGCCTTTCCCTCACGGTACTGGTTCACTATCGGTCGATCACGAGTATTTAGCCTTGGAGGATG
>Ga0208244_100849_pt1 | contig 22588 bp, 20 predicted proteins | sample SubbioCR12Aug_5A_FD_184828 | JGI IMG/M metagenome (GOLD analysis project Ga0208244, IMG submission 184828) | Serpentinite rock and fluid subsurface biosphere microbial communities from McLaughlin Reserve, California, USA - CR12Aug_5A (SPAdes) | ecosystem: Environmental > Terrestrial > Deep... | reverse complement strand
AGCGCAAGGCGCGCGGCTATGGCAACTTCTCCACCATCCGCACCGTCGTCTTCCTCCTCGCCGGCAAGCTCGATTTCAGCAAGATCAACCCCCATGCCGCTTAACCCACTCGTTTTTCAAAAGAGCCATTTTTTTCACCTTGTCGTCGTCGAAGGCTCCCACGACCACGGCACCCAGATTGAGCGCAACCGCCTGCAAGTGGATGTTTTGCGCCGCGTGTCCCGCTTCCATGTGCACGTAGCGTATCCCCCTCTGGCCATACTTCCGCGTCGTGCGCCCATAGGCCGCTGCCACCACAATCACGGCCGCTCCCTCGTTCACCCAGTCCTGTCCGAACGCGGCGGACGCGAGTGCGGCGCGCTGATCGCCGTCGGCAGCCCGGCTCAACGCATGCTCGCGGGGGAGATACTTGTACACCCCTTTGGCCAGTGCGGAAACGTTCCCGGCCACCAGGTAAAGCTCCAGCGGGTAGTAACAACAGGGGACAGACCACGGTTTGTCTCATTCACCAAACAATTCCCCCGTTTCTGGCTCCACCTCTCGACGTGGCCTTCCCGACTTTCCCGGCACGGCACGCCTCCCCAAAGCCGTTGATACCTGTGCCGCGAAGGCCGCATTTCCAAGCGCATAATTTCCGTTCGTTGCACGGCGGATTTCATCGACCAGGCCCAGCTCCAATTCGTATCGAAACAATTCACGATACGCCGCTGCGCGGCTCGCCGCATCCTTACCAAGTGCTTGATATAGCGAATGCGGTTTCAGTAACGAATCAGTCTCGCCTTGTGCGTTGCTCCGGTAACTCGACCAGCGATATTCCGCCGGGTGCTCGACCATGCCCGCCCGCACGGGATTCAATTCGATGTACCGCTGACACGACAGCAGATAGCTTTCTTCCTGGGTGAGGCAAGAGCGGAAACGCCCTTCCCACAATGTGCCGCTGCGCCGATAGGCACGGTTGACATACTGCACGTAACGCTGTCCCAACGCCTTCATCAAGGCGCCTGACGCTTCGGGTCGTTCGGCTGAAACCAGCAGGTGAACATGGTTGGTCATGAGAACGTAGGCGTGAACGTGGCAGCCAGCCTTGTCGGCGTGCTCCCGCAACCAGTCGAGATAAAAGCGGTAATCTTCATCCGCATAAAAGCACGCTTGCCGGTTGTTGCCCCGCTGGATGATGTGCAGCGGGACGTTCGGCAAAGCCAGGCGGGCGCGGCGCGGCATGGTGTTCTGCTCGGGACGGAAATTGACCGTAATCTATCATTAAAATCGTGGTCTGTCCCCTGTTGTCATGTCCCCTGTTGTCATTAAAACCGTGGTCTGTCCCCTGTTGTCTGGTCTGTCCCCTGTTGCCATTAAAACCGTGGTCTGTCCCCTGTTGTCCTGTGGTCTGTCCCCTGTGGTCTGTCCCCTGTGGTCTGTCCCCTGTTGTTGTTGTCCTGCCCTGTTGTCCTGTTGTCCTGTGGTCTGTCCCCTGTTGTCCTGGTCCCCTGTTGTCCTGCTGCGCATGATTTTTTCGCATGCTGCGCGATTTCGCACTACATTCGTAAAAAGCCCCTCGCACGCCGCCCGATGAAACACGCCCATCCCTCGTTCTTCGTCCTGATCGCGCTCATCGGCGGGCTGGCCATCTTCAGCTCGACGCTGTCGAAAACGCCGGTGCTGCCGCTGTTCGCGCTGTCGCTCAACGCCACTCCGGCGGAAATCGGCTGGATCGTCATGGCCTCGACGATCCCCGGCATCCTCATCAGCTACCCCGCCGGCGCGCTGTCCGACCATCTGGGCAAGCGGCGCGTGCTGCTGGCGTCGCTGTTCGTGTTCGCCAGCGCGCCCTTCCTGTATCTGGTGATCGAAACCGCCTGGCAACTGATGGCGGTGCGCTTCTATCACGGCTTCGCCACCGCGATTTTCGGCACGGTGGCGAGCGCGGCGATTGCCGAGCGCTACAGCGCCGACCGCGCGGCGCGGTTGTCCACCTATTCATCGGTCACCATCGTCGGCCGTTCCATCGCGCCGTTTCTCGGCGGCACCCTGATCTCGCTGGCGAGCTTCGGCGCGGTGTACATCGCCTGCGCGATCAGCGGCGTGCTGGCACTGGCGGCCGGTCTGCTGCTGCGCGACGATGCGCCGCCGACTGCCGCGACGAAACGGGCGCTGCCGCACTTCTGGGTGAGTCTGAGAACGGTGCTGCGCGACCGCGGCATCATGCTGGTGAGCCTGGTCGAGGCTGCGCAGTACCTGGTGTTCGGCGCGATCGAAGCCTTCCTCGCCCTGTTCGCCGCCTCGCTCGGCATTCCCGCATGGCAGATCGGCATCATCCTCGGCGTGCAGCTTCTCAGCATCGTCTTCGTCAAGCCGCTGATGGGCCGGGTGTCCGACCGCGTGGGGCGCCGCCGCGTCATCCTGCCCGGCCTCCTGATCGGCGCGGCGAGCGTCGTGCTGCTGCCCTTCCTCCCCAGCTTTCTCGGCCTGTCGGTGCTGAGCCTCGTGTTCGGCCTCGGCTTCGCCACCGTCACCTCGTCCACCGCCGCGCTGGTCGCCGACCTCACCCGCGACGGCCGCTATGGCAGTTCGATGGGCGTGCTGCGCACGGTGATGGACGTCGGCCAGTCGATCGGCCCGGTGCTCACCGGCTTCATGGTCGGCGTCGCCGGCTACGCCAACGCCTTTACCCTGCTGGCGGCGATCCTGGTGGCGGCCGCGCTGATGCTGGGGCTGCTGCTGCGCGACGCCTAAGCGTGTGCGCGGTCGGCTATAGTGAGACAGCCCGCTTTTCCCAAGGAGACTTCCATGCGCATCCGTTCCCTGCTCGCCCTGCTGGCCTTTATCCCGGCCTGTTTCATGCTCCCGGCCGCTGCCGATTCAACGGTAGGCGGCACGTCTGCTGCCGCGCAGCAAAAAACGATTTCGACAGAGACCTGCCTCGCGAACGCCAAGGGCATGCACCTCGCCCAGATCGATTGCTGCAAGGGCCACAAAGGCATCTGCGGCTGCCGCGCCGGCAAGATCGTGTGCTGCGACAACACCATCAGCACCGAGCCGGGGTGCACGTGTCATGGCGACTCGGCCATCGACAACTGACGCCGCCTATTTGCTCAGGGCAATCCAGACGCCGTCCCAGCCAGCAGCCGGCGGCGTCTTCCGAAACGCTGCAATACGATCCAGCATGACCTGGCTGGGGCGATCCGCCGGCGCGACGGCCAGGCATTCGTTAAACGCTGTCTCGGCCGCCTCCCAGTCCTGTGCGCGATAGCGCGCCAGCCCGGTTTCGTAGGCCTGCACGCGCTGCCGGTCGGTTTCGCTCAATTCGGCCGAGTGGCCCAGCAACTCGTACACCCTCACTGTTTCCTGCTTGCCGGACACGCGCAGGCTGTCGATTTCGCGGAAGGCCAGGGTGTCGCCGGCGAGATTGCGCGTTGCCTCGCTGACCAGGATGCGCGTGCCGTAGAACTTGTTCGCCTGCTCCAGTCTTGATGCGAGGTTCACCGTGTCGCCGATGACGGTGTAGCTGCGCGAGGTTTCGGAGCCGATGTTGCCGACGGTGACGTCGCCGCTGGCGATGCCCATGCGCACGTTGACCTCGGGCAGCCCCTGGCGGATGCCGAACATCTCGGGCAGCCAGGCGCGGAAGGTTTCCATCCGGGCCATCTGTTCCAGGGCGGCGACGCAGCACAGACGGGCATGGTCGGCGGGATCGGTAAACGGCGGCCCCCAGAACGCCATGACCGAGTCGCCGATGTACTTGTCGACGATGCCCTGGCGGGTCCGGATCACTTCCGACATCAGCGAAAAATAGCGGTTGAGGAAACGTACCGTGGCGTCCGGCGTCAGGCCCTCGCACAGTCGGGTGAAGTCGGCCAGGTCGGAAAAGAACACCGTCATCACCTGGCGTTCGCCACGATCGACCGGGATGCGGTTTTCCAGCAGGTTCTTCACGATGCGCGGATCGACGTACTGGCCGAAGGTGTCGCGAATGCGCTCCTTCTCGCGCAGCCCAACCACCATGCGGTTGAAGGAGGTGGCCAGCGTGGCAATCTCGTCGCGCGTGTGCACCTGGATTTCCACCTCCAGATCGCCGTCTTCTACTGCACGCGTGCCGCCCAGCAGGCGCTTGACCGGATCGACCAGCGAGCGCGTGACGAAGGCCGCAAAAACCAAGCCTAGCGCGGTGGCGATCGCGGTGATGATCCAGTTGAGGGTGGTGGCGCGCGCCTCCTCTGCCTTGGCCCGCAGCGCGGTGTCCTGGGTCAGCTTGTTGAGCAGATCGATGGCCTTCTGGATTTCGACATCGACGGCGTCCTTCTCGCGCAGCAGCGTTTCGCGCACGATCTGTTGCGAACGCGGCGTGCCTTCTTCCGCCTCGATCTGGAACAGGCGGAAAGTCCTGTGAAAGTGCTGGCGTGCAGTCTGGATCGCGGGCAGCTGCTTGCCCAGTATGGCGAGCGTCACGCGGTCGAGTTCGATCCCCGTTTCCGCCTCGGTCTCGGTGAGGAATCGCAGCGAGGAATCGACGATCTGGTCGGCATTGACGCCGCGCATGTCGAAGCTGTTGGATTCATTGGCGAGGTATTCGGGATCGGGGCGCGCCGCCTCCATGCCCGCCATCACGCGCTCCATGTGCACCATCTGCTGGCGGATGAGGATTTCCACGCTGGCCACCTGCTGCTGCAGCGGCAGGTAGTAGTCGGCAAGCGCACGCACCTGGTTGTTCAGCTGGTGGAAGTTGAGCACCGACAGCCAGGTGACGGCCACCATCAGCGCCAGCAAGGCCGTGGTGATGCTGAAGATTTTCAGGCTGATGGGGAGTCGCATGATTTCAGGCACAGGAGGCGCAGGAACTTAACCATAGCAGCCTGGCTGTCAAATTCCCGCTTAAATCAATACGCTGGATTGCCGCGCTGCGCTCGCAATGAACGGATTAAACAGCGTCACCCTGGATCGCGCCCGGGACCACCATCGTGCCAGGCGTCACGTCGCCGCACTGCGCGCGGTGGCGCAGCGCATGGTCCATCAGCACGATCGCCATCAGCGCCTCGGCGATGGGGGTGGCGCGGATGCCGACGCAGGGATCGTGGCGGCCGTGGGTGACGACCTCGATCGGCTGGCCATCGAGGTCGATCGAGCGGCCGGGCAGGCGCATCGACGAGGTGGGCTTGATCGCGATGTGGGCGACGACGGCCTGGCCGGACGAGATGCCGCCGAGCACGCCGCCGGAATGGTTGCTGAGAAAACCTTCGGGCGTGATTTCGTCGCGGTGCTCGGTGCCCTTCTGCCGCGCGGCGTCCATGCCGTCGCCGATTTCCACGCCCTTTACCGCATTCAATCCCATCAGCGCGTGGGCGAGGTCGGCGTCGAGCTTGTCGTACAGCGGCTCGCCCCAGCCGGGCGGCACGTTCTCGGCGACGACGCTGATTTTGGCGCCGACCGAGTCGCCCGATTTACGCAGCGCATCCATGTAGGCCTCGAGCTCGGGCACGATGGCGGCATTGGGCGAGAAGAAGGCGTTGTGGTCGATTTCGTCCCACGACTCGAAGGGGATGTCGATCGGGCCCAGCGCGCTCATGTAGCCACGCACGACGATACCGTATTTTTCGGCCAGCCATTTCTTGGCGATGGCGCCGGCGCCGACGATCGGTGCAGTCAGCCGCGCCGACGAGCGCCCGCCGCCGCGCGGGTCACGAAAGCCGTATTTCTGCGTGTAGGTATAGTCGGCGTGGCCGGGGCGGAAGGTCTCGCCGATGTTGCCGTAGTCCTTGCTGCGCTGGTCCTCGTTGCGGATCAGAAGCGCGATCGGCGTGCCGGTGGTCTTGCCTTCGTACAGGCCGGAGAGGATTTCAGCGGTGTCGGATTCGCGGCGCTGGGTGACATGGCGCGAGGTGCCGGGCTTGCGGCGGTCGAGGTCGTGCTGGATGTCGGCCTCGGCGAGCGCCATCCCGGGCGGGCAGCCGTCGACCACGCAGCCGATGGCGGGGCCGTGCGATTCGCCGAAGACGGTGACACGGAACAGTTTGCCGAGTGTGCTGCCAGACATGGGAATAAGCCGGAAAATGAGCCGAAAGAATGCGCCGGAGTCTAGCACAGGCGTGGCTTTGGCCGCCGCCGGCGCGGGTCGCTGAACTTGCTGTCACAAGATTGTTCTATCCTTGTCAGCTATCCTGAACCCATCCACCAAAAAGGACCGCCCATGAACGCCGCCCAGCACGTCACCACCCTCGGCCAAAGCCTCTGGCTCGACAACCTGTCGCGCAGCCTGCTCCGCGACGGCACGCTGGAGAAAATGATTGCGGATAACGGCGTGTCGGGTGTGACCTCGAACCCGTCGATTTTCCAGAACGCGCTGGCGACCAGCCCCTACTACGCCAACGATCTGGCACGGCTGAAAACCATCGAACCGGATGTCGAGCGGCGCTACGAAGCGCTGGTCATCCCCGACATCCAGGCCGCCTGCGACCTGCTGCTGCCCACCCATGAAGCCAGTGGCGGCAACGACGGCTACGTCAGCCTGGAAGTCGCGCCACGCTGGGCCTACGACGCGGCGCAAACGGTGAAGGAAGCGCAGCGCCTGTCCGCCGCGGTCGACCGCCGCAACCTGCTGGTCAAGGTGCCGGGCACGCCCGAGGGCCTCAATGCGTTCGAGGCGCTGACCACGCTCGGCATCAACGTCAACGTGACCCTGCTGTTCTCGGTCGCGCAATGCCAGGCCGCGTTCGATGCCTATATCCGCGGCCTCACCGCGCGTGCCGCAGCCGGCGCCGACGTGCGCCGCAGCAAGGCAGTGGCAAGCCTGTTCCTGTCGCGCGTCGACACGCTGGTCGACACGCTGGTCGACAAGCAGCTGACCGCCATCGGCACGGATGAGGCGCTGTCGTTGCGCGGCCGCACAGCGGTGGCGATGGCCAAACTCGCCTATCAGGCATATCTGCAGACCTTTCGCGGCGATGCCTTCACCGCGCTGGCGAAACAAGGTGCGACGCCGCAATATTTGCTGTGGGCGAGCACCGGCGTGAAAAACCCGGACTACGCCGACCTGCTCTACGTCGAACCGCTGATCGGCCGCGAGACCATCAACACCCTGCCCGACAAGACGCTCGCCGCGCTGGTCGACCACGGCAAGGCGGCGCTCACCCTGGAGACCGGCGTGGACGAAGCCGCCGCGCAGCTGGCCGCGCTCGCGCACCTGGGCGTGAGCATGGACGCGGTCGGCGAGCGCCTGCAGGTCGACGGGGTGGGCAGTTTCGAGGCGTCGTTTACCCAATTGCTCGAACAGACCGCTTAGGGAAGGTCTGCATAAGTCGCGAAAAGGCCGGCATTACAAGCAGTCCGCGCTGATCGACCACGGCACCGCCGACGAATTCCTGGCCGAACAGCTGTTCCCGCAGAACCTGCAGGCCGCCTGCGCCGCGCGCGGCATCCCGCTCACGCTCAGAATGCAGGACGACTACGACCACAGCGACCATTTCATCGCCAGCTTCATCGGCGAGCATCTGGCGTTTCACGCGCGGGCGATGGCGTCGTGAAAGCAGATCGACAGCGCTACGCCCGCTACGGCGCCGGATCAAGCAAGAACAATTTATATCCCGCATAAAAATCTTGAGTGGACAGGCGGGGTTGACGGGAACAGGATTACCCTATTGCCACGCACACCCGAACCAGGTGTGCGTGGCATTCAGGAACCATGAAAAGGAGACCCGCCATGACCACAACGTATACCCGCCTGCCCTCCCGCAATCTCGACAAGATCGCCGGCCTGCTTCGCCCCGCCTGTGTGTTGCCGGAGCACGTCGGGCTGGAGAACCCGGCGCTCGACGTGATGACCGACTTCCGCCGCCTGACTGCCTTCATCGCCACTCCCGGCGACACCATCAAGCAGGCGGAAGAGCGCATGATCCGCCGCAAGGTGCGCCTGCTGTTCGTCATGGATGGCGAGGATCGCGTCGCCGGCCTGGTCACCAGCACCGACATTCACGGCGAAAAACCGATGCTGGTGGTGCAAAGCCACGGCATCCGCCGCGACGAAGTACTGGTGGCCGACATCATGACCCCGGTGGAGCGGCTGGAAGCGATCGACTTCGACGACATCGTCCACAGCCGCGTCGGCCACGTGCTGGAAACACTCAAGGCACGCGGCCGTCAGCACGCGCTGGTGATCGAAAACGTGGACGGCCAGCAGATGGTGCGCGGCCTGCTGTCCCTGTCGCAGCTGTGCAAACAGCTGGGCGTCACCATCGAGACCACCGAAGTGGCGAACACTTTCCTCGAAATCGAGCAGCATCTCGCGCACGCCTGAACCGCTGCGCCTGCGGCCGCCCGCAGGCGCAGCGCCGGCATGGCTTTGCGTGCCCGGTTCGGGCTTCGCGCAACATCCAAGGTTTTCCCGCACGGCTTCTTGTGCTCAAATCCCGGACTTCCGGGCGCGTCATCCGCGCGTGCCTGCAAAACACGATAGCAAAAACGGCACATGAACATTTCCGTCAGCGAACTGATCGTCCGGTATCTGGAGCGCTTGGGCGTCGACCACATCTTCGGCATGCCGGGCGCGCACGTGCTGCCGATCTACGACGGCCTGCATGACTCAACGGTGAAAAGCGTGCTGGTCAAGCACGAGCAGGGCGCGGCCTTCATGGCGGGCGGGCTGGCGCGGGTGTCGCACCGGCCCTCCGCCTGTATCGCCACCGCGGGGCCGGGCGCGACCAATCTCGTCACCGGGATCGCGAATGCCTGGGCCGAGCGGCTGCCGGTGCTGGCAATCACCGGCGAGACGTCGACCTACATCTTCGGAAAGGGCGGCCTGCAGGAAAGCTCGGGCGAAGGCGGCGCCATCGACCAGGGCGCGCTGTTCGCCAGCATCACGCGCTATCACAAGCTGATCGAGCGCACCGACTACCTCGGCCAGGTGCTGAACCAGGCCACGCAGGCGCTGCTCGGTCGCGAGCCAGGGCCGGTGCTGCTGTCGATCCCCTACAACGTGCAGAAGGAGCGGGTCGACGACAGCGTGCTGGAGCAGATTCATTTCCCCGGCAAGCCGGCGAACCGGTACACCGCGCCCACCGCCGCATACGATTCCACACGGGCTTCAGCCCATAGTGGATCGGAGTCCTTTAGGGAATTCGCCGAGCTGCTGCGGGCTGCGCGCACACCGGTGATCGTCGCCGGCCACGGCTGCATCCAGGCGGGCGCGCGCGACGTCATCGCCGCGTTCTCCGAGCGCTTCAACATTCCGGTCACCACCAGCCTCAAGGCCAAGGGCGTGGTGGCCGAAGGCACGCCGCTGTCGCTGGGTTGCCTCGGCGTCACCTCCAACGGCGAGGCCTACCGCTATCTGGTCGATCACGCCGACCTGCTGATTTTCCTCGGTGCGGGCTTCAACGAGCGCACCAGCTATCTGTGGGACGCGAAACTGCTGGCCAACAAGAAAATCGTTCAGGTCGACCGCGACGCCGCGCAGATCGGCCGCGTGTTCCAGCCGGACGTGTCCATTTGCGGCGACATCCTCGCGGTGATGGAAGACGTGTCCGACGTGCTGGAAGCCTGCGGCATGCCGCCAAAATCCCGCGATCTGCTCGATAGCCACCAGGCCGCCGTCTCGCGGCCCGCGGACGACAGTGCCGCGCAGGCGCAACCCTTCCGCCTGATGCAGGCGTTCTTCAGCGGACTCGCCGAGCGCTTTCCGCACAACGCGCTGGTGTTCGACGACAACATCGTCTTCGCGCAGAGTTACTTTGACGTCTCCGACCGCAACCACTACTTCCCGAATTCCGGCATTTCCTCGCTCGGCCACGCGATCCCGGCGGCCATCGGCGCGCGCTGTTTCGCCAAGGACAGCCCCACCTTCGCCATCCTCGGCGACGGCGGCTTCCAGATGTGCTGCATGGAAATGATGACGGCGGTGAACTACGGCATTCCGCTCAACGTGGTGGTGATCAACAACGGCACGTTGAGCCTGATCCGCAAGAACCAGTTCCAGCTCTACGGCGAACGCTACATCGGCTGCGACTTTGCGAACCCCGACTTCGGCCTGCTCGCACAGTCGTTCGGGGTGAATCACTTTCGCATCGAGACAGAGGCCGAGCTCGATGCCCTGTTCGCAAACGCCGACCTCACCGGCACGATCAATCTCATCGAAATCCTGCTCGACAAACATGCCTTCCCGCGCTACCTGTCGGCTCGTTAACCCCGACGAACAAATCGCGGCGCAGCATGCCGCGATCAACCGCTTCGAATCCGCGCTGTGGGACGGCGGCTTCAACGCATCCCTGCTGGCGTCGTATCAGTCGGCCTGGCGGCGACTGGAAACGCTGGTCGCCGCGCGCGGCGACGACTGCCGCCACCACTTCGTCCTCGTCATCCCTGTGGCCGACAGCCCGGCGCAGTTGCGCCGCTGTCTCGCCAGCCTGGTTGAGCTCTGCCATGCGTTCGGCTACGGCGGCATGAAAGCGGGCCATTTCAGCAAGGTCACGGTCGTCCTCGCCGACGACAGCGAGGACGCCGGGCTCATCGCCGAAAACCGGGCCATCGCCCGTGAATTCGACGCCCAGGGTCTGGCCATCGACTACTTCGGCCTGGCCGGGCAGCTTGCGCTGATGGACAAGCTCGCACACGTCGATCTCGGCAGCATCGTCGGCAACGCGCCGCCCGAGGCCCACGGCCACAAGGGTCAGGCGATGATGCGCAACATCGCTTATCTGAAATTGGCGCAGCTGCAGGAAACCGGCGTTCCGCTGCTCGTCTACACGCTCGACGCCGACCAGCAGTTCAAGGTGAAGGTGGAAACGGCGGACAGCGACGTCTGCGCGGTCAATTTCTTCGCCCAGCTCGACGCGATCTTCAGCGCGACCGACGCCGACGTCCTCACCGGCAAGGTCGTCGGCGACCCGCCCGTCTCGCCCGCCGTGATGGCCGGCAACTTCCTCGACGACGTCGCCGGCTTTCTGCGCGAGATGGCGGCGAGCGCCCCCGCGCAGCCCTACCGCCCGAACGCGGCGAACGCGGCGGACGCCGACGCCGCGTATCACGACATGGCCGGCCTGTTCGGCTTCACGAACCCGGCCGACGCCTATCGCTATCGCTGCAACCTGGCCGGCAACCCGAGCAACGCCGACTGCTTCGGCGACTTCGCGCAGCGGCTGAAGCGCTTCTTCCACGGCGAGCACCCCACCCGCATCACCTGGTACCGCCACCAGCCCGCGCCCGACAGCGTCCAGCCCGCGCGCACGGTGTACACCGGCAACTACGTCTTCCGCCCGCGGGCATTGAACTGGTTCATCCCCTTCGCGCCGCTGCGCCTGCGCATGTCCGGCCCCACGCTGGGACGGCTGATGAAGGCCGAACTGGGTGACAAGTTCATCTCCGCCAACCTGCCGATGCTGCACACGCGCACGCTCGACGCCACCGGCGAGGCCTAATTCCGCCCCGGCGTCGTCACCGAGGCCGACAGCATCGACCTGACCGACGAATTCGAGCGGCAATTTTTCGGCGACGTGATGCCGTTCACGGTCGAGCGCTTGACCGCGCTGAGCTTTCCGCAGCTGACGCTGCCCGATGCAACCGTCGCCGCCACGCTAGACGCCGCGCACGCCGAGCTGGCGCAGCAATACCGCACGCGGCACGCCGAAATCGTGAAAAAGCTCGATGCGCTGACCCGCATGCTGAACGATCCTGCGCACTGGTGGCACGCGCCCGGGCCTGCGCGCATCGCCTCGGAAGAAAACTGGCAGCGCTGGCATCAGCGCCAGCTCGCCGCCCTCACCCGGTTTGACGCAGACCGGCGCGCCTGGCGCCAGGCGCTGGCCGTCCCCACCGCGCGAGGATGATCGCCCGCCTGCGCCACTGGCTGCACCGCCGCCGCCATCCGCTGCGCTATGCGCATCTCGACGCCCTGCTGCGCACGCAGGCAATGAAACGCGAGGATCTGCTCGCCAGACAGCAGCGTGACCTGGCCGACATCATTGCTTTTGCCGCTGCCCACACCCCGTACTACGCTGAAACACTGACGCCATCCCTCGATCGCGGCCCCTTTAACCTTGGCGCCCTGCCCATCCTGCGCAAGGACAACGTAACCCAGCGCCTGGATGATCTGCTCGCGTGCCCCACCAAGGAGACGCTGACTCATTCACTTTTTGTCATTGCGAGCGCAGCGAAGCAATCCAGAATGCCACCAGAATCAACGAACGCTGGATCGCCACGGCCCTGCGGGCCTCGCGATGACGGAATAAATCAGCGCCCCCCCAACCAAAATCAGATCGGCCGCAGCCAGGCGAAGATCGGCCACACCGGCGGCTCCACCGGCAAGCCGCTGGCCTTCTGGTACGACGACGCCAAGCACGAACTGATGCGCGCCGGCATGATGAGGAGTTACATGCTGTCGGGCTGGCGGCCGGGGCAGAAGATCCTCAATTTCTGGGGCGCGCGGCAGGACGTCGTCCCCGGCGGCGTGTTCGGCGCGCAACTCGGCGACTTCATCGCGGCCGAACACACCATTTCGGCATTCGAATACACCGAGGAAAAACTCGTCGAATGGGCGCGTTTCATCCAGCGTTACCGGCCGGTGCTGTTGCAGGGCTACGCGTCCGTTCTGGCGGAGGTCGCGCGGGTGGTGATCGACAACCGCATCGCCATGCCCAAAACGCTGATCGGCGTCTATTCCACCGCCGAAGTGCTCACCGACGAACAGCGCCAGCGCATGCAGCAGGCCTTCGGCTGCAGGGTGTTCAACCAGTACGGCAGCCGCGAAATCCCGAATATCGCCTGCGAGTGCAGTCACGGCAGGATGCACGTCTTCACCGACATGGTGTTTCTCGAATCGGTGCCGCTGGAGAATGAAGACCGGCTGCTGGTCACCTCGCTCACCAACCGGCTGATGCCGATGATCCGCTACAACATCGGCGATTCCGGCCGGCTGCTCGACGGCGCATGCGAGTGCGGCCTGCCGTTTCCGCTGATGGAAATGGACCTGTGCCGGCAGAACGACCTCATCCGCACCCCGGCCGGCAAGACCGTCCACCCTTCGTATTTCAATCGGCTGCTGTACGGGCAGACACAGATCCGGCAATACCAGTGGGTGCAGCGCAGCCTGGACCAGCTCGAACTGAACCTGGTCGCCCCGCCGCTGGGCAGCGAAACGCTGGCGTCACTTTGAAGCACACATCCGCATGGATGTGGATGCGCGGATGGTATTGAAAGTGCATTATCTGGGCGACATCCCGCGGACGGTTTCAGGCAAGCACCGGTTTGTAATCGGCCTTGGGGCGGCGCAACCTGCCCCGCCACGCCCAACAGGCAGATAATGCCATTCACGCCCACGGAACAAAGCCCTTCACCCTTGCCTCTCACAACCGAGCCTGCTCTGATGCCGAACGCCATGACATCCTTATTCAATCGTTTATTGCCCATCTGGATCGCGCTGCTCGCCCTGAGCGGCCCGGCCGCCGCCGCCCCCGCCACCCTCGACGAACTGCTGGCGCGCCCGGCGCCGCCGCCCGGGGTGGTGTTCGAAATCGTCGACCGCGACCCCGGCGCGCTGGACGTGGCGCTGCCCTGGGTGAAGCAGGCGGCGCAGCGCCTGAAGGCGCGCCACCCCGGGCTGCCGATGGCGCTGGTGACCCACGGCAATGAAATGTTCGCCCTGCAGAGTGGAAAACGCGCCGACAACGAAGCGATCCACCAGATCGTGCAAAGCCTCAGCCGCGACGACGGCATTCCGGTGCATGTCTGCGAGACCTATGCTGGGCGACGCGGGCTGGCGGCCGAGGATTTCCCGGCCTATATCGACGTCGCGCCCACCGGCCCCGCCCAAATACGCAATTATGAAATGCTCGACTACGTGCGGCTGGCGGTGCCCCGTTCCGCAGTCCTGAAGGCGCGCTGACGCGCACTCAAAACGGCGCCGCGGACTCGAACGCCAGCGCTTCCCCTGTCAGCGGATGGACGAAGCGCAGCGACCAGGCATGCAACAGCAGCCGCGCGGACAGCGCCTGCACCTCCGGCGGCGCGTACAGGGCATCGCCCAGGATCGGATGACCCAGTTCGCGCAGGTGGACGCGCAACTGATGCGAACGGCCGGTGATCGGTTCGAGCTCGACCCGGGTGCGGGCTCCATCGTTCCCCAGCACGCGCCAGCGGGTGAGGCTCGGTTTTCCCGATTGGCGATCGACGATCCGCAAGGGCCGGTTGGGCCAGTCGACGACGATGGGCAGATCGATCACGCCCCAGGCTTCCGCCGGCGGCTCCAGCCGGCCCGTCACCACCGCCACATAGCGTTTGGTCACTGCGCGCGCGGCGAAGGCCATGCTCAGCGCACGCTGCGCAGCCGCTCCCCGCGCCATCACCATCAGTCCGGACGTGGCCATGTCCAGCCGGTGCACGATCAGCGCATCGGGGAAGCGCGCCTGCACCCGCACGGCGAGGCAATCCTGCTTGTCGGGGCCGCGCCCGGGCACCGAAAGCAGGCCGCTCAGCTTGTCGACCACGAGCAGGGAGTCGTCGACATAAACCACCGCCGGTTCCTGCGTAGGCGTCATACAAACATCAGGCCTTGACCTGCAAGCCGTCCAGCAACGCGATGCCCCACGCCACGCCGAAGCCGTTGGCGTCGCTCATCACCGCGCCCAGCCCGCCCTTGCAGCTGTGCCCCGACAGGTCCATGTGCAGCCACGGCGTGTCGCCGACGAAGCGTGACAGGAAACGGGTGGCGAGGATATGGTCGGCCTCGCCTTCCATGCTGCACTGCTTGACGTCGGCCACCGTCGAATCGAGGCTGCTGTCGTAGTCCTCGGGATAGGGGAAGACGACGATGCGCTCGCCGCTTGTAGTCGCGGCGCGCGAGGCCTGGTGCGCGAGCGCGCTGGAGCTGGCGAACACGCCCGACATGCGGCTGCCGAGCGCATGGTGCATGGTGCCGGTCAGCGTGGCGAAGTCGGCGATGAGATCGGGCTTGCCCCTGGCCGCCAGTGTCAGCGTGTCGGCCAGCACCATGCGGCCTTCGGCGTCGGTGTGGACGACCTCGATAGTGGTGCCGTTCAAAGCCGTGATCACTTCGTTCTGGCGATAGGCCTGCGGGCCGATGTGGTTTTCGGCAAGCGCGACCCAGCCTTCCAGCGCGACCGGCAGCTTCATCTTCGACGCCGCGGCGAGGATGCCGAGCACCACCGCCGAGCCGTTCATGTCCTCGTGCATGCTCTGCATGTACTTGGCGGGTTTCAGGTTGTGGCCGCCGGTATCGAAGCAGATCCCCTTGCCCACAAAAGCAATTTTTTTCGCGCTTTTCTGATTCCTGACCCCTGATCCCTGATACCTGATCCGAACGATCGCCGCGTCCTTGGCCGGCGAGCCCTGCGCCACGGCGCAGAAGGCGCCCGCGCCCATCTTCTTCAGTTTGTCGAAGCCGTATTCCTCGACCGTCCAGCCGTACTGTTTGGCCAGCGCCTTGATGCGCTTGCGATAGACGCCGGGGGTGAGTTCGTCCGGCCCCTGCACGGTGAGGCTGCGGGTGAGCACGTTGCCTTCGGCCAGCGCCTGCACGCGAGCGAAGCCGTCGGTAGACTGGTGTCCAAACAGCCGCACGGTTTTCAGGACCGCTTCGGTCTTGGATTTTCTTGATGGCAACGGCACGGCGTTGACCAGCGCAGTGTAGACAGCGGCCGCCGCCGCGCGCGCCGTGAATTCGGCCTCGCCGAACACGGCCAGCGTCAGCGCCTTCGGGTGCTCGGCCAGCAGCAACGCCAAGGCCTTGCGCACCTGCTCGTGGGCCTCGAAGGTGCTGGCGTCGGCCTTGAGCATGGCGTAGACCGCGAGCGTGCCGCCGGGCAGCTGCACCGCCACCGGCGACTTCGCGAGCGCGTCGGGTTTGAGATCGCGCCGCTTCATCGCGGCCTTGAGTTCAACGCTGCCCGGCACCTCGGGCAGCGATTTCGACACCGGCAACAGCAGCAGCGCATGGCCCGCTGCTTCCAGTACTTTTACAGTGATTTCCTGTTTGTTTTCAGTCAGTTTAGGCAGCATGACGGTTCCTTGTGGCGGGCGTTTTCTTGATGGTTGGCGGGGTTTGCCGGATAATTGCGTGCTTTTGATTTTTTACCGCGCATTTTTACGACCCCATCCAACAAGGGTAACCGAATGAAGATTGATGACAAGAAACGCGTGCTACGCGAAATGGTGTTGCATCGCCGTTTTGAAGAGCGCTGCTATCAGGCCTATATCGAACGCAAGATCGGCGGCTTCCTCCACCTCTATTCCGGGCAGGAAGCCTGCTGCAACGGCGTGATGGAAGCCGCGCGTCCCGGCCACGACTATGTGATCACCGGCTACCGCGACCACGTCCACGCGATCAAGTGCGGCGCCGACCCGAAGGAAGTGATGGCCGAGCTGTACGGCAAGGAAACCGGATCAAGCAAGGGGCGCGGCGGTTCGATGCACATCTTCGACGCCGCGCACCGCTTCATGGGCGGCTACGCGCTGGTCGGCGGCCCCTTCCCGCTGGCGGCCGGCATCGCCAAGGCGATCCAGCTGAAGGGCGGCGACGAGATCGCCATCTGCTTCCTCGGCGACGCCGCCAACAACCAGGGCGTGTTCCACGAAACCATGAACATGGCGGCGCTGTGGAAGCTGCCGGTGCTGTTCGTATGCGAAAACAACCTGTACGGCATCGGCACCTCGATCGAGCGCTCCACCGCCGTGGTGCACCAGCACAAGCGCGTTGCCGCCTACAACATCCCGGCCGACGAATGCGACGGCCAGGATATCGAAATGGTCTACGAACACGCACGCAAGGCGGTCGACCACGTACGCGCGGGCAACGGCCCCTTCTTCCTCGAACTGATGACCTACCGCTATCGCGGCCACTCGATGTCCGACTCGCGCGGCTACCGTTCGCGCGAAGAGGAAGAAACATGGAAGCAGCGCGATCCCATCCTCATGCTGCGCGACCGCCTGATTACGGCGGGCGCGATGACCCTGGCCGACTACGAGACGATCGAAAAGGAAACCGACGCCTACATCGAGAACGAAGTCATCAAGTTCGCCGAGGAATCGCCCGAACCGCGCGTCGAAGACCTCGAAAAATACGTTCTAGCCGACCGTGAAAGCCAGCAGCCCTGGCTCACCGGCAAAGCGGCTTAAGGAAAAAAACATGGCTCAAATCATGCTGTGGGAAGCGATCCAACGCGCCCACGACGAAGAAATGTCGCGTGACCCCCTGGTCATCTGTATGGGCGAAGACATCGGCGTGGCCGGCGGCACCTACAAGGCCACCAAGGGCCTGTACGAAAAGTACGGCCCGCTGCGGGTGATGGACACGCCGATTTCCGAAGGCGGCTTCACCGGCCTGGCGGTCGGCGCCTCCTTCCTCGGCGTGCGCCCGATCGTCGAAATCATGTCGGTCAACTTCGCCTGGCTGGCGATGGACCAGATGTTCAACTCTGCCGCCAAGGTGCGCTACATGTCGGGCGGCCAGCTCACCGCGCCGTGCGTGTTCCGCTCCGCCGGCGGCGCGGCCCACCAGCTCGGCGCGCAGCACTCGGCGCGCATGGAGAAGGTATTCATGGGCATCGCCGGCCTGCGCGTGGTGACGCCGTCCAACCCAAAGCAGGCCTATGGCCTGTTGAAATCGGCGATCCGCTGCGACGATCCGGTGTTCATCAACGAACACGAACTCATGTACAACATGAAGGGCGAAGTGCCCGACGGCGAATACTTCCACCCGCTGGAAGGCTCGGAAGTTGCGCGTTCCGGCACCGACGTGACCCTGTTCGGCTACAACATTTCGGTGCACTGGTGCCTGAAGGCTGCCGAAATCCTCGACAAGCAGTACGGCATCTCGGCCGAGGTCGTCGACCTGTATTCGCTGTCGCCGCTGGATCGCGCAGGCATCCGCAAATCGGTCAGCAAGACCCACCGCGTCGTCATCGCCGAAGAAGACGAAGCGCCGGTCGGGGTCGGTTCCGAAGTGATCGCCATCATCAACGAGGAGTGCTTCTTCGAACTGGACGCCGCCCCGGTGCGCGTCCACTCGGCGCTGGTGCCGCAGCCCTACAACCACACGCTGGAAAAAGCGGCGATCCCGGATCACGAGGATGTGGTGAAGGCCGTTCTGAAGCTGTTCGGAAAGGCGTAACCCTTTTTCCGCGAAGGACGCGAAGGGGCGCGAAGAAGAGTAAAACCAGTAAAAGAGCTTTCGAAAAATGCGATCGCTGACTGATATGTGCTCTGTTGGACACAAAGCAATCCGGACCGATCTTGATTTGTTCTTTTGTGTTTTTCTTCGCGTTTCTTCGCGTCCTTCGCGGATCATAGTTTTTCAGGATTAAAAATGTCCCAACACTACGCAATTACGATGCCGCAGCTCTCGGACACCATGACCGAGGGCGTGGTCGTCACCTGGGAAAAGCAGGCCGGCGACCGCATCGAACGCGGCGATATCGTCGCCACGGTCGAAACCGACAAGGCCATCATGGACGTCGAAGTGTTCCAGGCCGGCTACCTGGCCGGGCCGCTGGCTGAGGTCGGCGCGACCATCGCCGTGGGCGCTGCGCTCGGCTACATCACCGACACCGCGGGCGACGTGGCGATCGCCGCCGACGAAGTGGTGGCGGAACAGGCGCAGACCGAAATGATTCCGCACCACGCCGGTACGCCGATCGTGATGCCGCAGCTGTCGGACACCATGACCGAAGGCGTCGTCGTCACCTGGGAAAAACAGCCCGGTGACGTCATCAAGCGCGGCGACATCGTCGCCACGGTGGAAACCGACAAGGCCATCATGGACGTCGAGGTGTTCCAGGACGGCTTCCTGTCCGGCCCCATCGCCGACGTCGGCAGCGTGGTCGAGGTGGGCCACCCGATGGGCTTCATCGTCGACGACGCCGCCAAGGCCAACGACACCGGCGTGACAATTTCCGCCGACCACCAGGTCAAGGACCTGCACAAGGTGGCGCCGCATGCGGCCGACCGGCCGGCGCACATTCCCATGCCGAAAGCCGCGCCCATACAGGTGTCCGCCGAAGGTGCCCTGCCGCCAGTGGCGCGTCCGCAGGGCCGCCAGGCCAGCCCCTATGCGCGCAAGGTCGCGGCGCAACTGGGCGTGAACCTCACCGGGCTTGCCGGCACGGGTCCTTCGGGCGTGATCGTCGCCGCCGACGTGGCGCGTGCGCGCCCGTCGATGCAGGAAGTCGCGCACTCGCTGCCGCAGGTCGACGTGCCGGGCCAGGGCCGCAAAATGAGCTCGATGGAAAAGGCGGTCTCCCACGCGATGACCGCCTCGCTCACGCTGCCGACCTTCAACGTCACGATGAACATCAACACCGCCGCGCTGACCGCCGCCGCCAAGGCGAAGAAGGTCTCGGTGACGGTGGCGATCGCCAAGGCCTGCTCGGTCGCGATGGCGAAATTCCCGCGCATGAACTGGGCCTACCAGCCGGTCGACAAGCTGGTCGAACGCGCCAACCACGACTTCGGCGTCGCCGTGATGTCGAACGACGGCGGCCTGGTGGTGCCGATCCTCCATGGCATCGAGAAGAAGCCGCTGGAAGCGCTGCAGAGCGACTGGACCGGTCTGGTCGAGCGCGCACGCGTGAGGAAGCTGGCGCCGGCCGAATATTCCAACCCCACCTTCACCATCTCCAACATGGGCATGCTGGGCGTGTCGCACTTCACCGCGATCCCCACCCCCGGCATCGCCGCGATCCTGGCGATTGCCGCCAACGGTCCGCAGGGCACGCCGTTTACCATTACCGGCGACCACCGCGTGCTGAACGGCGCCGACGTGGCGCTGTATCTGGCCACGCTGAAGCAGACCATCGAGGCGCCGGAAGGCTGGATGACGGGCGGCGCGGCGGCTGAAACCGTCGCCGGCGCAACCATCACCAGCGCACCGGTCTCGCCCATCCCCGAAGGCAGCTGGGACGTTCAAGTCGTCGTCATCGGCGGCGGCCCCGGCGGCGAGGACTGCGCGCGCGACCTGGCCGACCACGGTGTCCGTGTCATGATGGTCAACAACGAGCCCTTCCCCGGCGGCGAATGCCTGTGGCGCGGCTGCATCCCGTCCAAGGCCTGGCGCGCTGCGGCGGACGTCATCCGCAACCGCGCGCACGACGCCGAGATGGGCGTCGACGGCACCAATACGCCGAAGCTCAACTGGGAACAGGTCGAGAAGCACCGTCGCTGGGTGCAGACCAGCCGCGGCGAAATGGCGCTGAAGGCCGACCGCGGCATGAAGATCGACGTGCGCGAAGGCTACGGCGAATTCGTCGACGCCCACACGCTGAAGATCACCCCGGTCGAAGGCGAGCCCTACACCGTCAGCTTCGGCGCGGCGGTCATCGCCACCGGCGCCCCCGCCTTCGTGCCGCCGATTCCCGGCGCACGCGAGAACCTGGCGAGCGGCGGCGTGGTCACTTCCGACACCATCTGGAACCTCACCGCCCCGCCGAAAAAGCTCGGCATCGTCGGCGGCGGCGTCATCGGCGTCGAGATGGCGCAGATCTTCCGCGACTTCGGCACCGAGGTGCTGATGCTGGAGCGCCACGACCGCATCCTCGCCGAAATCGAGGAGGAAATCGGCAAAACCCTGATCGCCTCGCTGGAAAAGGAAATCACCGTCGTCACCAACGCCGACATCAAGGAAGCGAGCGGCAAGCCCGGCAAGATGAAGCTGCGCTACGCAAATAAGGAAAGCATCGAGTCCACCTTCGACTGCGACGTCGTGCTGATGGCCACCGGCAAACACCCCGACACCAGCAGGCTGAATCTGGACAAGGTCGGTGTCGAACTCGATGGCGCGGCGATCAAGGTCGACGCCCGCTGCCAGACCAGCGCCCCGCATATCTACGCGGTCGGCGACGTCATCGGCGGCTACATGCTCGCCCACACCGCGGCGACGCAGGGCCGCGTCGCCGCATCCAACCTGCTGGGTCATGGCGGCGAGTACGACCAGGACCGCGACTGCGCCGTCACCTTCTCGCGCCCGCAGGCCGGCTTCGTCGGCCTGTCTGTGGCGCAGGCCAAGGCCAAGGGCATCGACGCGGTCGAGGCCAAGATGCCGATGAGCATCGACGCCAAGGCGATGATCACCGGCGAGACAGAAGGCATGATCAAGCTGGTCGCCGACAAGGCCAGCGGCCGCATCATCGGCGTGCATTATCTGGCCGACCATACCGACACCCTGATCGGCATCGGCGTGATGATGGTCGCCGGCGAGATGACGCTGACCCAGGTGGCCAAGGCGATCTTCCCGCACCCGACGCAGACCGAACTGTTCGGCGAACTGGCGCGGCGGCTGTTGAACCGCCTTCGCCGCACGGCGAAGAAGTAAGGAAGCGTAAAACAATTACATGGACTTATATATCGGCGCGGTATAGCCTTTGCGGATGGACACGGACGTATTGATTGCAGCCCGATATCACGCTCTCGAAGGGATTCTCGACGAACGTCAAAGACGACTGCACGCGGCGGTGGAAGCCAAGGTATTGGGGCATGGTGGCGTCAAGCGCGTGAGCCTGGCCACTGGAGTAGCGCGCGGGTCGATATTGGCCGGAATTAAAGAACTTGAGTCACCCCTGCAAACACTGAAGGACGGGGCGCGCCGGGTCAGACGCCCAGGCGCTGGGCGCAAGAAGCCAAGAAGCTGGTGGAGCAGGATCCAGGCCTGCGAGAGGCACTTGAGCGGTTGGTGGAACCCGCCGCAAGAGGCGACCCGCAGTCACCGCTGCGATGGACCTGCAAGAGTTTGATGCAACTGGCACGCGAATTGAACGCGCAGGGGCATGCGATCAGTCACGTTTCGGTGGGCGTTTTGCTCAAGGGCATGGGGTACAGCCTGCAAGGCAATCGCAAGACACTGGAAGGTGCAAGCCATCCAGACCGTAACGCCCAGTTCGAATACATCAACGACAAGACGCAAGCGGCTTTAAGCGCAGGGCAGCCGGTGATTTCAGTAGACACGAAGAAGAAAGAGTTGGTTGGTCGCTACAAGAACGGCGGTAAGGAGTGGATGCCGCAAGGAGAACCCGAGCACGTCAAGGTGCATGACTTTGTGGACGAGGAGTTGGGACGGGCCAATCCCTATGGCGTCTACGATGTCGCAAGCAACACGGGCTGGGGCAGTGTCGGTACCGATCACGACACCGCAAGCTTTGCTGTGGCCACGATCCGACGCCGGTGGTTTGCAATGGGCCAGGTCGCCCATCCCGGCGCCAAGGAACTGATGATCATGGCCGACGGTGGCGGCAGCAACGGCTCACGGGTGAGACTGTGGAAGCTGGAGTTGCAAGGTCTCGCCGATGAACTTGCCCTGACCTTCCGGGTGAGTCACTTCCCGCCAGGCACGAGCAAGTGGAACTAGATTGAACATCGCTTGTTTTCGTACATCAGCCTGAATTGGCGAGGGCAACCCTTGGTGAGTCACGAGGTCATCGTCAACTTGATCGCCGCAACCACTACCCGCAAAGGCCTGAAGGTACGCGCTGAAATCGATGATGCTCAATACGAAAAGGGCATCAAGGTGACTGACACAGAGTTCGCCGCCATCCGGATTGCCCGCGACGACTTCCATGGTGAGTGGAATTACGTCATTTCACCCAATCAGTAACGGTTCATGTTATTG
>Ga0208244_100848_pt1 | contig 22629 bp, 19 predicted proteins | sample SubbioCR12Aug_5A_FD_184828 | JGI IMG/M metagenome (GOLD analysis project Ga0208244, IMG submission 184828) | Serpentinite rock and fluid subsurface biosphere microbial communities from McLaughlin Reserve, California, USA - CR12Aug_5A (SPAdes) | ecosystem: Environmental > Terrestrial > Deep... | reverse complement strand
CTCCGCTGAGGGGATCAGATTGCGGGTCGAGCCCGCAATGACGAGTGAGGGGAGGGTCCCTTTCGGGACGGATCCCCGTGTAAAGACATCACGGGGCAAGCAGGGTCCGGCGTGACTCCACCCTCGTCATTCCGGACTTGCTCGCCCCGTGACGCTTCCACACGGGAATCCGGAATCTGCTCCACTGGAATAAGCAGGTTGCGGGTCGTTGCCCGCAACGACGAGAGGACGAGATGCAGTTGCCCTCGAAAGGGCGTTCGGGATGGGTCCCCGTGCGACAGCGTCACGGCGCCCGCAATGACGGTAAAGTGGGCAGCGAAGACTCCATATGAAGACTGTGTCGGACAAATGGTCTTGTGAGATGTTCGGCAATACTTCTAGCCAAAGAAACATGCTGCAGACTTTCAAGGGCACACACGAGGAATTCACACCATGATAGAACGAATCATAGATTACAGCGCACGCAACAAGTTCATTATCATCCTGATATACCTTATTGTTGTGGGTTGGGGAATCTGGGCCGTCATTCACACACCTCTTGATGCAATTCCAGATTTATCCGAAAACCAGGTTATCGTTTTCACTGAATGGATGGGGCGAGCGCCTCAGCTCGTGGAAGACCAAATTACATTTCCTCTAGTCACTGCGCTTCAGGGAGTTCCACAAGTTCACGCGATCCGGGCGCAATCGATGTTCGGAATGTCTTTCATTTACATCATCTTCCAGGAATCGACAGATCCATACTGGGCAAGAAGCAGGGTTCTTGAAAAACTTTCCACTATCCAGGCAACGCTGCCACCCGGGGCTAAGATGCAACTGGGTCCTGACGGAACTGGGGTAGGTCACGTCTATTGGTACACTCTGGAGGGACCTTATGACCTCGGCACGCTTCGCGCAATTCAGGATTGGTATGTCAAACTCAATCTTCAGGGAATCAACGGTGTGGCGGAAGTCGCATCGGTAGGTGGATATGTCCGGCAGTATCAGGTTGACGTGGATCCCCTCAGGATGAAAGCTTACGGAGTTTCACTTGCCGATATCCGGTATGCCGTTGTGCGTTCCAACAATGACGTTGGGGGCAAGCTCCTCGAGGTCTCAGATGCCGAGTATTTCATTCGAGGCCAGGGGTATATCCAATCTATCCGGGATATCGAGACAATTGTGGTAGGAACAGGCCAGAACGGCACCCCGATCTACGTTCAAAACGTTGCCGATGTTCAGATGGGGGGTGATATTCGTCGCGGTTCCTTGGAGAAGGATGGCAAGGGTCAGGTTGTTGGGGGCATCGTCGTGATGCGCTATGACGAGAACGCCAAGGACGTCATCGAGCGCGTGAAACAACGAATTGATCAAATCAAATCCGGTCTTCCCCCAGGCGTTGAGATCATTCCGGCTTATGACCGGAGCGATCTCATCACGGCAGCCGTGAATACACTGCGCGATGCTCTCATTGAAGAGGCAATCATTGTCAGCATCATTGTTCTGATATTTCTGCTTCACGTACGGAGTGTGCTCCGCGTAGTAATCGAAATTCCTATCGCTGTCCTCATTGCATTTATCTTCATGAAACACCTCGGAATCACATCGAACCTTATGTCACTGGGGGGGATCGCCATTGCCATCGGTGTGATCGTGGATGCTTCGATCGTTCTCGTTGAGAATGCCTACAGAAATGTCGCGCGTGCTCAGGAAGAACGGGGAACACTGGAGACGAAGGATTACATTGACATTTCCGTGATGTCGGCTAAGCAGGTCGGACCTGCCATATTCTATTCCGTCGGAATCATGGTGATTTCCTTTCTCCCTGTTTTTCTCCTCGAGGGACAGGAAGGAAAACTCTTCCGTCCTCTCGCGTTTACGAAAACATTTGTCCTGATCGGATCAGCAATCATTGCCATCACGTTGGTGCCAATGCTCATGACAATGCTGACCCGCGGCAAATTCCGTTCTGAAGAAGAAAACCCGGTGACTCGAATTCTCAATCGTCTCTACGCCCCGATCATCCGATGGGTGCTGAAGTGGCGGAAGTCGACTATCGCATTGAACGTTCTTGCTCTCCTCATCACCATTCCGATGTTTATGAACATGGGTTCGGAATTCATGCCGCCTCTTGATGAAGGGAGTCTTCTCTTCATGCCGGTCACGCTTCCAAACGCATCGATCACGGAGGTAAACCGGATCATGCAGGTACAGGACGCGATTATCATGTCGGTCCCGGAGGTGGAGACCGTGCTCGGGAAGTCCGGCAAGGCCGAGACCTCAACCGATCCAGCTCCCGTCAGCATGATCGAATCGGTCATTCTCTTGAAACCGAAGGATCAGTGGCGTAAAGGGATCACAAAGGATGATATCATCGCTGAACTCGATGCCAAGCTGCAGATTCCAGGCGTACGGAACGGTTGGACTCAACCGATTATCAACCGCATCAACATGCTTGCGACAGGAGTCCGGACAGATCTGGGCGTCAAGTTCTTCGGCCGCGACCTCGACACCCTCGAGAATCTGGCCATCAGAGCCGAACAGATTCTGCGCAAGGTACCAGGGGCGGCGGATCTTTACGCAGAGCGAACCCAGGGCGGGCTATTTCTTGATATCGCAATTGACCGCGAAGCCGTCGCACGCTACGGAATCAACCTTGGTGATGTTCAAGATGTGATCGAAACGGCCATTGGCGGGGAAAACATCGGGACCGTCATTGCAGGCCGGGAACGATTTCCAATTCGGGTAAGGTACGGCAGAGAATTCCGTAACGATATTGACAAACTCCGAAGCCTGCTCGTGCCTGCAAATGTCGCGAGCATGCGGGAAAGCGGTTCAATGCCTTCGTCCCAAACACAGATGGCTCCGCGGTCGTCGATGAATGGAACCGGCGGAGGATCGTCTGCGATGTCCATGAGCTCTCCCCAGATGCAGCGCTCGTCTCTCCTATCTCCTCAGGAGGATTGGGCTCCTGCGCGTGTCTCAAAGCGGAGTTACATCCCACTCGGTCAACTCGCTAAGATCGAGATCGTTCCCGGACCCCCGATGATCTCAAGCGAGAATGCGCAGTTGCGATCGATTGTTTTTCTCAATGTACGCGGTCGCGATATGGGGAGTTTTGTCGAGGAGGCGAAGGAAGTATTAGAAGGCGAGCTCGTGCTTCCGGAAGGGTACACGCTCCAGTGGTCGGGCCAGTGGGAAAACCAATTGAGAGCACGTGAGCGGCTTTCCATTCTCATGCCGATCGTCTTGCTCATCATTTTCGTCATGCTCTATTTGGTGACCAAAGACTTCATGGAGGCATTCGTCGTGATGCTCTCCGTCCCGTTTGCCCTCATCGGCGGCGTGTATCTGACATTCATCCTGGGCTACAATTTCTCGGTGGCCGTCTGGGTCGGATTCATTGCCTTGTATGGACTGGCCGTTGAAACGGGCGTCATTATGGTTGTTTATCTGCACGAGTCACTGGACCGACGTCTCCATGCCACGCAGTCGAATGGTGGCTCTGGTACTACGTTTCAAGACATTGTTGATGCGACAATTGAAGGATCAGTCCTCCGTCTTCGTCCAAAGATCATGACTGTGAGCACGAGCCTTATCGCTCTTCTCCCTATTATGTGGAGTGCGGGGGTTGGGTCGGACGTCATGAAACCCCTCGCTGCTCCGATGATCGGTGGTTTGATCACATCCGCCATTCACGTTCTTGTTGTCACCCCCGTTCTTTTTTCGTACATGAAGGAACGCGCTCTGAAAAAGGGAACCTTGAAGATGTCGCAAATGGCTCACTGGATGAAATAAACAACGTCCCCAAATCGATCATCAGCTTTGGAAGTCGCAATCGGAACATTGAGACACGAACGGATGTTGATACGCTAGAGAATAGCCCAAGTGTCAAACAGAACAATCATTCATACACTATGAAAGGATACACAACGATGAACAAACTCAGCTTATTCATCATTGCAATAGCGCTCTTTGCCTTCGTCGGGTGTTCGAAGAAGCAGGAAGGCTCACAAGCGGATGCCGTAACTGTCGAAACAACGGCAATTAAGGTCGAGACGATCCAGTGTGACATGTGCGTGTCTAACATTACCAAGGCCTTGGAGCAGACCGATGGGGTGCAATCGGTGAAAGTCGATTTGAAGGAAAAAGTCGCCACTGTTCAATTCCTCCCGGCGAAGCTCAATCTCGCTGCCCTCGAACAGACAATCTCAAACGCCGGCTACGATGCCAACAACACCAAACGAAACATGGAAGCCTACGAGAAGCTCGATGACTGTTGCAAGATCGATGGGGGTCACTAGCCCCACTGTAACATCTTATCGCAGAAAGCAAGACGTCCCGACTGCTTTTCAGTCGGGACGTTCGCTTAAGTAATCGTAGCTGCAGATTATCTCACGTCATCATGTTGAATTCGAGCTTCCTTCACGCGTCGAACGATGGTGAGGAAGAAGCCCACGACGAGCGTTACCGTTCCAACCCACACCAGATTGATCAATGGTTTCACGCTTGCTTCGACAACCAGGACTTCGCCATTCCTCTCCTCCGCGCTCTCTTCGGGAACGGTAACGGCAATCTCAATCATCGATTTTGTCGGATCTTCCTGATCAGGAGCTATTCGCACCAACCGGAGTTCATACAACGTTTGTTTGGCCGTCGTGTAACTCACGCTTGGGAACCGCGGTTTTCCAACCCCCGAATTTATCATGAAGAGCGAGATCTTATTCGTTCTCGCGCTCTCTTCTTCCCGAACCGACAAACGCACACCCAGGGAAAATATTTCTCCTTCTGCGGCGGTTGTCTTGTCCATGTTGCTCAGATCGAAATCCTCAAACTTGATCCGAAGACCCGTTCCTGACACTTCGGATCCTTTCGCGATCTCATATCTCCGTTCGCGACCATCATCAGCCTCTTCCAGAGAAAGCGGGGCCACATAGAGGTCACGACTCAGGAAATTGATCAGATCAGGATGACGCATCAGACCCTTTGTAAAGTCGCTGTAGTACATAGTCGGTGAAACGATATGTTTCCTGCCATCTCTTTCGACCTCCACATTGAACGCATACTTTTCTCGTTCCGTTGGAACGTATCCAAGGTACATCACACGATAGCCAAGCGCCTCCACTGGCTTGCCGCGCTCCAATGAGAGCGTTCGCTGTTCATCGTATCGTTCGGAGGTCACGAAGCCCAAAAACATGATCGCGATTCCAATATGTGCAAGCGCGCCACCTGCAAACCTGGGATTCCCCATGTACACCGAGTATCCAATTCTGAGATTCACAAAAAATGAAAAGGCCGAAAAGAAGGTGAAAAGGATGATCAGAATTTCTTCCAAACCAAGCAGCAAGACCGCAAGCGTAGTCAGAATAGCCAATACCGACGGCAACGCGAGACTACGAAACAAAGAGGTAGATTGTGAGGCTCTCCACCACAGGAGTTGACCAATTCCGGAAAGAAACGCAATGAGGATTCCAAGCGGAAGATTTGTCTTCACATAGTAATTCATCTCCACCGCGGACGCCTTCCCTTTGAGAATTGTCGTGATGATCGGAGATGATGTGCCTATCGTTACAAAGACAGCAACGAACACTAACGACATTGCCCCCAGGAAAATCGCGAACTCCCGAGAGTATAGCGAGTGCTCAACTTGGGCACTCGGCATATCCTTCCGCCGATACAGGAGGAAACCGATGCCAATGGATGCAAAGAGCACCATACATCCCAGCAGCAGCCAATATGCCAGCATCCCGGGATCGACGAACGAATGTACCGAAGTTTCTCCGAGAACCCCGCTCCGCGTGAGAAACGTGCTATAGAGAACGGCCATGAAACAGAGAATACTAAGGAGAATATTCGTTTTCACGAAGGTTCCGCTTTTTCGCTGGATAAGGGTTGTGTGGATCGCCGCAACGCTCAGTAACCACGGCACCAGCGAGGAGTTTTCAACCGGATCCCACCCCCAGAATCCTCCCCACCCAAGGGTTTCGTACGCCCAGTAGCCCCCAAGGATGATCCCGGTTCCGAGCATCATTGAGCCGAACACCAACCACGGCGTGGCGGGACGAATCCATGTTGTGTAGTCACGTTTCATGAGCGCCGCGATCGCATGTGCGTATGGCACCGCCATCGCCGCGAAACCGACAAACAGAATTGGCGGATGAATGACCATCCAATAGTTCTGGAGAAGCGGATTAAGCCCCTTTCCCTCAAACGGATACCGTGCCCAGAGACTGCGTGCTTCATCCAGGATCACAACATTTGGGATGCCTGACGGGATAGTACCTGTCTGTATGAGGTCATTCGGGAAGCTCTCCCAGATGAACGCAAACGGGTTCTTGACAACAAGCATCAGCATGAGAAATGAAAGGATGAGCGAGTACACGCTCATGACGTAGGGCTCGTATCCTTTTCGCGCTGAGTACTGAATAAGGAAGAGGCCAATCAATGCGGTGAAGAGCGCCCAGAGTGTGAAGCTCCCTTCCTGACCGGCATAAAATGTGGAAATGAGGAGTGGTAGCGGAAGATCCGTCGAGCTGTAATTCCAGACGTACGTGAACTGGAATTGATGCGTAAGAATTAGATACAGAAGGATGGCCGCTGCGGAAACCAATGTAAGCACCGACAGATGAAAACTGTTTCTTGCTAAGCCAATCCCTCCGAATACCGTATGTTCCTGATTCCGCTGATATAGAAACGCGGCCACGAGGGCCGCGACAAAGGAAATCTTGATGAGTATCGCCCCTACAATCCCAACCGTCATCATCGCAATCCCAAATAGTATGTCGATGAATTTCTAGAGCGTCTTCTTTACCGTTTCCGAGTTTCCTTCATACTTGGAAGGACATTTCGTAAGCACGTCAGTTGCATGGAAATGACCGTCTTCGATTTTTCCTTTTGCAACGACGCTTGTCGCGATCTCAAAATTGTTCGGCTTTGCCCCTTCGAGCACTACCTTCATGACGCGCTGATTCTCATCCTTCATATGAAAAATGAATTGAACATTCTGGGAGTCGAATCGGGTCTCCATCTCTTTCAACCACTCCCCCTTGACCTGGGCCTTCTTGCCCGTTCGTTCGGCGGAGGTGAAATCCATGTACTCGACATTGGACTCCAGGAAATTGACCGTTCCCAGAACTAATCCCACAATAACGACCGCTGCACCAATAATAATCTTCGGCTTCATCCTATGATCCTTTGTTGAAAGTGTTTTCAATATCTTTCACTCTTTTGTCGAGGCGGAACAGATAGGCGACAATCCCGGCCCACACGAGCAGGACGACAAAGAGCACAACATACATTTGGTTTTGGGAAAAGAACTCTGTCATGGGAGAACCTCACTCTTCGGTGTGCAATTGTTTGTATTCAAGCCTTCCCGTCCGCACTCGAACATTCAGCATCCAGATGTAGAGGAGATTGAATCCGATAAGGGCAATGAAGAAGACCACCAGCATATTCGGTGACATTTTGAACTCTACCACCGGACCACTTCCCTCGAGGTCCCCTTTCGCCCCGGGATGCAGGCCACTCATCATCCGCGGCATCACAAACACAAAAAAAGGAACGGTCAAACCCGCGATAATCGAATAGACGGCCGAGAGGGTACCCCGTTTTTCATCCGACTCAACGGCCGACCGGAGGGCAAAATACGCTCCGTAGATCAAAAGGAGAATGAAAATAGAGGTTTGGCGAGGATCCCAGTTCCAGTACGATCCCCAGTTGAACTTCGCCCACAGAGCTCCTGTTACTGTCGCAAGGATACAGAAGAGAAATCCAAGTCCGGCTGACGATACCGAAATCAGATCGTCATCGATGTTCTTCGTCCTCAGGTATTTCAATCCGTAGAACATTGAGACAAGGAACGCCACCACCGTCGTCCATGCAGTTGGGACGTGAAAGAAGATGTTCCGCGCTTTTTCCTCGAGACCCGGAATCGATGGGAACTGAAGCCATGATTGCGGCGCCTGCGCCAGGGGAATTGCAATGCCTGCGATCAGCGAAAAGGTTACAAGGAGAATCGACGCGTATCTTATGAACGCCATGCTAATCCTTCCACACATAGTCGAAGAAAATCCAGGATCCGGCAGTCATGACCATGCAATAGGAGCCCAAAACAACGAAATCGCTGTATGCCGCACTGAGTTCGAGTCCGTCCAGGGCCTTGGAGGTCGCACTCATGACGGTCATCAGGAGGACAATTAGAATCGGGAACGACAGGACCGGGTACAAAGTTCCTCTGGTATTCGCTTTCGCGATGATCGCCGCGATAATCGTTGCGGCTGACGCCAATCCGAGGCTACCCAGAATAACCGTAACAATGAAAATCGAAAACGTCTCAATGACAAATCCCGAAAAGACCAGCATATACAAGATCGTCACGGCCAGTACCATCGCAAGGGTGAGAATTACATTGAACAGGAGTTTGCCGAAGTACACAACCGTCGATGAGGCAACAAGTTGAAGGGTCATACTGGTCCCCCGCTCTTCCTCGCTGACGAAGGATCTCGATAGTCCAGACATGCCCGTAAAGAACACAACGACCCAGAACATGCCGGCGAGGACATCGTTCCCCGGATGATCTTCCCTCAGCGCAAACATGATGACGGCGACCGCGGTCACAACAAACATGATCAAGGCATTCACCGCGTATCGGGTGCGCAACTCGGAGCGGAAATCCTTCAGTACCAACGCATATGTGCTCGAGATTGCATTCATTGGATTCCAAAATATGAAAAATCGGCTGCAACAGCAATAACACCCATGTTCGAAGGGTCGGTGCTTCAGCCGAGATGAATTCGTCGACTACACCATGACGCCTCACTCTGATCGTTCGTCGCCACAATCAGTATCGACGATTTTTTGAATTCCTCTGCCACCTCCCGGACGGCATTGATCCCTTCCTCGTCGAGATTTGACGTTGGCTCGTCAAGAATCAGGATGGACGGTTTATGATAAAGAGCAAAGATATACTTCAATCGTTGTTTCATTCCGGAAGAGAAGGTTCGAACGAGGTCGTTTCTCCTATCCCAAAGATTGAACTGATTGAAAATATGTTCACGGTATGAAGGTTCTGAGTCCTGACTGGCACGAATGGAGGAGAGAATGGTCATATTTTCAGTCGCGCTGAACTCATCATACAGCTGAAGATAGGGTGAGACGAGTCCGAGCTCATGCTTCACATCGTCTTCAACGAGCGCGTTTTCCCCACGATAGAACTGCACAGACCCCCGTGTTGGAGACAATACGCCCGCGACGATCTTGACCAGCGTCGATTTCCCTGAACCGTTACGCCCCGTGATGGAAAGAGACTCGCCGCAATTCAGAGAGAATGAAATGTCCTGGAAGATCCTTCTTCGATTGAAATGTTTCGACACTTCGGTCACCGTCAGCCGCAGGTTCTTCATAGGATGAATGCCACCTTCCAACGATACTCCTTCTGATCTACTCGGACAATTATGAAATGGACCCCACTGGCAATCCTCCCCGCGACATCATTTATCGGAAAGTGGATCTCCGGTTTTCCAAAAGATTCAATGACCGCATAGGAACCGGAAAATACGCGGTCCAGAGAGCTCGAAAGCACGACAATCTCAGCCGGTTCGGATGATAGTCGCTCAAGGGGAAGTCTCAACACTGGATGAATTGCGGGACGAACGGGATTTGGATACGGGATTCCCTGGGTCTTGATATCGGAGTGAGAAGACCCACTGAGATACATCACCCTCCACTTCGCGAAATCCTCAGCGATCAACGCGCCCTTAGATCCGTCGGCGAGAAACTGTATCCCCCCCTGTGATCCGCTGTTCGATAATTTCAGATCGAATGATAGGAGTGTATTCGGGCTGCTCGTCGCGCCCGGCAGATCGACATTGACCAGAATCGCCGTCAATGTATCGTTCTGGGTGACAAATTCATACAGCTGGCTGGAGACGGGATATGCCTGCGAAGAAATCACAGTGGAGAAATTGTCAAATGTTGCGCGCATATTTTGAGCCATTCGGGGATAGAGATGGCCTTCCGGGTAGTACCGATCGCGAGATGCCCGATCAGCAGTATAGTAGTTCCAAAAACTAAACTGCGAAAAGTCCTCCCCAAACCGGGTGCCAAAACGACCAAGCACGAGATCCAGACTCTCCTTGAAAGGCTGACGCGCCATCTCCGACCATATGGTGCGGACCATATCCCGTCCATACCGACTCGCAAGGTAATGGAGATACACCGATCGCTCATAACCCGGATAAAGCCATGCGTCATACGTGAAGAATGGCATCGAACGATTTGCGGTTCCGATAAATTGCCGAAAATATCTCGGGATGTCAAACAAGTAATCATTGATGTCCGGATAGACCAGATCCTCCATCCAGGTTGAGGTCATCTCATAGAAATAAAGATCTCTTTGCGGCACATTCGTCCAGAGGCCATATGAGCCAATCTGAATTGCGTGGTGGAATTCGTGTGCCGCGGTCACGCGCAGCCCGTCGAGTCCCGGTGTCCGGTAGAATAGATAGTCGTTGTCAATCTCCATGAAGGTTGAGAAGCGCTGGTTAGTCCCTGTCGACAGCGCATCGTCGTCGGACCAATACGTGACGCCGAATGTTCCACCGCCGAGGCTCACCACGTACACGTCGTACTCCGGGCCTCCCCCTTTTCCTTTGTCCGTGGGTGGGGCTTGGTAGCCCATGATCCCAACCTGCGTTTGCCATACATGATCGAAGATCGCCGCAACGGAATCGACATATCTTGAATAGCTATTCGAAATTCGTGAGCTGCCCTCGATCATTGCCGGCTGGTGAAATCCCAAAGTATCATAATGGATACGAAACCGCCCGGAAGGAGTCAATCGGCTCGTCTGCAGAACTGGTCGACTCAGCATTTCGCGAACTTCGGTTTTCGCCGCGGCATCGAGGACCTGCGCTCGCTCGTTCAAATTCGCCACGAGATGTGTTCCACATTTTCCGCCCGGTGCCGGTTCGTCCTCGCCTGAAGAGTGGCCAAGAAATTCGTGCGCCAAGCGGTGAATTCGTGGGGTATGAAACTCCTGACTCCATGCGGTGCCAAAAGATACAACCGTCACAACCATATAAATCAACAATCGGCTATTCATTTCTCACGCCCGCAAAGATGCGCCTTCCATCATAGATCTTCAATCTCCCCTCGTTTCGAAGCGTGATTCCAAGATCAGGAACACCATCCTCATTGATATCCGCCACGCTGAAATGACTGATTCCTGATCCCGATATGAGAGCGATGGGCAGATCGAATCCCTCGGCTCCTCGATTCTTGCATAAAAGCACACCGCCGCTCTCCAAATCGTTGATTAGAATGTCCTGGTACGAATCCTCATTCACGTCATAGATTTGAATCTGGGCACGGTCGGAAATACGAGTCGGTGAAGCGATGGTGATCATCTCTCCAAATGTCCCATCGCCATTTCCCCGCGCCACAGCGACAAGCTTTCCCGACTCAGGAAAACAGATGATGAGATCGAGGTTTTTGTCATGGTCAAGATCTGTCAGATACAGATAGCTCTTCCGCAGCTCAAGCTGGAGAATTTCCTTCAGATATGATCTGCGGCTAAAATTCCCGACTGAATCGCCCCGGAGAACGGCCAGCTCGTATTTCCGGGAGAGGGTGTTTCGATAAAGAACCACAGCATCCATCAAACCATCATTGTCGAGATCCCCAACACTTGCACCATAGAGCAGATCTGGGATGGTGAGTCGAAAGCTTCGCTCAATGAATCGTGAGTTCTCCAGTTCCTGAAAATAACTGAGTGACGGGATGCCAGCCATCGATGCAGCGTTGAAACAATAGAACTCTGCCCTCCCCGAGGCGGTGACCGATGAATAGAGGACTTCGAGCTCCCCTACTTCCGGAATCGTGGCATTGACTGTTGATCTGCGGCGATGATTATAGCCAAAATACGATATCGATTTGTCGGTCGGATATGAGAGAACATATCGCGTGGTTGAATCATCACGGGAATGGAACGCGATGGTCCTGGCATTCGTCGGAAGGTTGAAGAATTTCTGACCGTAGATGCCGATTTCTCCTTTTCCCTCGAAGAGGTTCAGCGTGCCACTTCCATTCGACAGCACCAGAATGTCATGATATCCATCGGAATCAACGTCTTCGAACTGGACTCCAGTAGGATTTCGTCCGACTAGAAATTCCAGAGAATCGCGTAGCGTCACTGCGGCATTCCCGTTGAAGACTATCCCGAGTGTGGCCGACAGTCGGCTCAACATGACGACATCTGTTCGGCGGTCATGATTCACGTCCAACGCAACCATCTGATTCATCGCTCCACCAAGGAAATATTCGCGCCGCTCGGCAAACGGTTCCGAGGGAGCGCTCAAATAGACAACCAGATTCATTGATCCTTCCAGCAGGACAAGATCCTTCCAGCCATCACCGTTGACATCGGCGATCGCGTAATCCACACTTTGAGCAGTCAAGCGAAATGTGTTTTTTGATTTAAAGTCCCCGTAGCCGTCCCCCTGCCATACCTCTACCGCGGGCGGATGCTGGTGCAGGAGCACAAGATCCGCGACTGGTAGTGGGGAGAGACGCTCCACAGAGAACCTCAGAAGATTTCCATCGACTGGGAGGATGGTTTGTTCGAGGAATCGTCCCCGCCCGACACCATAGAGGAATAGCATCTCGCCTCGTACCCAATCGTACAGGATAATGTCGGCCAGATTGTCGTCATTGAGTTGTGCGCTGTCGATCCAGCCGATCATGTTGTCCTGCGCAATCACTCGAGACGGACGGAAATTGCCTTTGCCGTCGCCAGACATGAGATGCAGCCCCGGGCTTGTTCGTTCGAAAAGGAGGAGGTCGAGATGCCCATCGCTTGTCACATCTGCCAATAGACTTCCAGCCGGAACGACCGGCAACCGTATCTCCCTGGCCAGTGCAAAACTATCGGGCACCGCCTCCGCATAGATACCGAGCGTCCTCTCCCTTCGATGAACCACGATAATTTCCGAGCGCTCATCTGCATCGATATCGCGCACCATCACATCATCGGCACTATGTCGCGTACCAACGACCGAAGCGGAAAGAAGGGAATCCCGTTCAATGCTCATCGTCACAATCGTGATGACATTTCCTCCCGGATTCCATAGCACCGCCCGGAGTTCAGACGAGGAAGGAGAAGGAATGATGGTGAATCTTTCAAACCGTTCGGGGATCGACAGTGACCGAAAATGACCAAGCGCGACATCACGCGACTGGGCGTAGCTCTGCTGGAGAGCAAGGAATAGATAGAGCAGCGCGGTCCGGACTGCGACCAGGGAATGACGGCTGGGGACTAGTTGCTTTGGCACGAATATCCACCCTCAGGAAGGAGGAGTTGACGGAGAACTCTGAAGCGACTTTCGATGATGCAAACGCATGTCACGCCTCTTCATTGCCTCTTCATATCGTCGTTTCTCATCATCAGTCACAGGTTCAACTCCCAGAACCTGGACAGGACGTCCCTCGTCGTCGATCGCCACGAAAGTCAGATACGCAGTATTGGCATGTTTTCGGACGCCGGTAGGTATATCTTCGGCAGTGACTTTGACTCCAATTTCCATCGACGAGCGAAATACCCTGTTTACAGAAGCCTGCAAAATCACCACCTGTCCTAATTTTATGGGATGAATAAAATTGAGCTCATCGATCGAAGCGGTGACGCAAACTTTGTTCGTATGGCGCGCCGCAGCAATGGCCGCGGCGATATCGATGAGATGCATGAGCCGTCCGCCGAGGAGGTTCCCCAGTTGATTCGTGTCATTTGGGAGAACAATCTCCGTCATCTCAACCTGGGAATCGCTTACACTCTTCATTGTTGCGGCAGAGGTCATGAGTAAATGGAAGTATTCTTCTCAGACAGAATATTGTGTCCTTCCCACGTGCCGGCTTCGTAGCTCACTTTCCGCACTGAGCGCCCCATCGATTGAACGACGTAACGATTCCGCCGCGTCTTTCAAGTTGCTCGAGGGATACTTCCGCAGAAATCGCTCAAGCTCCTCTTTTGCTTCTTCGTACTTCTTCCGTGCATAGAGTGCCTCCGCCTTACGAAAGAGGGCGGGCTCGGCATATGGTGTGTCATGGTAGTGTTCAAGAACGTAATCAAACGAGACGATGGCGGCTCTGTAGTATTCCATCTTCATATAAATGAGACCGTTTTCGAATTCCTTCCGGGCGAGCTTTGAGTTCAATTCGGTGATCTTCTTTTCGGCTTCAGAAACGAGCGAATCGGTTGGGTAGTATTCTATAAAGGCCTGAAATCCGTCAATTGCCTTCTTCGTATAATCCTGATCCAGATACGATGGTGCAGAAAGATTGAAGTAGCTCTCCGCGCTTTTATACCGAGCCCGTGCGACGTATTCACTGGTCGGCATGGTTCGATAGAGCAATTCATACTCATAGGCAGCCAGAACAAACTCTTCTCGTTGGAATCTGCATTCTCCCATCATAAACTGCGCATCATCTGCCAGAGCCATTCCCTGAAACTGCAACGTTATCACCCGAAACTCATCGATTGCCTCCAGAAAGTCCTCATCTTCATACATCTTCATACCCCGTGCATACCGCTCTTCGGCAGAGACCTGAGGAGTGTTTTCGGAGGATGAGCATCCCATCAAGAGCAAGAGCGAGCTCATCACGAACAATAGCCCTGCAACAACAATATATTGTTTTGATTTCATGGTCATGTTTTGTCGATGTTCAACTTCTGACTGTGAAGAATAGGTAAATCATGATCACCGTTCCCGTAATGGCCAGCACAGGACCGAGCAGCTTGAATAGCGAAGATGTTGACTCTGACCGACCCACATGGAATTCTCCTATTTGTGACGGCCAGCTTTCCCGCGCATCGACTAAATCGCTCGCTCTTCTGCTGTACTTCCCAAGATAGTTCACCGTCCCATTGGGGTGATCAATCCGGACCTCAACGACCAGACTGATCATGCGGTCCCAGCGAGATGAGTCGATTGCGCCATACTGAACTTCCTGCTCCAGTACAAGTAGGTGAATAATCTTCCGCTGGTTTGTTCCAGAACTTGGACGCATCACATGAATGGATTGTTCGCTCAGAGCGCGAAGAAACGCATTTTCAAGATACGTCGGGGGGGTGGTCGCTTCAAGCCTTATCGACACGGAATCAGAAGCTGACAGCCCCGCACTTCCCAATACCTCTCCCGCGATTTGGTATCCCATCTCGTGGATCGCATTGCCTATTGATCGTTCCTGACTCCAGGCACCGGAATAGAAAACAGAGAGGCAGAAGGCAACCCCACATAATCTCCAGATGCCCGAGCCTTTACGCATAATTGCCTCTCCGCTTCAAGAGCTTCGCAACCCGATCAATGCCGGAAGATGCGCTCCGATTCTCAGAGACACACGAAACGTGAACCCAGTCAAAATACGCCATTGCCACCCCTCGAACGTTCGCGACAATATCGGGGAATGCGGTTGGAGAGATTTCGATCCTTCGGCCTTCGACGCAATCCACTCACATCAGATCTTTCAATCAGCGCTTGAAATCAAGTGTGTCTAATGTAACCAAAAAACGGAGGATTTTCAACAACGAGAATCGAAGAAGCTACGATGCGGGAGTTTTCGAAATGCGTTCCACCTCGCGCTTGATCAACAATAAATCATCGTCCAGAACATGTCTGGACAATCGTCTGGCTCGGCGAACATTATCTTCGTGTAGGTCGGAAACAATCAGATCTTCATCGAAATATCGAGCCATAGCCTGAACTGACCCGGTGGGATCGGTGACACTGGATCCCCCCCAGAAATTCACCCCATCCTCAAATCCGACTCGATTGCAGAACAGATAATAAAGACTCAAGAGGCGCGCATAGGACCGGTGGTGCTCATGATTGATATCTGCGTTTGCCATCTGATCTGAATTACTCCCCAGACGTGTGGGGCTTGCCGAGAGGGCCATCATGACCTCTGCCCCGTCCGCTGCGAGCACGTAAGCAAGGCCGGCATGCCAGCTATCTTCGCAGATCACAATTCCAAATCGACCTAACCGTGAATCAAAGGCTCGGATCGATTTTCCTCTGCTGTAGTACCTCCCCTCTTCAAACATGCCGTATGTCGGGGGATACACTTTCCGATGGATATGAATCACATTTCCATCTTCAACCACCATTGCAGAATTATAGATTCCATGATCACTGCCGCTTTCGACGAACCCGAGGACTATGGTGAGTTCGCGACTTTGGCGTTTGATCTTTTCGATTACAGGAGACATGTTCGGATCCAAAGCCACCTCCCACGCGATGTCCCGCAGGGTATAGCCGGTCAAGCTCAGTTCTGGGAAAAGGACGAGGTTTGCCTTCTCTTTCCGCGCACGTTCGATGAATTCCAGGTGGCGGTCCAGATTGTGTTTGACGTCTCCCACACGTGAGTCAATTTGTGCAAGTGCCGCGCGAAACTTCATCCCTCACATTCCTCTCTCACGACAGGTCAATCATTCGGATATCTTTGATGTACTTGATAGTCTTGTCTTCCTTCAGATTTTTCAGCTTATGCATCTTCGATTCAATCCTCACAAGGTTGTCTTTGATAATATCGACGTACTTTGCCCCTTTGCCTTGTTTTTCAATTTTCGTCAGTTCATCGACGATATTCCGCATCGATTCAAGCGGGGTTTCCACCTCCGAAGCGATTTTCAGAATCAGTCCTTGCATAGCTTCCAACCGTCGCTTTCTGATTTCCAATTCAGCTACCTCTTTTTGGAGCCGGTGCTTCTCGACCACACCCATGATCGTTTTCGGAAGAATGGGAGACGATATTTCTTCCTTGACCAGATAATCTGCAACACCAAGCTTCATGACTTCAACGGCGAGTCCGACATCTTTGTTCACCGTGAGGAAAATAACCGGGACATCGATCTTTCGCTCCTGAAGCGCTCGCGTAATTTCAAGTCCGTTGAGCCCCGGCAGAAAGTAGTCCATGAGTATAATATCGATCGAGCCTTCCGAATCCGCATACTCGATGCCATCCCGACCATTGTTTTTCCAATGGAGCTCGAACTTCCCCTCTTCTGCACGATCGAGAAAGAGTTTGACAAGCTTGGCAAATTCGCCATTGTCCTCGATGAATAAGACCTGTATGATATCGCTTTGTTCCACTATCTAGATTCTTCTCGGAAGTGTGGCAAGCTTCGTCCAATAATCAAGTATCCCCTGAAGCGACACGCGCAATTCGCTCAGAATGCCGGACTTGCAGATGTACGTGCTCGCCCCAAGTTCGTACGCGGCTCGGACATCAGATTCGTCCGATGAGCTGCTGATGACAATCACGGGAACTCCGGAGGTCGCTGGGTCTTCTTTCAACCGACGGAGGACCTGTCTTCCTCCCAGCTTCGGCAAATTGAGATCCAACAGGACCAGATCCGGCACCAGGTGATCACTTCTGGCAACATTCTGAAGATTCGCAAGCGCTATTTCTCCATCTGAAAAAAAAATCACTCGCGGTTTTGATTCCAATCCGTCGAACGCCCACTTCAAAATCTTTGCGTGCGCGTCGCTATCTTCAATAACCACGATTTTCAAGGGAAGAGCCGGTTCGAGCAAGGTGTTCGCTTTCACGGTTTAGGGAGAGTGAAGTAAAAAGTCGTTCCATTTCCGACTTCAGAGTTTAGCCAAATCTTCCCCCCATGCGCTTCAACAATCTTCCGTACGATTGCCAAGCCAGCCCCCGTCCCCTCATATTTATCCGCAGGATGGAGTCGTTGAAAAATAACAAACACCCGTTCGCTATGTTCCGCTGAAATCCCCATACCATTATCTGAAACACGTATCCTCACGTGGTCCACGTCCTCCGTCGCGCCAATTTCGATCGCAGGGTTTGGCTTGTCACAAAACTTGATGGCATTCGACACAAGGTTCCGGAATACAATCTTCAGGTGCGGCTCTACGCCTATGACATACGGAAGATTCCTCTGCACCCGGATCTTTACATTTCGTTGCCGGATGATGAACTTCACTTCATCCAGAATCTGGTCAATCACGTCCGACAGTGAAATCGTTTTCTTCGTATCTGAAGCTCTGCTCACCCGCGTTAATTGCAGGAGATCATCAATCAACTCTTTCATGTGCTGACACGAGTCGAGCATCGAACGAACGTATTCCCGTTCTCGTTCTCCAATTCGATCCCCAAGTTCCTGGCTGAGGATTCGCGCAAATCCCTCTGCACTAACGATCGGTTCCCGTAAATCATGCGACACAACATATGAAAAATCATCCAATTCTCTATTCCGCGCCTCGATCTCTTGAGACTTTGTCACAATTTCCCGATGCAGCAATCCTTTTTCCAGTGCGATCGCTGCGACATTCGCGATGCTCTCGACAAGAGCAATCTGAGATCGTTCGTACGCTTTTCCATCCTGTGCCTTCGCAAAAAGGACTCCGATGACACGATCCTTGGAAAACATAGGCACACAAAGAGATGTGGCATCGTGCGAATCAGACCGCGCGCTTCCTCTTCTCCTGGACCGACGCGGGCGTTGCATGATCGGCTTCCTCAACTCAATCGCCTTCCGGATTGCTCCTACCGATTCGATCGGAATGCGTTCCTTCCTCGGAGGAGATTCCTTCCTATCACCGTCGCTTGTGTCGACCGAGTATACCTGGCCAAGACGTCGCTCCCCCTCATTGTAGAGTTCCAACGAAAATACATCCAGGTCAACGACTCTGGCGACTTGGTTAAACGTCGCTCGGCCGATTTCATCCAGATCAAGCGTCGCTCCCAACGATCGGCTAAGTTCGAACAGTATTGCCGTCTTCCTCAACTCTGCGGACAGTGCCTCTCGCGACCTCTGGCGCTCTGTGATATCCCGGGCGATATTGATCATTACACGCGGCTTTCCATCGGCGCTATACAGCAGCGTAGTGTTCAAGCTCACAGCGATTCGCTTTCCCTGTTTGCTGCGCCAAACCATGTCGAAGTCACGCAACTCGTTCATCCCTCGCAGGCGCTCGAGCCAGCCGATGGATGACCGCAGATCATCATCGTCCAACCACGGATACGGGATAGCAGATTGAAGAGCATCATCCCTCGTATATCCTGTGATACGTGCGAATTCGGAGTTCACATCGAGGACGTGCCCTTGCAAGTCGGTGATGATCAACGCGTCAGCCATCGAATCGACAACGTTTCGAAAGAGCTGTTCCGATTTTTCGGCCCGGTCCCGCCAAAGTGATCGTTCATGGATATCCATGATCGTCACGAGGGTGTACCTATGGTTTCCCTCCCCCCGAACCTGGATCGTCACATCCGCGAAGACAACTTTCCCATCCGGCCTCTCGAACGTCAGTTCCAACCGCCGGTGATACGACGTGTCGACAGGAAGCCTCTTCAACGTCAGAGAAAGGAGCTTACGGGAGGCGGCCGAGGCGCAGTGCAGAATTGAAGTTCCGACCACTTCCTCGCCAGATCTCAAGCCGAGCAATCGTTTGAATGCAGAATTTGCCGCGCTGATCAATTCGCCTTCGAGGCATGCGAGTGCGTGAGGAAATTGTTGGAATGACGTGCGGGCGATAGAACCGGCCTTCTGTTTGCCCGGGCTTCCACCCTTGACGGAAACTTGCGTGGGAGTCGCTCCGGAAGAGGGGGAAGTTCGTCTACCGCGGATTCCCTTCTTCTCGGCGCGTCTTGGAACTCTTGTTGATTTCGATTTCTTCTTTTCGAGCATTTCGGGCAATAATCCGATTAAGTCGTCGACAATCCTAATCCTGACCGGGGTCATTCGACCACCGACCTGGAGCTCCGCCTCCCCCACAAATTCTCTACCCTAAGGTATGCCGCGGCGAGCAGGGGCTTGCCACCATGGAACGGTGGGACATGCAAGATCTCGCGTCCCGTCGAGTGCGCAGCAGGTCTGTCGCCACTCTCTCGAAATGTGCGAGAGAACAAAGATACCGCGTTCCCTGAGTGAGATTACAGATGATGTTAGCAAATGTTGCATCGAAAAACAAGGCGAGCTTTGCCCATCCGATCCTCCCCAATAACTCTGGCAATAGCACAGCCGTTGTTTTCCATTCAATGAACTCTCCAAAAAATGAAAGGCGATCGTTAGATCGCCTTTCGTCGCCACGGAGCTCAGATGCGAAGCGCCAGCTACTGCAAAACCGATCGAGAGATTACCACTCTCTGGATCTCAGAGGTACCCTCATAGATTTCGGTGATCTTCGCATCCCGTAAATATCGTTCAACATTGTACTCTCGGACATACCCATACCCTCCGTGAATCTGAATCGCTTCCAGCGCACATTCCACGGAAATCTTGGACGCATAGAGCTTCGCCATCGCGGACGCGGGCCCATAATTGTCTCCCTTGTCCTTTAAATATGCGGCCTTGAACGTCAGCATTTTTGCCGCCTCGATATTTGTGGCCATGTCCGCCAGTTTGAACTGGATCGCCTGTAAATGTGCAATTGGCTTCTCAAATGCCTTGCGTTCTTTGCTGTATTTCACCGCGGCATCAAGTGACGCCTGAGCGATTCCCAGTGCCTGAGCTGCAATCCCAATGCGTCCGCCATCCAACGTCTTCAGGGCAAACTTTATGCCGGCCCCTTCATCGCCGATCAGGTTTTCCTTGGGAATCCTGCAATCTTCAAAAGCAAGCGATACCGTATCCGAACTGCGGATCCCCAGTTTCCTTTCCTTCTTCGCGACAGAAAACCCCTTGGTACCCTTCTCGACAAAGAACGCGCTCACCCCTTTTGTGCCCTTTGAGCGGTCAGTCGAAGCTATCACGAGAATCACATCCGCATTGGCTCCATTGGTGATGAAATTCTTGGTGCCGTTGAGAATGTACGAATCGCCATCCTTCGTTGCCGTCGTGCGCTGATTCGTGGCATCGCTACCTGCCTCTGGCTCTGAAAGCGCAAACGCGCCAAGCTTCCTTCCGCTTGCCAGATCGCGAAGGTATTTCTCTTTCTGGGCATCCGATCCGTACGTTTCAATTCCCCAGCAGACCAGCGAATTGTTCACCGACATGATAACTCCCGCGGAGGCGTCTGCCCTCGAGATCTCGATCATTGCAAGAACGTACGAAATGGTGTCGAGCCCCGCACCCTCCCATTGCTCGGGAACCATCATCCCCATGAATCCCAACTCCCCCATTTTCTTCACGGCGTCAAAAGGAAACTCCTCTTTTTCATCTCTCTCATCTGCCGAGGGGGCTAGTTCCTCTTCGGCAAACTTGCGCGCCATGTCTCGAATCATCAAATGCGTTTCATTGAATTCAAAGTTCATAGTCTTCCTCAGTTTCCTTTGGTGTAATCGTAGAATCCGCGTCCGGTTTTTCGACCGAGATTTCCTGCCGCAACCATTTTCTTCAACAATGGACACGGTCTGTACTTGGAATCTCCCAGTCCTCTGTGCAAGACTTCCATGATCGAAAGACACACATCCAGCCCGATGAAATCGGCTAAGGTCAGCGGCCCCATCGGATGGTTCATTCCAAGCTTCATGACCGTATCGATCGCTTCCGGCGTGGCCACACCTTCCATCACGCAATACATCGCTTCATTCAACATCGGCAGCAAGACGCGATTGGCGACAAAGCCGGGATAGTCATTAACCTCGACAGGGACTTTTTCCAGCTTTTCCGTCGCTCCCTTGACCGCTGTGTATGTCGCATCCGATGTTGCCAATCCACGGATCACCTCGACGAGTTTCATAACCGGCACCGGGTTCATGAAATGCATCCCGATAACCTTATCCGGCCGCTTCGTCGCTGCAGCGATCTCCGTGATGGAAATCGATGATGTGTTCGATGCGAGGAGGGTTTCCGGCATACACATTTCATCCATCTGCTTGAATAAGGCGAGCTTAATAGATGAATCCTCCGTCGCCGCCTCAACTACAAGATCTGCATTTTTGCACGATTCGCTGAGAAGAGTGCTCGTTTGGATGTGCGAAAGAGTCTGCTGCTTCTGCTCTTCCGTCAACGTTCCTTTCTTGATTTGCCGATCAAGGTTTCCTCCGATGGTCTTCATGGCACGATCGAGGAATTCCTGTTTGACATCATTAAGGATAACGGTGAAACCATATTGTGCGAAGACATGGGCGATGCCATTCCCCATTGTTCCCGCTCCCACAACAGTGATATTCTTCATGGTTCTCTCAGTTCATTTGTTTTCGGTGATAAGTTCGACGATCATCCCGCTCGCCTCTCCCCCTCCGATGCAGATCGCCGCCATTCCTCGCTTTAAGTTCTCTTGTTTCAATGCGTGCAACAGGGTCACCAGAATTCGTGCACCGCTGGCCCCGATGGGATGGCCAAGCGCCACAGCCCCTCCGTGAACATTAACTTTCTTCACATCGATTCCTGCAATCTTGTTGACCGCCAGCGCTACAACGGCAAATGCCTCGTTGATCTCAAACAGATCGATATCGGATTCCTTCATTCCGGCTTTTGCCAGAGTCTTTGTGATCACATCGGCTGGGGCTGTCGTGAACCACTCTGGCTTCTTCGCCACTGACGTCGCTGCAATGATCCTCGCGAGTGGTCGAATACCCAATGCACCGGCCTTTTCCGCGGACATCACGATAACAGCCGCAGCACCATCGTTGATCTTCGAGGAGTTTGCGGCCGTCACAGTCCCATCTTTCTGAAAGGCCGGCCTCAGC
>Ga0208244_100847_pt1 | contig 22632 bp, 21 predicted proteins | sample SubbioCR12Aug_5A_FD_184828 | JGI IMG/M metagenome (GOLD analysis project Ga0208244, IMG submission 184828) | Serpentinite rock and fluid subsurface biosphere microbial communities from McLaughlin Reserve, California, USA - CR12Aug_5A (SPAdes) | ecosystem: Environmental > Terrestrial > Deep... | reverse complement strand
CTTTGTAGTTCCGGCGTCACCTGCTACGCAGATGAGCCTGTTCTGAAACTACGTTTTCGCAAGCCGCTGGAAGTGGCCTGCAATTCTGCGCGTCTTGCTTCGTGGATGGCATCCCAAACCGCCCCTGCCGCAAGCGCGAATTTAGTGTGAACACGCCCTAACTGAAACCTGGTCATGAAAACTGAATTTATCCTGCAAGCGGTCGATGCCGTTAGCATTGCCATACATGCACATGAGTCCGAAATCGAATCACTGGATCGTGCCATAGGCGATGGCGATCATTTCATCAATATCAAACGCGGTGTCACCGCGATCGCGGCCATGCGGGAAGAACTGTCTGCATTGCCCGCAGATGTCGCGCTGCAGCGCATCGGCATGAAGTTGCTCTCCACCATCGGCGGCGCCTCTGGACCGCTGTTCGCCAGTTTTTTTATCGCCATGACCAAGACCCTGAAAACACAGCAAGATACCAGCCTGGCTAGCATCGCGGCCGCTTTTGCCGATGGGGTGGAATCAATAAAGCAGCGTGGAAAATCTGATCTGGGCGAGAAAACCATGCTTGATGTGCTGATTCCGGTGGCGCAGACATTCAGGCAGCAGGTCGAACGGAATGCAAAGATGCCAGCGCTGCTGGCGGCCATCAAGGCCAGTGCCGAAACAGGCATGCTTTCAACCAAAGACATGTTGGCCACCAAAGGTCGTGCGGCTTTTCTGGGGGAACGTGCCATCGGCCACATTGATGCTGGTGCAAAGAGCACACAGGTGATGATTGCGGCTGTCTGTGATTTGATTGCAAGTCAATAATAAGCAAGAGGAGGAGTGCATGAAAATTTTCGTCAATGACGTTGAAAACCTGCTGGTCGAAAGCCTATCCGGTTTTGCCGCAGCCCATCAGGATCTGGTGAACTTGAATCTGGATCCGCACTTTGTCATCCGTGCGAAAAAGTCCAGGAACAAGGTTGCGCTCATCTCCGGCGGCGGTTCCGGTCATGAACCGCTGCATACCGGTTTCATCGGTCACGGCATGCTGGACGCGGCCTGCCCCGGCCATGTGTTTACCTCGCCGACGCCGGACCAGATGATGGCGGCGGCCGAGGCGGTGGAATGCGGCAAGGGCGTGCTGTTCATCGTCAAGAATTACGCCGGTGATGTCATGAATTTCGAGATGGCGGGCGAGATGATCACCTGCGAACATGCGACCGTGCTGACCAGCGATGACGTGGCAGTCGAGAATTCGACCTATACCACCGGCCGCCGTGGCGTAGCCGGTACCGTCATTGTGGAGAAAGTGGTCGGCAGTCTGGCCGAGACCGGCGCCGACCTTGCGCATTGCAAGGCGCTGGGCGAACGCGTCAATCAGCGCACCGCCTCCATGGGTGTGGCCCTGAGCAGTTGTACGGTGCCAGCTGCCGGGCGGCCGACTTTCGATATTGGCGACAACGAACTGGAGATGGGCGTCGGCATCCACGGCGAACCGGGACGCAGGCGCGAAGCCATGCGGCCAGCCGACGAAATCGTCAAGGATCTGGTGACGGCGATTCTGCACGATCTGCGGCCGGTGGAAGGCAGTGAAGTGCTATTGATGATCAATGGTTTCGGCGCAACGCCGCTGATGCAGTTGTACATGCTTTACCACAGCGCCAGCAAGCTGCTGGCGGCGCATGGCCTGAAGGTTGCGCGCTCACTGGTCGGCAATTACACAACGGCGCTGGATATGGCGGGTGCATCGGTGACGGTCTGTGAGCTCGATGAGGAAATCAAGCAGCATTGGGACAGCCCGGTACATACGGCCGCATTGCGCTGGGGTATGTAAGCTCGCCCATCAGTACCGGCCCGCTTGAGTCAGGCTGGATTTTTCTGCGGAAATCGATGAAGGCGGGTCAGTCCAGATAGTCGCCGGCCGCTGGTTCTTCAGCAACTGCCTGCTGTTCGGCTTCGCGTTCCAGCATGCGTTGCCGCGATTGCGGCGATTCCAGGCTGATGCGGCCCAGTGCGCCGCTGCGGTAATCCACCAGAAAAGCCATTGCCGTTTTCTCCATGTCGGTATGTCCACCTTTTAGCAGATAGCCGCGGCGTTTGGCAACGGTCTCCAGCAGATCGACGCCATCCATGTTGCTGACATCGGTCTTATAGCGTGCATTGAGCAGCGCCGGATAGCTTTCCAGCAGGATGTCGGCCAGAAACAGCGCCACATCCTCGTCGATCACCGCGTTGCGGCCGATGGCATGGCTCGCTGCCAGCATGTAACCGTCGGACTCGTGGGCAATCTTCGGCCACATCATGCCCGGCGTGTCGGTGATGGTCATGACTTCACTCAGTTCGAAACGCTGTTGCGACTTGGTCACCGCCGGTTCGTCACCGACCTTGGCGATGCGGCGATTGAGCAGGGCGTTCATCAGCGTCGATTTGCCGACATTGGGGATGCCCATGATCATCATGCGCAGGGGTTTCAGATGCGTGCCGCGGTGTGGGGCCAGCTGTTGACACAGTGCAGGGATCTTTTTTGCATCGCCCGGTTTCTTGCATGAAAGGGCGACTGCCTTGACGCCTTCCTGCTGGTTGTAATGCTGCAGCCAGGCCTGCGTGATATCAGGATCGGCCAGATCGGCCTTGTTGAGGATCTTCAGATTGGGGCGCTGACGGAACAGCCGCATGTCCTCGATCATCGGATTATGACTGGCCTCAGGCACGCGTGCATCCAGCACCTCGATGACGACATCGATGAATTCCATGGTTTCGGCGGCTTTTTTGCGCGCCTGGGTCATATGGCCCGGATACCACTGAATCGCCATTGTTTTCCTCTTGAAAATCAAAACTTGCTGCGTCGGCATCGCCTTGTGGCGTCAGGACGAGCCGCTTTCGCGTTAAGATGAGCTGCTTTAGCAGCCATATTAACGGCGAAGACCTTCACGGTCTTAGCGGCCGTCCTGACGGACATGACCCTTGCGGTTAGTGCTACTCGCACTGTCTGCGGCTCGCCTTCTTGCCATTTTTGATTTTGAAGAGGAAAAGCCGTCGGATTGGATTTCTTCAAAATCAAAATGGTATGCCAATGCATATAAGCTGCATTCTAACATCGTGCGAGGCGGGCATGCCTCGGTTAAACTATCATCATGTCACTTATTCCCGAAATCAAACCCAACCAATCCATCGAGTTGCTGAAGGCGCTGCACATCCTCACGCGCGATGGCAAACTCAATCAGGATACACGGCGCAAACTCAAGCAGGTGTACCACCTCTATCATTTCATCGAGCCCTTGCTGGAAGAGGTGATGGCCGAGAACGAGCACGCCGTGCTGGTCGACCATGGGGCAGGCAAGTCCTACCTGGGCTTCATCCTTTACGATCTGTTCATGAAGCAGCGTGCGGGTGGGCAGGTGATCGGTATCGAGACCCGCGCCGAACTGGTGGAAAAGTCACGCGAACTGGCGCAGCAGCTTGGCTTCGAGCGCATGCGGTTCCTGCACCTGAGTGTGGAGGAATCCATCCAGTCGAAGGCGCTGCCGGAAAAGGTCGATATTGTTACCGCGCTGCACGCCTGCAATACGGCGACCGACGATGCGATACGCTTCGGTCTGGAAAAGGAGGCGCAGTTCATGGTGCTGGTGCCGTGCTGCCAGGCCGAAGTGGCGGAAGTGTTGCGCCGTCACAAGAACGAGTCTTTCGGCAAGACGCCGCTATCCGAGATCTGGCGTCACCCGATTCACACCCGCGAGTTCGGCAGCCAGATCACCAATGTGCTGCGCTGTCTGCAACTGGAGGCGCACGGCTACCAGGTGACGGTGACCGAGCTGGTCGGCTGGGAACATTCCATGAAGAACGAACTCATTGTCGCGCGCTATAAAAACAGTCCGCGCAAGAACGCGCAGTTGCGGCTGGAGCAGATTCTGCATGAACTCAATCTGGAGGATCTGCGCAGCAGATTCATCTACTGAAACCTGAACCCAAGACCATGAAAATCTACCGTTCGCTTTATACGACAGCCGAAATCAGGGCAATCGAGCAGCAATATGGCGACCTGGCCTTGATGCAAAGAGCCGCCATCGCCATCAGCCAGTTCGTGCAGGATGTTCTGCCCGAGGTGCAGACCTCGATCTTGATGCTGGCCGGCCCCGGCAATAATGGCGGCGATGCGTTGGTGGCGGCACGTCTGTTGCGGGAGATTTATCCGGTGAGCGTGGTGTTCTGCGGCGAGGTCGACAAGCTGCCGCCGGATGCAGCCACCGCCTATCGGGACTGGTGTGCGATCGGTGGCAAGGTGCTGGACGCGATTCCGCCGGAGCAATGGGATCTGGTGATCGACGGCCTGTTCGGTATCGGTCTACAAAGACCATTATCTGGTCAACCGGCGCAACTGATTGAAGCAGTCAACCGGCTCGGCGTGCCGGTACTTGCCATCGATGTGCCTAGCGGGATTAGCGCCGATAGCGGCAGGGTGCTGGGCTGCGCGGTCAAGGCGCAGTGGACGATGACTTTTATCGGGCTGAAACCAGGATTGTTCACGCTTGATGGGCCTGACCATGCCGGAGAAGTGGTACTCAACCGGCTTGAACTTGAAACGGATGCTGAAGTTGCAGGCCGCCTGCTGGAGCAGGAAAGCGTCAGCAAGATGCTGCCTGCTCGTCGGAAGAATTCCAACAAGGGCGATTATGGCAATTTGGGTATTATCGGTGGCGCTGCGCGCATGACCGGCGCTGCGGTGCTGGCTGCCCGGGCTGGCCTGCTCACCGGTGCCGGCCGTGTCTATCTCGGGCTGCTGGATGCGGCCGCACCGGGCTACGACAGCATGATGCCTGAACTGATGTTGCGTCCGGCTGACGAGGTGCTGAAACTGGAAAAACTCGATTGTCTGGTGATCGGACCGGGCATGGGGACTGATGAAACTGCGCATTCAATACTTGTGCGTGCTTTGGCGTTATCTGCTCCCTTGTTGCTGGATGCTGATGCGCTCAATCTGCTGGCCGGCGACGAGTCCCTGCGCAAGTCGCTTTTGCGGAGAACTGCAGACAGTGTCGTCACGCCGCATCCGGGCGAGGCGGCGCGCATGCTGACCTGCACGGTGCAGGATATCCAGAATGACCGCATCCAGAGCGCGCTCAACATCGCCCGTCAGTATCAGTCAATAACCCTGCTGAAAGGCTGCGGTAGCGTGATCGCACTGCCCGACGGACGCTGGTTCGTCAACCATAGCGGCAACCCCGGGATGGCCAGCGCCGGCATGGGCGATACGCTGGCCGGCATCATGGGTGCATTGATCGCGCAGGCCATGCCGGTTGACGAAGCCGTGCAACTGGCCACCTATCTGCACGGCGCCGCTGCAGATGGCCTGATGGAGCGTGGCAGCGGCCCGGTCGGCCTGTCGGCCAGCGAGGTCATGACTGAAGCACGCTGGTTGCTGAATCAGTGGATTTATCTATAAAGAAATACTGATAAATGGCAACGCAGGCGAATTGTGGCGTCAAGGTCGCGACGCAGTAGCGGGCCCTTGACGGACATGACCCTTGCGGTTGCCGCATGTTAAAATCGCGGCCGCCATGTTGATTGCCGTCCTGTTTTGACCACGACTTCCAAAGACTCCTCCAGCCGCATGATTGCCCAGCTGCAAACGCAACTGGGCACCTGCATGCTGGCCGATCGCTATGTGCTCGGCCGCCGCTTGCAACAGGCCCGTAGCCTGCTGCAACAGAACAAGCCGGTAGAACGCAGCCTCAGCGATATCGCCGCCAAGGTGCGCGACTCGTCGGCCCGTCTGGCCGCCAGAAGTGCTGCGCTACCGCAGCCAGGTTATCCCGAAGAGTTGCCGGTCAGCGGCAAACGCGAAGAAATCGCCGCTGCCATTGAAAAACATCAGGTGGTCATCGTCTGCGGCGAGACCGGTTCCGGCAAGACTACGCAGCTGCCCAAGATATGCCTTGAACTGGGCCGCGGCGTCGCCGGCCTGATCGGCCACACTCAGCCGCGCCGTATCGCCGCCCGTTCGGTCGCATCGCGTATTGCGCAGGAACTGCAGTCGCCGCTGGGGCAGGCAGTCGGTTACAAGGTCAGGTTCAACGACAAGTTGTCGGAATCCAGCTATATCAAGCTGATGACGGACGGTATCCTGCTGGCGGAGACGCAGGGCGACCGCTTTCTCAATGCCTATGACACCATCATCATCGACGAGGCGCACGAGCGCAGCCTGAATATCGACTTTCTGCTCGGCTATCTGAAACAGCTGCTGCCCAAACGCCCGGACCTCAAGGTCATCGTCACTTCCGCGACCATCGATGCAGATCGTTTTTCCAGACATTTCAACGATGCCCCGGTGATTGAAGTTTCCGGCCGCACCTATCCGGTCGAGATCCGTTATCGGCCGTTGGGCAAGCCCGGCTTCATGGCCAAAGAGGTGGATGTTCCTGAAGATGAGGAGGATCTGGAGCTGCTGGGCCAGGACCTGATGGGCGTCAAGCGCAAGGCACGGATCGAGTCGCGCTGGTTGCAGGAGGATGAAGAGGAAGAGGCGATCGAAGAGGCGATTCTCGATGCGGCCGACGACCTGCTGCGGCTGGCGGATGGCGATATTCTCGTATTCCTGCCGGGCGAGCGCGAGATTCGTGACGTTGCAGACCATCTGCGCAAATATCAGGGCCGCTCGGCCAAGCTGCGGCATATCGAGGTGCTGCCGCTGTATGCCCGGCTCTCGATCGAGGATCAGCAGAAGATTTTCCGCCGTTCCGGCACCACGCGCATCGTGCTCGCCACCAATGTGGCCGAGACTTCGCTCACCGTTCCCGGCATCAAATATGTGATCGATGCCGGTCTGGCACGGGTCAATCGTTACAGCCCACGCGCCAAGGTCGAGCAACTGCAGATCGAGAAGATATCGCAGGCTGCCGCCAATCAGCGCGCCGGTCGCTGCGGCCGGGTGTCCAACGGCATCTGTGTGCGGCTTTATTCGGAAGAGGATTTCAAGGCGCGCCCGGCCTATACCGATCCCGAGATCCTGCGATCGTCACTGGCTGCGGTTATTTTGCGCATGGCGGCATTGCGGCTGGGAGATGTTGCTGATTTTCCATTCATCGAGGCGCCAAGCTCAAGGTTGATCAACGACGGTTACCAGCTGTTGCAGGAACTGGGCGCCGTTGATCAGCAGCGCCAGCTGACTGAAGTCGGCCGGCAACTGGCACGCCTGCCGCTGGACCCGCGCATGGCGCGCATGATACTGGCTGCCAAGCGAGAGAGCTGCCTGAAGGAAATTCTCATTATCGCCAGTGCGCTAGCGATTCAGGATCCGCGCGAGCGACCGATGGACAAGCGTGAGGCGGCTGATCAGGCGCACAGGAAATTTGCCGACGAACAGTCGGATTTCATGAGTTTCCTCAAGCTCTGGGCATTTTATGAAGATGCGCTGAAAAACAAGAAATCGAACAAGGATTTGCTCAATCAGTGCCATCAGAACTTTCTTTCCTTCCTGCGCTTGAAGGAATGGCGCGAGCTCTATCACCAGCTCTGCGAGATCATCGATGAGATGGAATTCCGGCTGAACGAGAAGGAAGCGGATTATGCGCAGATCCATCGCGCCTTGCTGGCAGGTTTGCTGGGCAATATCGGTTTCAAGGACGGCGAGGCGGAGACCTATCTGGGCGCACGCGGCATCCGCTTCACCATCGCGCCGGGCTCGGTGTTGAAAAAATCCAGACCCAAGTGGGTGATGGCTGCCGAGCTGATGGATACGAGCAAGCTCTATGCGCGCTGTGTGGCGAAGATCGAGCCGGACTGGATCGAGCCCATTGCCAATGAGGGAGGCGCTCGCGGACTTACCGAAAGCCATTATTCCGACCCGCGCTGGGACAGGAAGGCGGCACAGGTCATTGCCTGGGAGCGCGTCAGTCTCTATGGCCTGACCATCGTGCCGAAACGCCGCGTGCATTATGGCCCCATCAATCCGGTTGAGGCACGGGAGATTTTCATCCGTGAAGCGCTGGCCAATATGGAGTTCGATACCAAAGCGCCATTTTTTGCCGCAAACAAGCAGCTGATTGCAGAAATTGAGGCGCTGGAGCATAAGGCCAGAAGACAGGATGTGCTGGTCGACGAACATGTGCTGTTCAGTTTTTACGGCAAGTGTATCGGCCAGGATATTTCCAATGGTGCCAGCTTCGAGACTTGGCGCAAGCGTGCGGAAGAAAGCCAGCCAAGGCTGCTCTATCTGACACGCGATGACCTGATGCGCCATGGCGCGGATGCGGTCACCGAGCAGCAGTTCCCGGAGAAGCTGCTGCTGGATGGCGCTGAAGTCGAACTCAAGTATCGTTTCGAGCCGGGCCATCCGCTTGACGGTGTGACGGCTACCATACCGCTGGCACTGCTCAACCAGTTGGATGTGACTCTGGCAGAATGGCTGGTGCCGGGCATGATACGTGACAAGCTGACCTGGCTGATCAAGGCGCTGCCCAAGACCTATCGCCGCGTCTGTGTTCCGGTGCCGGATTTCGTAACAGCTTTTCTATTGGCGCATCCCGGGCCTGATGGTGCCTTGTTGCATAGACTGGCGGCATTCATCCAGCAGCGTACCGGCTTGAAGATCGGCGTAGATGACTGGCAAGGGGAGATTCCGGAGCATCTGTGCATGAACTTCCGCGTGGTAGATGACAAGAATCGCGAGTTGGCTATGGGTCGTAACTGGAATGCGCTCAAACAGCAACTGGGACAGGCCGCCCAGCTGACTTTCCGCAGCGCATCACCCGATATTGAAAAGACCGGCCTGAAACAATGGGACTTTGGCGACTTGCCGGAAACCCTGACTTTCAATCGTCAGGAATCAAATGGAGAGCGCCGCCAGCTGACCGGTTATCCAGCACTGGAAGACCACAAGGACAGCGTTGCAATCAAGCTGTTTGATACGGCAGCTGTAGCCAATCAGGCGCATCGCGCCGGTGTCAGACGCCTGATGCGATTTGAGTTGAAAGAGCAGATGAAACAGCTGGAGAAGGGCTTGCCCGGCTTCAATCAGTATGCATTACTGTTGCGCAACCTGATCTCGCCGGATGATCTGCGTGAAGGCTTGCTGACGGCGATTGCCGACCGGGCTTTCATCGGCGATGATGATTTGCCTCGAACCAATGCCGAATTCATGACGCTCAAGCAGCGGGCCAGAACCCGACTGCCTGCAGTAGTCGAGGCCAGTGCACGTCTGGTGCTATCGATTGCCGTGGAATATCAGGCGCTGACCCAGAAGCTGCAGGGCCTGCCGAATGCGATGTCGCGCATCAAGAAAGAAGCCGAGACTCAACTGGCGTTATTGCTGCCGGCGCATTTTCTCAGTCTGACGCCATGGGACAGGCTGCAGCATCTGCCGCGCTATCTGAAAGCGCTGAAGTTGAGGCTGGAAAAATATCCGAACGGTGTTGAACGCGATACGCGCCATGCTCAAGCGGTAGCGCAGCTTTGGCAGCGCTGGACTGAACGTGTGGATGCGAAGCGTAAAGCCGGGGATGATATAGAACCTGCCTTGGCTGATTTCCGTTGGCTGATGGAAGAGCTGCGCGTCTCACTTTTCGCGCAGGAGCTGAAGACGCCATTTCCGGTATCGGTCAAGCGTCTGGACAAGATATGGGCAGAGTTGAACTGAGTTAGGGCGTGTTTTGAACCGGCAGTTTCAGCATGGTTCAATCAGTCAATATTTTTGTTAAAGGTCTGATAAATACGCCTATATAGGTAAATTTCCGGGGGGAGTTCAATGAAAAAGATCATGCTGATCTTGTCAATGCTGGTGTTTCCTGCATCTGCACAGGCTGAAATCAAGCCATGCGAACAACTCAAAGAAGAAATCGCAGCCAAGATTGATGCCAAAGATGTACCCGGTTATACACTGAAGGTTGTGCCGATTGATGCAGAGGAGGAAGGCAATCATGTTGGAACCTGCGATGGCGGCACGATGAAAATCATCTACGTTCGTGGCTAGCTTGTTGAGGGTGACTTGATATACCTGATCTGTTAGCTTCTCCCACATTAGCCGATCCTCTCGCTGATAGTCAGAGTACCTGCGCTGACGGCAAAATCAGTGACGTTTTTTGGCCTCTCTCTTCTGTTCGCGTTCGATCAGTTTGGTCAATGCGCCCAGTTCTTCTACCAGTAGCAAAAGCATATCGTCCAGCGTGGCGATTCCATACAATGCCCCGTCGTCGTCGATAACGGGGAGACGTCTTACTCCTTTGTCTGCCATCAGGCGCATGGCTTCAAATAGGCCGGCATTTTTGTTGATTACGGTAAGACTGGGCACCATGATGTCTCCGACCGTGATCACGTTCGGATCCAGTTCAGTTGCCACCAGTTCCACCACCACGTCGCGATCGGTCACGATGCCGACCGGGGCTGGTCTCCCATCGCACGTTTCGGTAACGACAACAGCGCCGACATGATGTTGTCGCATCTGTTTGCAGGCCTCGGTAATGGTACAGTTGCGCTCAACGGTAATGACATCGGGATTACATAACTCACTTATGGTCATGATGATTTCCTTTCTTGGTTAATTGAATTCCCATGATGCTTTTAGCCTGATTGCAGGCATGGTCGCCAACTGCGGGAAACTGCTCAAGATGCCGGTGATGGAATCATGTTGAGTATCACCGGTGCCTTTCTTGGTACTCGGCTGGCTTCACCTCTGGGCCAGCCGAGAACAATGGGCACCACGGCCTCGAACTGATCCGGTATGCCGAATTCCGGTTTCAATTCCGGTGTTTTCATGGCTGGCAGTGCGGCACCTATGATGCAGGTTCCCAGACTCATCCCGCATGCAGCCAGTATCAGATTTTCTGCTGCCAGCCAGCAGTTTGCTTCGGCAAAAGGAGCTGCCGATCTTGTACAAAGAATGATCAGTGTGTCGGCATCGTGAAACAGATTGAAGTCCGGATGATGCCAGGCCCGGATACTCACATCGTCATATATTTCCGGCTGGTCATGCAGCAGGGGCAAGATGTGATCGGACAGGGTCTGCAGGAGTTCCCGGTCCTGGATGATGACGAAGGCGCAAGGTTCTTCATGCAGTACAGCAGGTGCTCTTACGGCACCGGTCAGCAAGGACATAATGGTCTTGTGCGTGACTTTTTGCCGGGTATAACTGCGTACCGATCTTCTGGCCAGAATTGCCTGAAATACATCCATCTCTGTTTGTGAAATCTTCATGAAAAGATCTTTGTACGCACTTACGATTATTGACTGAAAGATTTTCTTGCGATTCAAGGTACCAATTATGCTGCGGATGGATAATCCGTGCGAACACCTAGTGTGTTTTTTGTGGCTATCACAACGGAGAGAATGCGCCTGTCACGATCAGTCTGACAGGCCTGCGTCATGGGCCAGTTTTGCCAGTTCGAGCAGGTTGAGCGCGCCGGTTTTTTTCATAATGTTGGATTTATGAATCTCTATCGTGCGATGGCTGATGCCCAGCTTGCGGGCGATTTCCTTGTTACTGTGGCCAAGAATGGCCAAGGCAGTTACCTGCAGTTCCCGCTCTGTCAATGAGTCCAGCAGTGATTTTGCATGTAGATGGCTGGCTGTCCTTATCCTGATTTTTTCAATTTCCTTGCCTGCAGCTTGCAGGGCCGCAAGCAGATCCTTGCGGGTGACCGGTTTGGTCAGGAAATCGACGGCACCGGCTTTCATGGCTTTTACGCTTTTCGGGATATCGCCATGTGCCGTCAGAAAGATGACGGGCAACAGAATCTGGCGGTTTATCATTTCCTCCTGCAGTTGTATGCCGTCCATGCCCGGCATGCGAATGTCGACGATGGCGCAGCCGTGGAGATCCGGATTGCAGGCAGCAATAAAGGCTTCACCCGATTCGAAGCAGCGTATCCGGTAACCGTCCTGTTGCAGCATCAGGCTCAGTGAATCCCTGACTGCGGGATCGTCGTCTATGATGAAGACATTGATCTCGTTATGGTTCATTGGGTGCGAGGCAAGGTGAAATGAAAGGTGGTGATGTTTTGTTCGGCGTTGTCCATCCAGAGTTTTCCGCCCATGCTCTCAATCATTGCGCGGCTGACTTTTAGACCCATGCCGATGCCGTTGATTTTAGTGCTGAAAAACGGTTCGAACAGGCGCTGGGCGATGGCGGAACTGATGCAGGGACCGTTATCGCGAACTGAAACCTGTATGCTTTTGCCGTCAGCCGTCAACGCGGCCAGAATGGTGACGGTGGCAGGAGAAATGCCGGCATCGCGCATGGCTTCTGCAGCGTTGAACAGAAGGTTGAGCAGCACTTTTCTGATTTGCGTTCGATTGCCGCTGAAAGCCGGCAGATTGTCGGGCAATTCGAGGATCAGATCGAAGTCGTACAAGTCATCGTTCCTGATGCTGCCGATAAGCTCTTGGAGCAAGGCGTTCAGGTCGATGGCTTCGGCTTCCGTATTGCTATGCTGTAGAAAGGCCAGCAATTCATGCAGGCTGTTTCCGGCCCGCTGCGCCTGCGTGAAGCAGCCTTGCAGCGCGTGCGCCAGTTGCGCGCTATCGAACTGGCCGGATGACATGGCATGCAGCGCCACTTCGCTGTAGGCCGAGATGGCGGCCAGCGGCTGGTTGATTTCATGGGCGATTGCCGCCGTGGTCTGGGCTGCCATCTGGCGTTTGAGCAGTAGCTCCATATCCGCCTGCTGTTTGCGCAGGTCCCGCTCGAGTTTCTTTTGTTTGCTGATATCACGCACGATGCCGACCATTCTGATGGCAGCGCCATTGGAGAAGAACACCTTGCCGGTGGTGGCGACCCATCGCTCGGATTTATCTTTTTTGTTGATAACACGATATTCCACCTGGTATTCACCGTCGCCTTCGGGGTCCAGCGCATGTTCTATGGCTGCGTTTCTGAGCGGCAGGTCCTGCGGGTGCAAGCCGTCCGTCAGCTGGCCGTAAGTAATGCTTGCATCTGCGTCGAGTCCCCATATTTCGTGGATGCGTTCGTCGCAGAGCGCAGTCCGTTTGAGCAGGTCGAAATCGAAGACACCGAGGCCGGCCGCGGATTTTGCCAGCCGTAAGCGCTCCTCGCTTTCCCACACAGCCTTTCTGGAGAGCAGCGCGCTATCGGGGAAATGGAAAGTAGCCATTACCATGGTCTGATTGCCGTTCTTGAGCGGGCTCAGACCGATATAGACCGGAATTTCCTGACCGTCGCTGTTAAGCACGATCAGATTGCGGCCGTTGCCCATGGAGCGCTGCATGGGCTTGGCCGCATATTGCTGACGATATTTCTGGTGAAGGTTACGATGGCGTTCGGGCATCAGGGATTCGACGGATCTGCCGATGATGTCGTGATCGTCGTGATACCCCAGCATTTGCCGGAAGGCCCGGTTGGCGAGCAGGATATCTCCCTGGGCATCGACCAGTAGCATGGCGTCGGCTGCTGCGTCGAAAAATGTGCGTGAATCCAGACCTTCGAGTGGATTACCCAATGCCAGCCCCCTGATAGACCGCATGTTTAAGAATCAACTTTTTCTGTCTGCTACAAGCATATCAAGACATGCGCAAAATAATCTAACTAAGGGTTAGCCCTTACGTGCTTGCACGAATTTTTATGATGCGCTTCTTTCTGTAATTTACCAACTTGCATTGGATTATGTGGCAAAAATTTGATGCATCCGGTTTGGACATAATCACCGCTGTTTTCCGACTCATTCTCAATAAGGAGGCTCCAATGTCTATAGCTGCCCGTTCCTCTGTACAAGGTAAAAAAGCTGCCATTAGTTCCGGAAGCCGGTCCGGTTCATCGCAGTCTGTGGAGCAAACCGATGATATACATACTGCTGCAATTGCAGTCAGGGCATATTACATGGCTGAGCAGCGTGGATTCGAGCCGGGCCATGAACTGCGGGACTGGCTGAATGCGGAGCAGCAGGAAAGTAGCAGGCACTGACATGAAAGTATACAGTACAGTGAATTTCAGCCCTTCGGTCACTCCTGATTTTGGGCCAATTCTGGAACCGTCAGCCAGAAAGCTGGAGGCCCAGCGGGCAATACTCTGGCTTGATGTCAACGGCTATGTCGGCGATTGCAATCTGACGGCAGTGAAGATGCTGGGTTGTCCTTCCAGATCACAAAAACCATTGCATGTGACGGCTTTACTGCCGCAATTGAAGGAGATGAAGCTGATCGTGGGTAGTCATCTCAACTCCCATCTGCGTTATATCGCGCATCTCGGACATCGCTTTGAGGTGTTTAGTCTGCGAGGCGCCCGGTTTGAGGGTGAATTGTTCTTCAGCGAGATCGAACAACCCGCGCCGCATGCCTTCCGGTTGATTATCAGTCTCTATAACCCGATACAAACGGTGTTCAGTGTGAAGTGAACGGATTCAGGTAGACCGCCAAATAATCATAGACGGGAGTAAATCATGGCCAAGGAAAAGCCGGTCAATGTGCCGGTAAGCACAGGTGAAAGCAAGAGTGCGACTTCCATCTTCCATCCACTTGGTGAAATGGAGCGCGCCTTTGAACGGTTCTTCAATCGCAACTGGCCTTCTTTCTGGAGCCGAAGCGATTTCCCCGCGTTCGATACTCTGGTCGAGTTCGAACGGCAGCGCATGCCGAATCTGGATGTCATTGATCAGGACAATGAGATCGTGGTCAGAGCGGAAGTTCCTGGTATCGACAAGAAGGATGTCAGCATCTCTTTGACCGATAATCTGCTGACAATCAAGGGTGAGACGGAAAAAGAGAAGAAGGACGACAAGGGGAATTATCATCGGCACGAGATCTCGCGCTCGTCCTTTGCCCGCACAGTGACATTGCCCGGCAGCGTTGATGCATCCAAATCGGTCGCTTCGTTGAAGGATGGCGTTCTGGAGATCAAACTGCCCAAGGCTGAAAGCTCCAAGCGCCGGTCTATCGCCGTGCAGTAATAATGGTGATTGATATTTGCCCTTGCTAGATCTGCATCAGTGCTTTACGGATAAGAGGTTCATCAAGACCCTTGCCGATCAGTACGATGCGTGAGATCGGTTCATCCTCATCCCAGCCAGTGAGTAAAGTGGGCGGATAGAGCGTCTGTTGTACTGCGTGGATCGCCAGGGGTGCCGGCAGGTTTTCTGCGTGGATGATGCCCTTCATGCGTAGCAGTTTTTCCGCGAACGTGGTGCAAAGCCACGACAGAACTGGTTCCAATTGCTCCCAGGTCAGAGGTTTTGGCAACGTTACGGTAAAGCTGCTGATCTCATTGTCGTGATGATGAGCCAGCAAACTGTTGCGCAGGCCAATAGCCGGTTTCCTGACTTCACGCAGCCAGCGCTGAGGTTGCGCCTTTTTTGTCTGCGGGTCGAACAGGCCGACATTGATGATGGCTTGTGGGTCAATGGCGCCATGGCTGATGTGATGTACGCTGGCGCCCGGGTTGAGTGTTCCCAGTTTTTCCGTCAGTGCATCCAACTCAGCTTTCGAGGCCAGATCGGTTTTGGTCAGTAGCAATACATCAGCAACTGCGGCTTGTTTACGTGCCTCGATATGCTCCCCGATTTGCTGCAGACCATAAACGCTATCGATGGTAACGACAACGGCGTCCAGCCTGTAGGTCGAGTTGATCACGGGTTCATTCATCAGGCTGCCCATGATGGGTCCGGGGTCGGCCATGCCGGTGGTTTCGATGACCAGCCGTTCGAATTGCGGGATGGCGTTTAATGCACGCTTGAAGAAGAGGTCGCGTAGCGTGTCTGCCATCTCGTTGGTCAGCGTGCAGCACAGGCATCCGGATTCCAGTAGCACAGTGTTGTCGGCAATGTGCTGGCTTTCAACCGTGCGGGCCAGGATGTGATCCAGGCCGGCCTCGCCCAGTTCGTTGATGACGACGGCCGTGTCTTTCATGCCGGCATGACTGAGCAGCTTGCTTAACAGGGTGGTTTTGCCGCTACCGAGAAAGCCGGTGAGCAGGGTGACAGGTATTCTTTTATCCATGCGCTATTTTACTATTTAAGCTGTTGCTGGCAGCAATATTGATCAGGCGGCAGTTTCTTCATATGCTTGTACTGTGGTCTGCCAGAGTGGGAATGGGTCCGGTAATGAGTTCCATTTATCCATGCCCAAGGCCTCTTCGTCGTCTGCCAGCAGGCAAGCATCAAATTCGGCTATCAGTGCCGCCTGATCCATGCCGATGCCAATCAGTACAATCTCCTGCTGGCGGTCGCCATAAGGGTCCTGCCAGCGCTTGCGTATCATGTGCAAATGCTCATCGTCTTCCGGCCAGTACGCGTCTGGAGTGGCTGCCCACCACATGCCGGCAAGCTCGGTTCGGGAGACTGCGCCTGCTTGTGACCAGGCAGCGCAGAAATCGGGGCGGCTGGCAATCCAGAAATGCCCTTTCGAGCGGATGACGCCGTGCCACTCCTGCTCAAACCAGTCCCACAAGCGTTGCGGATGAAACGGCTTTCTGGCGCGGTAGACAAAACTGGAGATGCCATATTCTTCTGTTTCCGGTAAATGTTCGCCGCGTAATTCCTGTAGCCATCCCGGTGCTTCCTGTGCGGCTTCAAAGTCGAATTTCCCCGTATTCATGACGGCATCCAGCGGTACGCGGCCGAAGCTGCCATGAATGATATCCGCCCGTGGATTGAGCGTTTTAAGGATATTTTCAAGACGCGCAATTTCGGGGGCAGACATCAGGTCGGTTTTATTCAGAATCAGGACATCGCAGAATTCGATTTGCTCGACCAATAGGTCCACTACCGTGCGTTCGTCTTCTTCGCCCATACTTTCTCCACGATCAGCAATAAAGTCGCGGGAACTGTAATCGCGCAGAAAATTGTAGCCATCGACCACGGTGACCATTGTGTCCAGCTGCGCGACATCAGAAAGACTGAGGCCTGCCTCGTCCCGGAAGGTGAATGTCTCTGCGACAGGTAAAGGTTCTGAGATGCCGGTGGATTCGATAAGGAGGTAGTCAAATCTATCTTCCTTTGCCAGGCGTGTGATTTCCAACAGCAGGTCTTCGCGCAGGGTGCAGCAGATGCAGCCATTGCTCATTTCCACCAGTTTTTCTTCTGCGCGCGACAGTGCTGCACCGCCTTCGCGGATCAATTGCGCATCCACGTTCACCTCCGACATGTCATTGACGATGACAGCCACGCGTTTGCCTTCGCGATTGTTCAGAATATGGTTGAGCAGGGTGGTCTTGCCTGCGCCCAGAAATCCTGAAAGTACGGTGACTGGGAGTTTTTTCATCAGCATTCCTTATTGGTTTATCGTCAGATTGACGTTTGTACGGACTCTCGGAAAGACCGGTCACGCCAAGTTTCTGTGTACCTCATTCCATGCAATCAGCAAGTTTGAATCGACGGGGGTGTTGTGTATGGCATGGGACGGGCATATTCTGCAACAGGATTGCATAATATGCCCAGCAGGGGGTAATTTGCAACAGTGTTGCAGGATGTTAATGTGAGTGCCTGATGTGGGCGTGCTGGGCACCCTGGTTTAGGAGAGCACTTTTGATTTGCCGGTCTTAAACTCAGTTGTCTTGAACAGCGCTGACCAGGCAGGCCGCACAGCGGCCCTTGATGTTGAGCTCGATGGAGTCTGCCTGAAAATTTTCCGGCAGTTTGGGAATGCGTGGAGAAACTTCGTCCAGGCAGTAGATTTTTCCGCAATGCGTGCACTCGAAATGTGCATGCCGGTGGCTGGTATTTTTCGTATTGAGCTGAAAGCGCCATGCACGGTTGTCGCCGGCGACCTTGTGCACGATGTCGTTGGCCAGCAGCCAGTCCAGCACACGGTAGAGCGTGACACGGTCGAAATCGTGGGAGGTGGATAGCAGGTTCAGCAATTCCTGGTGCGTCAGCGGGTTGTCCGATCGCAAAAGGGCCTCCAGCACGGCAAGGCGGTTTGCCGTCGGTCTCAGGCCGGCCTCCTGTATAATTTGGTTTGCAGTCATCATGATTTGGAAAATAAAGGTTAGGGGCAGGTTACGTCAACTGCTAAAACAATTTAATGAATGTATTTTACGAAGAAGACGGACATTTCAAGGTAGCTTCCGTGATGTCCGAGAACCCGGGTTCGCTGCAAGTCGAATCACAAAGCGGCAAGCGCTCAAAAATCAAGACTGCCAATGTGCTGCTGCGTTTTGAATCCGCAATGGCCGGCTTCATGGAAGCTGCGCAAGTGGAATCCGAAACGCTGGATATCAATTTCCTCTGGGAATGTTGTGCTGAGCCGGAGTTCGGTTTTGAAGACCTGGCGGCTGATTACTATGGCCGTAAACCGACGCCAACGGAGGCCGCTGCTGTCGCTCTGAGTCTGCATGGGGCGCCGGTCTATTTTTATCGTAAGGGCAAGGGTCGTTACAAGGCTGCCCCTGCAGAAACACTCAAGGCTGCACTGGCGGCATTGGAACGCAAGCGCCTGCTGGCAGAACGCATGGCGGCCTGGGGCGAGCAATTGAAGAATCATGAGTTGCCCGAGGAATTCGGCGACAAGGTCGAGGCATTGCTCTATGCCCCGGACAAGAATTCACCCGAGTGGAAAACGCTGGAACAGGCGGCGAGCGAGCTTAACCTGAATCACATCAGGCTGCTGGCCGATTGCGGGGCGATTCCATCCATCCATGACTACCATCTGGGTGCATTTCTGCGCGAATATTTCCCTAGAGGTTCGGACTTCCCTCAATTCGAAGTGCCTGTGGCACCAACTGATCTGCCGAAAGCTGATGTGGCGGCTTTCAGTATTGACGACAGCACGACCACAGAGGTTGACGACGCATTTTCGCTGCAGACGCTGGATAACGGCAACACCTTGGTCGGTATTCATATTGCGGCGCCTGCGACTGGCATTACACCGGACAGCGTGCTGGATCAGGTAGCCTTGCATCGCCTTTCCACCGTCTACATGCCGGGCCATAAGATCACCATGCTGCCCGAGGCGGCTATCGTGCCTTTCAGTTTGAATGCCGGTGAGTGGCGGCCGGCCCTGTCGCTATATCTGGAAGTGGCGCCTGATCTGACTATTTTGCAGCGCACGACCAGGCTGGAGCTGGTTCGTATCGCGGAAAACCTGCGTCATGACACCCTGGATCCCTATTTCAACGAGAATACGCTGGAAAGCGATAGCGGTCATCCTTACTGGCCCAGGCTGATGACGCTGTTCCGTCTGGCGGAATCGCTGGAAAAGGCGCGCGGCAAATATGACCCCAACCGCGCTCCGCAGATCGACTACAACTTCTATGTGGAAGACGGTATCGTCCGCATTGTGAATCGTCAGCGCGGTTCGCCGCTGGACAAACTGGTCGCGGAACTGATGATTGAAGCCAATGCTCACTGGGGAGGCATGCTGGCGGAACATCAGGTGTCTGGTATATACCGGGCGCAGAACAGTGGCAAGGTCTACATGACGGTCAAGCCGGAGCCGCATCAGGGTCTGGGCGTTAAACAGTACACCTGGTGCACCTCACCGTTGCGCCGTGCGGTCGACCTGATCAACCAGCGTCAGTTGATCGCTGTCTTGCAGCAACCTGAAAAAGCACAGCCGGCCAGTCTGCTGACCGATGTCATGCGCCAGTTCGATCTCACCTACAATGCCTACAATGAATTCCAGACCCGCATGGAGCGCTACTGGTGTCTGCAATACCTGATTCAGGAAAAACTGGAAGAAGTGACTGCGACCGTCTGGCGTGAGAATCTGGTGCGGCTGGATATCGTGCCTTACATCACCAAGGTTTACAGTCTGCCGGAATTGCCGGCGGGCAGTCGCGTCCGGCTGCAGATCAAACGTGTGGATACCTTGTTGATGGAACTCGATACCCGCTTCCTGCAGCTGGAGGTAGATGCCACCCCGCAGATTGCGGAAGTGCTTGAGGAGGAAGTCTAGTCATGTTCCGCATAGGGCATAGAATTGCGCGCAGCATACACCGGAAATTTGCGGATGAGGGCAGCGTCGATGTCAGCGAGAGCGACGGTGTGCGCTATCTGCATCTGGGCAACGATACGATACAGAGCGCCATGCGCCTCAGCGATCCGGCTTCGCTGGAGTTGCGATATACGCGCGGCGTCATGATGTTTCTGCTGTTTGCACCGAAAGCTGTATCCATGCTCGGTGTCGGTCTGGGCGGAGCTTCGGTGGCCAGATTCGTGCATTATCATCTGCCGCACATCCATCAGCGCGTGGTGGAGATCAATCCGCAGGTGATCCGCATCGCCCGCAGTCATTTTGCCCTGCCGGATGATGACGAGCAGTTGCAGGTGATAGAAGGCGACGGCGCCGAATACATCAGGAATCATCCGGCGACGACCGATGTGCTTTTCCTCGATGCCTACAGCAGCGACGGTTTGCCGGATGAACTCAGCACGCAGATGTTCTTCGATAGCTGTGCCGAGGCGTTGAAGGATGAGGGCGTGCTGATCACCAATCTGTGGGGAAGCGACAAACGTTTCGATCTCTATCTCTCGCGTATTGAACAGAGTTTCGACGGGCGAGTACTGGTGTTGGCAACCGGTCGCCCCGGCAATATTCTGGTGTTCGGATTCAAGCGCGAGCCTGACGATCTGCGTTGGGCCAGCCTGCGCGAGAGGGCAAAGGCGCTGGAAGCAGAGCACCAGATAGAATTCCTGGATTTCGTCGAATCCTTGCGTGATCGCAACCCCTGCAGCAATCACCGCCTGTTTCTGGGCGTCAATGAAAGAGAAACCATTTGAACCAATTTTTCGCAACCTGTCCGCGCGGTCTTGAAGCTTTGCTTGTCAGCGAGTTGGCCGAATTCGGTGCTAAAAACATCCAGCCAACCGATGGCGGCGTCGCTTTCAGCGGTGATATGCCGGTCTGCTATCGGGCCAACCTGGAAAGCCGGATTGCCACACGCATCCTCTGGCAGGTAGGACGTGGCCGTTACGCCAACGAAGAGGATCTGTATCAGGCGGTATTCAAACTCGACTGGCCGCAGTGGTTCGATGTGAAACGTGATTTCATGGTGAAAGTGACCGGGGTCAAATGTCCGCTGAAAAGCCTGGAATTTGCCACCCTGAGGATCAAGGATGCGATTTGCGATCGCTTCCGTCAGGTCGTCAACAGTCGTCCCTATATCGATACCAAGGAACCGGATGTGCGTGTTCATGCCTATCTGGCCGCTGAGGATTATCAGCTTTATATCGACACCTCCGGTAATCCCCTCTATCAGCGTGGTTTGCGTCGCGCCAGTGTCGAAGCGCCACTGCGCGAGAATCTGGCAGCCGGCATCATCCGTTTGTCCGGCTGGCAGCCAGGCACACCCTTGCTCGACCCCATGTGTGGCAGCGGCACCTTCCTGCTGGAAGCAGCCATGATGGCACTTGATATTGCGCCGGGCAGTGGCCGCCATTTCGGTTTTGAAAAGCTGAAGAACTTTGATGCGGGGGCGTGGGAAAAATTGAGGCTGAAAGTGCTGGGCAGAGCCAGGCCGGTGAGCTTCCAGAAGATATACGGCAGTGATGCCGATTTGCGCGCCGTGCGCGTCAGCCGTGAAAACCTCAAGCAGGCCGGCCTGCTGGACGCCGTGCAACTCAGTCATGTCGATATGACTGAAGTGCCGGCACCGGCCGAAAGCGGTGTTCTCATCGCCAATCCGCCTTATGGCATCCGCATTGGCGAGGACGAAGAACTGGCTGCGCTTTACCCGAAAATGGCAGAAGCCCTGAAGCGCAGATTCTCCGGCTGGAACACCTATTTTCTGACCAATGATATGCGCCTGCCAAAACTGATGCGGCTGTCGCCTTCGAAGCGAACACCATTGTTCAATGGTCCGCTGGAATGCCGCTTGTTTGAAATCAGGATGGTGGCGGGGTCGAACCGGAGAGAGAAATCATGAGTGATTCGCTGGCTGAATTGCGTGCAAGAATCAATCAATTCGTCAAAGAGCGTGATTGGGACCAGTTTCATTCGCCTAAAAACCTCGCCATGGCCATGATTGTCGAGGCGGCAGAACTGGTTGAACATTTTCAGTGGGATACGCTGGAAGAAAGCCATCAGTTGGATGATGAAAAGCGCGAGCAGGTGGGGCAGGAACTGGCGGATACCTTTGTCTATTTGTTGAGAATCGCCGAGGTGACCGGCATTGATCTGATCGAGGCAGCCAACCGCAAGATTGACTTGAATGCGCAAAAGTATCCGGTTGAAAAGGTAAAAGGCAGCAATAAAAAATACACGGCCTATTAAGCCTGTAAATTAAAACCCGGGTAAAGACCGGGTGGAAACAACAAAGAGCGCAGTGAACTAGGGCGTGTTCACACTAAATTCACGTATGCGTTGTTTCAGGAAAACGCTTCTGTGGCGTTGCGCAGTTTGCGAATGGAACAACCATTCGCTGCGCTTCGCTTCGCGTCTTGCATCCATCACTTTCCTGAAACAACCCTTCGGGACGGGGGGCGGTTTGGGCGCTGTCCTTTGTAGTTCCGGCGTCACCTGCTACGCAGATGAGCCTGTTCTGAAACTACGTTTTCGCAAGCCGCTTGAAGTGGCCTGCAATTCTGCGCGTCTTGCTTCGTGGATGGCATCCCAAACCGCCCCTGTCGCAAGCGCGAATTTATAGACATGGTACGCAAACAATATGAACTATTTAGTGGTTGTTGTGCCGGATTCAACATGGACAAACAAGACGCAAGGAAACTGGAACCGGCGGCGCAATACGAACTGCGCAAGCAGGTCATCCGGGCATGGAAACGC
>Ga0208244_100846_pt1 | contig 22716 bp, 18 predicted proteins | sample SubbioCR12Aug_5A_FD_184828 | JGI IMG/M metagenome (GOLD analysis project Ga0208244, IMG submission 184828) | Serpentinite rock and fluid subsurface biosphere microbial communities from McLaughlin Reserve, California, USA - CR12Aug_5A (SPAdes) | ecosystem: Environmental > Terrestrial > Deep... | reverse complement strand
TCTTATCTTTAATGCTTTTTCAAAATAGAAAATTGCGCTGTCGAATTTCGACTCCTGCCAGAATATAAATCCCGTATTGTGATATGCTGCTGCAACACCGGTTGAATCACTAATTCTACTGCGTATTTCGGCTGACTTTTTAAAGAAAATTACAGATGAGTCTCTATCTTTTAAGCGGTTATATGTTTTTGCGAGATTATCGTAATCAACTCCCAGTTGTACAAAATCATCAAGTTTATCACTTATAAGAATAGCTTTATTATATTCTTCATAAGCATTCGAATATTCTTTTTTAGCATAGTAGTACTTACCGCGTAATGAATGTGCTTTAGCGAGTGATTTGTCACTTTTTTCATCTTTAATAAGATTAAATAGCGAATCAATTTTAACTTGTGAAGTGGGGGAAGTTACACCTTCAGTCTCAATTTCGGTGATTAGTTTGTCAATATCAGTTGTTCCTTCGCTGTCAGGAACCCCGCATCCGAGAGGAAAAAACAAAATAATCGATAAATACACGTACGCGTACTTTAATAGACTTAACATATTCCTTGAGATTTTATAGAAATTTTCTGAATCATCATCGTAATAGTCGAAAAATAAGCAAAATTTGTCAGATAATTAATTGTGTAAATGAATTCCCCCTTTTAAAACTGTCTGTAACCATTATAAAAATCTAACCTTTACAATACTGAATAGAAACGCCTGTCAATCCAGTTAATTGCTTGCTAATCACTTCCTTATTCCCAACTAATACAATAACGAGGTTATCCGGTTTAATATTACTCCGTGCAGCTTCTAGAACTTCATCAACCTCAATGCTCTTAATCCGTTCAGTATAGGTTTCAAAATAGTTGTTTCCAAGGTTATAAACAAGTTTAGTGATCATATTGCTCGCTATCTGTCCATAAGTCTCAAAATTGAGCGGATATTTTTTAATTACGGATGATTTAGCAAATTCAAGCTCTGTGTTGGTAATTTCGTTTCGAATGCCATTTAGTTCTTCTGTTATTTCCGACACGGCTTCAAAAGTTTTAGCAGTATCAACCGATGCAGATACACAAAAGTAACCCCCCTGTTTATTATAGCTGAAGAAAGAGCGAACTCCGTAAGTCAATCCTCGTTTTTCGCGAAGATTCGCATTCAGCCTGCTTGAGAATTGTCCGCCTAAGATTAGATTCATTAAAAGCCGGGCATAATAATCAGGGTTATTCCTATGATTAACAGGGTGCCCGATCCTAATTTCGGTTTGCGGTGCGTCCGATTTATCAACCACAAAAACTGTAGTCGAATTTGTTTTGACTGAATATTCTAATTCTGTAACATTTTCCGTTGAGTTAATAAAAGAAAATTTCTCGTTCAATTGTTTGAGAAGATTTGTTTCGTCAATGTTTCCGGTAACAATAATGGAGGGATTTTTCTTTATGATGTTGCTATCATAGTATTTTTTCACATCCTCCAATGTTATTTTCTCAATCGATTCAATACTGCCGGGGATGCTGTTTCCGTATTTGTTGAATGTCCCGTATACTTTACTCTCAAAAACTTTGTGTACAACATCTTCAGGGTCATTTTGTGCTTGAAGTAAAATATTCAGCAGTTTCTTCTTTTCTCTTTTGAAATCCTCATTCCCGAATCTTGGCTGTTTAAGAACCAAAGACATAAGTTCGATGGATTTCTCAAAATTTTCTGTAAGTGAAAGCAGAGAAAAGTAACAGTAATCGTGATCACATGAAATACAGAGACTTGAGCCTAGCATATTCATTTGCTTGTTGAATTCAATCGAATCGTATTCGCCGGCACCTTCATCAATCATTAAAGATGTAAGATAGGCGAGTCCCTCTTTTCCTTCCGGGTCAAATTTACTTCCGGCTTCAATCAAGACATTTAATTGAATAATCGGCAGTTCATCCTTCTTAATGAAATGGACATCTATGCCGCTTTCAGTTACAAGTTTCTTCTCTTTCGGCAAATGAAATGAGATATCCCCGTTCAATACCGGAGGTGCGGTTCTATCCATTGTTATTCCCCCTCTGTTTAGGAATTACTCTTAACTCGGCATAGTTTCCTAACAGAAACTTTCCAGCACTACTTTTAATATGAAATGGCTCGACATTTTCATATCTATTCAAATCAAAAGCAAAAGAATCCGGGCTGCCAATGTAATAGTTATAATAGTTAAACTGGTTGGCAAGTATATCAAGATTTTGCAATGAATAAATAAAAGAGGAATTAATACGTGCTTTGGATGTTTGAAGTTCCTCACCCTCGATTCCATTCTTAATAACTTTATTTAACTCATCCAAAATAACGGATTTGATTTCATCTATACTGCCTCCCTGTTTTGCCGTTGAACTAATTACAAAAAACCCGCCGTATTTACCGGAAAAATGGAACGCACTTACATCAATGGCAATTTGTTTTTCAAAAACCAGTGTTTTAATTAGTCTCCCACCTTTTGTACCGGTAAGCAAGTCGGCAAGTATATCAAGCACTGCATCATCGGGAGAAAAATTTTTATCCGTTTTCCATGCAAGATAGATACGTTCAAGACTGACATTATCCTCGTAAGAGTAAAAAGCGTTTTCTTTTATTGTCGAATCAACAAAATCAAGCGGAGGAATTTGAGAATTGTTTTCAATTCCGTCGAAATACTTTTCAATCAACTTCTTTGTCTCCGAAATCTCAATATCTCCTGCAACAACAAGGGAAGCATTCATAGGTTGATAAAACGCATTAAAAAAGTTCGTTACGTCTTCAATTGTAAAACTTAGAATGTCTTCCATCTTCCCAATTGTTGAGTTCCGATAAGGATGCGCCTCTCCGAAAACCAGCGAAAGTAATTTTTCCCACGCTAATCCATACGGCTGATTTTCATACCGTTCAAGCCGTTCGTTTTTAACAACTCCAATTTGGTTAGAAAGTTTTTCTTCCGTTAATGCGGGGAGTAAAAATCCCATCCTATCGGACTCCAGCCAGAGTGCAAGTTCAAGTGCGTTTGAAGGGAGTTTTTCGTAATAATTTGTTTTGTCAAAATTTGTTGAACCGTTTAACGTCCCGCCCGCTTCCTGGATATATTTAAAGTGCATCTCCTTCGGTACATTCAACGAGCCTTGAAACATCATATGTTCAAAGAGGTGAGCTAACCCGGTTTTCTTCTTGTTTAATGGATTCCATTCGCTTTGTTCATTCGCCGAGCCGGTTCTATACCAAATATTAACCGAGACGAGAGGCATATTTCTCTGCGGATAAAGAATTACTTCCATTCCGTTTTTTAACGAATATTTTTCGGTGCAGAAGGTTAGATACTTCATGTTTACTAAAAAGTCATATGATTACATTAGTAAAATAATGACTAATCCCTGGTTGGGTCTTTGATGTTAAAAGATTTCATCACGTCATTCCGAGCAGTTTATTAATAATATCGTCTTCTTCTAGAATACTTTTCTCTTTATTATATTCCACACGACACTTCGGACTTTTAAAGAAACTGCTAAAAGAAAACACTTTGTTCTGATTGTTATGCAATTCTATTTCATCTTTTACAATTTTCTCAACTATACTATAAACTTCGTTATAAACATCTTTCATTTTATCTGAGTCGTCAACTGATATAAAATCACCCTCAACATTTTTATAAACACCATAACTTAAAAGTTCATCGGCATGAGCAATAAACTCGCTGCCATTAACTTTTTGTGATTTCATTTTTTGAACGAAACGATAGATTTTATATGCTATTAATAATTGTTTATAAATAGGAGAGTTTCGATCCCCATTAAATAATTTGTCTAGGGGGCTTTCCATATTGGTCGCGTCATATACATCCTCTAAAACTTTAGAAATACTGTTTTTAGATATCTCTGGTTTCTCATAAAATGTTGCATACCAATACTTGATAACGGTTTCGCTCTCAACAGCCTCACCGACCTGTTTACTAAAATTGTTAATAAAAGTCTCACCTCTTTTGGAAATATACCCAATACAATTAGCTTCAAATAGTGCTTTTGTATAAGTTGTAAAATCTTTGTTACTAATCTTATCTCTAAAATTAATTGCGGATTGCGTATTGGTTGCATCAGTAATTTTGTCTATCAGCGCTGTATCATTTGTTTCATATAGTCTTATCAATAACGTAACGTCCGTTAGTTTCTTTTCATCATTTTTATAGACTTCATAGATTACTTTAGTTGTTTGCAATCCATTTACAATAACTGGGTTTACTACGGGTACAATATAACTACCAGCTTGAGGACTCTTTGGTACTGTTAAACTCTCACATAAAATAGTAATACCGTTGTTTAAGAATGGAAAGTTGAATGGGTCCTCACTATCAAGAGTTTCTTTAATTTTCTTATTGGTTTTATTTCGTAATCCTAAAAAGCCGCGAATATTCTCTGAAAAAAGCTTTTCATCCCTTTGGTTCCTCTCAATCTCTTTATCGACAAGTTTACATAACTCGGTAGCCGAGATTCTACATGTAATTGCTTTAACATTTGTAATTTGGAAACTGATTAAACCCTGGTTATCACTCGGGACGATGTTTGAAGAAATGGGGTTAAAACTGAACTCAACTTTATTCCTTCTTCCTTGAGCTTTGATAAGTATATCAATTCGATCATATAATTCAGCACCATCTATAACAAAAAAATTATCGCCGGGGTTATTATATGTCTCAAATGCGGTTATATTATTTCTATAATTTGTATCATTAATCAATCCGTTGAATATGAAATACAACTTATGATCAATCGTGAATCCCTTTCTTGTCAATTCAAGGTATTCATCAATCTTTGGTTTAATATCTGATATGTTACCCCTACTAACTCTATTACCATCAATGAATAAATCTCTGAAATCACCTCTAAATTTGTTTATTTCGTTAGGTATTAAACTAGCACGATTTTTGCATTGAAAGACAAACATTTGATAGAATCCGTTATCTTCCAAATAATAAACCCCGTCTATTCCCCCATCATTTCTTCCTTTAATAATGATGTTGTTAAAAACCTCATCAAAACTTTTATCCAATATTGCGGCAATAGAAAAGACTTCAAAAGCTTTATCTTTGTCTATGCCGTAATTTTGAGTGATTTTATTTAAATAGCTATTAATAAATAATTCTTTATTAGTCATGACGGCACCTTATTTCTTTTCTGTTGTTGCTTTCATTAAGCAATAAAAGATATTTGAACATTGCTCATCGGCTAGTTCCCATACATATATTGCTTTTGTAATGTAAAAATAATCCTTAATTCAGCAACTTCAAAACCCGATCAAACCTAATTGATGCGAGAAGTTTGAATATTTGAGAAAAGGGTATATCTCTATCCCACGAAAACAAGACAATGAAAGCCTGACCGACAACCATATCCCGGGCAACAAGTCCCCAAAAACGGCTGTCCATGCTGTCATCCCTGTTATCTCCCATCATGAAGTAATAGTCTTTTTTAAATGTATAACTTGTAACTGTCTTCCCTTTAATAGTTACAAAGCCATCTTTAACTGCGACAACTTTTTCACCATGTTCTCTGTCTATTATCGTTCTCCAACCTTCAACATTCGAAGGGGTAAGAGAAATTGTATATCCCTTTTTCGGTATAACCAATGGACCGTAATTGTCCTCGTTCCAGGGAGAACCTTTTGGAAAAACACGTGGATTTACTCTATCCTTCGGGACCGGATAAGGTGCAAGATATTTTATATAGGGAGGTATAGGGGCTTCTTTGCCATTCACGAATGCTACTTTATCTTTAATCTCAACAGTATCCCCCGGCATACCAATCAGTCTTTTTACGTAATTCACATTTAACTCACGTGCAACTAATTCATCCCTATCACCGGGATATTCGAAAACGACTATATCGCCCGGTTCCGGTTCTCTAATTGACGGGAAGCTGAAATACGGGAGTTCAATTTCCGTAAAAGGAATATACTTTGCCGAACTTGAGCCGTAGATAAATTTATTTACCAGGACAAAATCTCCTACAAGAATTGTATCCTCCATAGAACCGGTTGGTATTCTTGTGTTCTGAATAATGAACGTTATAATAAACAAAGCTGCTATTGCAGCGAAGAAGAGAGATTTGAAAAACTCAATTACTTTTTCTTTCGGTGTTTTTACCTGGTTTAGTTCTTCTTCTGTTTTAATTCCGAAAAACCTTTTAACCCGATCTTTAAAACTCAATTTATACTCCTAATAATTTTATAATGATTTTGTTCTACTTTAACAATCAGTTTACTTTCTTCTTGATTCCAATTTTTCTTTTAAAATATCATTAACAGCTTTTGGATTTGCTTTCCCTTTGGTTTCTTTCATTATCTGCCCGATAAAAAATCCAAAGACCTTCTCTTTACCGCCAAGATATTCATTTATTTGGCTTTCATTCTTTGAAAGGACTTCCTGAATAACCGCTTCAATTTGAGATGTATCGGAGACCTGCATAAGATTTTTCTCCTTTACAATCAATTCTGGAGATTTATTATCCGGCAGCATAAGCGAAAAAACTTCTTTTGCAATTTTACTGCTTATAACCCCGTCGTTAATCAAGTTGATCAAAGAGGCTAGGTGAAGCGGAGAAACTATAAAATCCTTTATGTCGATCTTTTCTTCATTAATTATTTTTAAAACTTCAACCATAATCCAGTTGCTGGCAGATTTGAAATCGCTTGTGTGCGATACCACAGTTTCGTAATAATCTGCAGCTGCTTTTGATTGCGTTAATATCTCCGCATCATAAACCGGAAGGCTGTATTGATTAATAAACCTTTCTTTTCTTGCATCAGGCAACTCAGGTAGATTTTCGGCAATTTCAGATTTCCATTTTTCATCTATCAATACCGGTATCAAATCAGGGTCGGGGAAATAGCGGTAATCATGTGCTTCTTCTTTACTCCGCATTGAAAATGCTTCATTCAAATCGGCATCCCAAAGAAGAGTTTCCTGAACAATTTTTTCGCCCTCATCTAATAATTCAATCTGCCGGTTTATTTCGTAATTCAAAGCACGCTCAACATTCCGGAAGGAATTCATATTCTTGATTTCTGTCTTTGTTCCTAGTTCAGATGCCCCTTTAATTCTTACAGATATATTTGCATCGCATCGTAGAGAACCCTCTTCCATATTTGCATCACAAATACCGAGATACTGAACAATCTGTTTTATCTTTGAAAGATATTGATATGCTTCACCCGACGAAGCTATATCCGGTTCGGTTACAATTTCCATTAGAGGAATACCACACCGGTTGACATCTACAAGTGAAGTCGTTCCCCGGTCGTGTATAAGTTTTCCGGCATCTTCTTCAATGTGAATCCTTTTAATTCTTATCTCTTTATCATTGTCATTTGAATCCTTAACAATAATCTTTCCATCTTCACAGAGCGGTTTTTCATATTGAGAAATTTGGTATCCCTTCGGCAGGTCGGGATAAAAATAATTTTTTCTTGCAAGAATTGAATGCTCGTTTATTCTACAGCCGGTAGCCAATCCCATCAATACCGTATACTCAACCGCTTTTTTGTTCAAGACCGGTAAAACCCCGGGATGCCCGAGACAAACGGGACAGACATTACTGTTCGGTGAATTGCCGAATTCAGTTGAACAACTGCAAAACGCTTTACTATTTGTTGATAACTGTGCGTGGACTTCTAATCCAATAACAGCTTCGTACTTAGAATCCATCTTATAAGAAAAACTTATTGTTGAACAAAAACTTTATATCCCCATGGTTCGAGATTTACAATAAATTCTTCTTCGATATTCAATTTATCGGACGAAAACAATTCGTAATAAGTGCCGGCGATTTCCTGTGAGTTAAATTCAATATTCTGTTTTTTGTCTGACAAATTCAGAACGACAAATATTTTGTTATCATCTTTTTCTCTGATAAAGGAAAAGATAGATTTTCCATCGGAGGGTAAAACATACTTGAACTTCCCTCCTTTATCACCATTCCATAATGCCGGATTTTCTTTCTTGAAGCTGAACAGTTTTTTATAGAAATCAAAGTATTTGCTCTCTTTCCAATCAATCTCATCTTTTTCAAAAAAGCTTAATCGCCTACTGTTTCCGGCTTCCTGTCCGCTATATATTAGAAACATACCCGGTATAGTTGCCGACAGAACAGCCATTGCATCCGCACCGTTGCCAAATTTTTCAAACTCGGTTCCGTTCCATGAATTTTCATCGTGGTTGGTTGTAAACCGCATTCTGAACGAATTTGACGGATAATGCTTTGCTTCTTTTTCCAGCTCATTTAAAATAACTGCAGCATCTTTCTCTTTTTTAACGATCCGCTCAAGAAGGTGATGAAGTTCCCATGAGTAGGACATATCGAAAGCATGAAAATGCAAGCCCGGCGATTCGGCTTCGGCAAGCATGAATACAGGTTTGAACTTCTCCAACTCCGGACGAAGAGAATTCCAAAATTCAATCGGTACCATTTCGGCAACATCACAACGGTAGCCATCAATATCAAATTCTTTCACCCAGTACTCGAGAGCTTCGGTCATTTTCTCCCAAAGCTTTTTGTTATTATAATCAAGTGCGATTACATCCGACCAATCAGCTACAGGAGGAATAAAATTCCCTGCTGCATCCTTTTTGTAAAAATCCGGGAACTCAACTGTCCACTTATTGTCCCATGCGGTATGGTTGGCAACCCAATCAATTATTACATACATCCCGAGAGAATGAATCTCTTTTACAAGTTCAGCAAAATCTTCTTTTGTGCCTAGGTTGGGGTCAACATCAAAATAATCTTTAACGGAATAGTAACTCCCCATTTTACCTTTCCGGTTAAGTTCTCCGATTGGATGGATAGGCATTAACCAGAGGATATCCGCACCAAGTTCTTTCAATCTCGGTAGATGTTCTTTAAACTCATTTATAGTGCCGGAAGGAGTAAACTGACGAAGATTGACTTCATAAATGGCTTTGTCATAACTCCAATCCGGTGATTGAACAGTGCTTTCCGGTTGAGCAAATAACCGTGATAAAAAAGAAAAAACAAACATAGTCATTACAAAAACTGTAGTTAGAAAAGAAAATCTTAACATTTTCAACCTCATAGAAAGAATAGAATAGTGCCGCCGGTACTGATTAGTCCGGCGGTTGATGATTAATTATTTTTCAATTCCAAGGAGTTCAACTTCAAACACTAATGTTGCGTTAGGTGGAATTGCTCCTCCTGCACCTTTTTCACCGTAAGCTAAATTTGCAGGAATGTATAATTCCCATTTATCTCCCACTTTCATAAGTTGAAGCGCCTCAGTCCAACCTTTAATTACTCCGTTAACCGGAAATACTGCAGGTTCTCCTCTTGAAATTGAGTTGTCGAATTCGGTTCCGTTGATTAAAGTCCCTTTATAATGAGTTTTTACTTTATCGGTCTCTTTAGGAGAAGGTCCGTTACCTGATTTTAGCACCTTATACTGTAGCCCGCTCGGAAGAACTTTTACCCCTTCTTTTTTCTTATTTGCTTCAAGGAACGTTTCTCCCTCTTTAAGGTTTTTATCTCCTTCTTCTTTCTGTTTTGCCATTTGTTTTGCCATCAAATCTTGTTGAAAATCTTGCATAACCTGTGCAATTTCTTCTTCGGTAAGAAGACCTTCTTTCTCTTCAAGTCCGTCTTTAATACCTTTTAGTAAAATATCGGCATCAATATCAACACTATTTGCCTTCATATTTTTTCCGATATCCAGTCCTATGCTATAACTGACTTTATCTTTCTGTGTCTTTAAATCTTCTTTGCTCGTAACGCCGGTTTGGCAGGAAACCAAAGAAAAACTTAATAATGCTACTATAACTGATAGTTTCACAAAATGCTCCTATGAATATTAATTTTAAAATTTTAGGTTTTTAATATAAATAATTTAGATCGTATTTATTAACCTATTTTTCTTATAGAACCTCCCACGTTCTTTCATTTTGATATAAATATTTTCCCGATTTTTTCGATAATAAGGTAATAAAACCGTGAGAAATGATGAATAGAATTTTGTTGCATTTAGTTATAATCAGTCTTGCACTTGGACTTACATCCTGTGCTACCATAATTAATACTACAACCCAAAATGTTGAAATAGCATCAGAACCCCAAAATGCAAGGTTGACAATTGATGGGAAAAAGTTCGGAATTACTCCTCAAGTAGTGAACATTGAAAGGGGGAGCAACCACGTAATTAAACTCGAACTTGATGGTTACGAACCATACGAGACACAAGTAACTAGAAAAATTTCAGCATGGTATTGGAGTAATATATTAAACGGATTTATTTTCGGAGGTGTATTTGATTATTTAAATGGTTCGATGTATGAATTACTTCCCGTTAAAATTAATATTCAACTTCAAGAAGCAAAACCCCAGCCACCGCCACCTTCGAGGCGATAAATAATAGTTTTTACTAAATTACTGAATACTTTTAGTTACCTCTATTCCCAGTTGCTCCATACGGTAGCGGAGTTTTGATCGGGACAGTCCAAGTATTTTGGCTGCTTTAACTTGATTCCCTTTTGTAATTTCGAGAGTTTGAAGTATTAAAGACCTTAGTACAGTCTCAATCTTAATCCCCGCTTTAGGAATTTTGAGTACAAAACTATCCCCTGCATCTTTTTTATCTTCTTCTCTTTTGAGAAAACTGAAGCTCGGCACTTTTAATTCATCTGTTTCGACCATCAACATTGCGCGTTCCATAGCATTACGAAGTTCGCGTACATTCCCTCTCCAATATTGCTCGGTTAAAAGCTTCACCACTTCACTATCTATTCCCCTTACACGTTTTGAAAACTTTTGCGAAAATTCTTCAACAAAAATATTTATCAAATGCGGAATATCTTCTTTTCTTTCTCTTAATGGAGGAATAACAACTTTGGCAACATCTAATCTATATAATAAATCCTCTCTGAAATTCCCTTTTTTGACTTCTGCTTCCAAATCTTTATTTGAAGCAGCTAAAACTCTTACGTCAACGGAAATTTCTCTTTCCCCACCCAATCTATAAAATTTTCTTTCCTGTAACACACGAAGAAGTTTAACCTGCAAATCGAGGCTAAGTTCTCCGATTTCGTCAAGAAGAAGAGTACCGCCGTCAGCAAGTTCAAATTTGCCGAGTTTTGTTTTCTGAGCTGCCCCTGTAAACGCTCCCTTTTCATGACCGAATAATTCACTTTCAGCAAGTTCACGCGGGATTGTACCGCAGTTAATTGTTATAAAAACTTTATCTTTTCTGGGACTATTTTGATGGATATATTTAGCGATCATTTCCTTACCGGTACCGCTTTCACCCTGTATTAAAATCGTAGTACTGTCACTTTTCGATAGCTTTTCCACCAAATTAAGTGTTCTTGAGATTACTTTCCCTTTGCCAAAAAATTCCGGGGAGAGCTTATCAGAGGACAATATCTCATGTAGTTTTTGATTTTCATATCTCAGGAAAAGGTTATCAAAGCATTTTTTAAGTGTTAATTGTAACTGTTCAAGATCAATCGGTTTCAATAAGAAATCCATTGCTCCCAATTTCATTGCCTTTACTGCAATATTAACATCAGAATAACCTGTAATCATAATTACAGGTGTTTGGAAGTAAGAACTTTGTATCTCTTTTAGAAGATCAAGTCCATCGTGAGTTGTTAAATAAATATCTAACAGAATCACTTCCGGTTGAAAAGATTTTATAAAATCAAATGATTTGCCCGCCTCAGTACAACTCTCTGTTTCATAACCAAGTTTATTTAATACTTTTTGGAGAGAAAACGCTACAAGGTAATCGTCATCAATTACTAATATTTTCATTATCATTCTATTCACCGTCTATTGAAAATGGTATAGTTATAAAAAACTTTGTCCCTTTATTCTTTTCACTTACAAATGAGATGTCGGCACCAAAATCATTTAAGATGGATTTACAAACACTCAGTCCTAACCCTGTTCCTTCTTTTTTAGTAGTATAGAAATCTTCAAACACCTTTTCTCTTATACTATCGTCAATACCCGACCCAAAATCTTCAAATTCAATCACAGCCTGTTTTCTCGAATTTACACTTTGGGATAAAGTCCTCAGATAAATTTCCGAACTTTGCGGGCTTGAATCAATAGCGTTAGTTAAAACATTTATTAGCACCTGAAGCATTTTATTTTTTACGAGGCACAACTCGGGAAGAGAATGATCATATTGCTCCTTAATAGTGATTTGTTTGGAGAGTGCATATTTCTGCAGGAAAAAAACCGCTTTTTCAGCTAAGTGGTTTATTGAAGTAGTTTCAATTTCGACTGTTGGTTTTTTCGAAAACTCAAGAATACTTTCAATCATGGCATGAATTCGATCCGCAGATTCAATACATGCCTCAAGTGATTCTTTAGCTTCAGTGTCCAACCCGCTGTAATACATATTAAGATAATGTAAATTCAGTTTAAGAACCGAGAGCGGACTTCTAATTTCATGGGATAATGTGGCGGCAAGTTTCCCAATCAATAAAAGCTTATTTTTATGTACAAGCCCCTCGGGGCGTTCAGGAGTATCCATTTCTACCTTAAATTTGCAGTGCTAAAATTAAATAGAGTTTTCGTCTACAAATTAATGAAAATGAAATTAAAATTAAACCTTTTATCGATTTTCCCCCGTTAAAAAATTTTTATTTTACTCTCCCTTGATCTCTTTCAGCAATAACCCCGCAACTTGATTCAATACTTCTTCTGAATTGTAGAAGCCGTCTGCAATTCTTTGTTTTACTACCTCAAGATTTTTACCGGTTTTTTCGGTCATTTTAGATTTAGCCAGACTGGATAACTCCAATCTATCCGCCTTTGAAGTTTTTCCTGCCGATGATTCGAGCTGATTACTGCGAATATCAACATTAGTTGATTTATGCGCACCAGTAATGTTTTTATAGATATTTATATTGTCAATTTTCATGATTACACCCTATAGCCGGTTAATTGTTTTTTGTTTTTCAGCGATTTTAATTCCTCGCCGATTATTTTAATTTCTTCCGCTTTTTTAGTAATTATATTATCGAATTTTTTCTGAATTTGTTTAGCAATATGTATATGTTCGGCAGTTTTTGATACACTGTACGATAAGTCGCCCGACAGGTATTTGTTCTTAATACTGGACAAAAAACTTATATTTGAATTAATTTCAAGAGCAATTTTATCAAAATTCTCGTCATCTAATTTGTTTAACAACGAATAAATCTTTGACATCGTTTCTGAAATCGCAGGTTCAATATTATGTTCAATTATGTTCATTGATATCCATTATAAAAGCTTTGAAAATTTGACTGAAAAGTGAGCAATGCAGCCATCTGTGCTTGCAATCTTTCATATTTCTTACGTAAAAGTTCTGCGCTCTTATCAATCCTTGACTGCGTTCCGTCAATTTTATCTGCTAACCATTTAATGTTGTTGTTATATGATTTTTGAACACCGGAAATTATACCGTTTGTTTTTATATAGTTATCGACGGAATTAAACATTTTTGATGCAATTCCATTTTCCGAAGCAAATAAATTTTTAACTTCATCGGTTTTATTATTAAGGGCATCTGTTAAGAGCACATCATCATCTACAGAAAACCCTGTTTTAGGGTCAAATTTAATTCCTATTTGTGAAAGGAAACTTATCTCCCCCATCGCGATTCCGCTTACCTGCGTGTAAGCGTCTGCTGTTAATGTATTTAATATTGTAGATGCAGTAAGCTCTCCCACGAGAACCCCCCTTTTGCCTGATGAATCAGTAACACTCAAGTTTTTGATATATGTATAAACATCGTTAAACTTAGTTATAAATTCATTTAATTTTGTTTTTACCCCGGAAGTATCCTTCGAAATCTTAATGCTTGTTGTTTCATCACTTTCTTTCATAACTGATTTCAAACTGAAGGTGACATCATTTACAATATCACTTATTGTATTAGAATTTCTCTGAATGTTAATTCCGTTAAAAACAATCTTTGCATTAAGTTTGTTGTTTTCGTTTGTTTCTATGGTCCCCTTTTCTTCATCAAATTCGTCAAGGTAGCGAGTTCCGTAAAGAAAACCTGCCTTTGTATCGCTTGTATTAATTCCATTATACGTATTTGCGTAACGGTTACTTAAAATACTGTCGGTCAATCCCATTTCCGTAAACAATGTTGACGAGGTGATATTTAATAAGTTGGAATAACCTGTATTAGTAGCCATCAATGAAAATTTGGACATTCCGCTTTGTGGAGAAAAAACAGAAGCAGAAGCAGTTGATGCCGCTCCTCTCTCTTTTTCCGCACTTATTCCCAGATCTTGAAGTAAACTATTTGACGAATTATCAATTGAGATATAATGACCGCTGCTTTGAGCAGCTATCTTTAAACTCACATAATCATTGCCGTCGGTTGAGTTTATTACTTTCTCAGCTTTTACACCACTTACATTGGAATTTATTGCCGAAGCAATTCTGTCAATGACTTCTTCATACGTCAAATCGGAGCCATTTTCAATTGTAATTTCTGTTTCCGTTCCGTTTAGATCAATTTTAAATTTATTATTAGTATCATCTATTAGAATTGTTCCATCATTTTTTAATTTTCTTTCAGAATCAACTTTTGCAACAGAGTCGGAATTTACCGCAGAAGCAATTTTGGACATTATTTCGGAGACTGTTTCAGAACCTGTTACCTCAACTTCAACATTACTATTGTATTCACCGCTCTTAAAATGAATTTTATGAACACCGGGTGAAATTACTCCCGGCAGAGTATCATTGGTAAAGGTTGAAGAGTAAACCGTATCTGTTTTAGCTAATTGATTTACACGAATATCATACGATGCTTCGGAACTTGATGTACCGGCAGTTACGTTAATAAAGTCAGTAGAAGAGAGTGTTGTTTGTTTTGTATTAAATATTTGACCGGAAGATGTATTTTTTAAATCATCAAGGATAGACTTTAAACCCGATAATTTAGAGTTAACCGTTCCCCACACAGAAACCAGTGATTGATATTTAGATCTTTGTGTACTTAATGGAGTCACACTTCTTTTGAGTTGGGCATTCTTAAAAGAATTCACCAACGAATTAATACCAGATGTTGTTAAAAACTCCATAATAGTCTTTTGTTAATTGTTAAAAAATCCCACTCCATGATTTTCGGAGTTCTGTTAAAATTTTATAAACTTCGTCGTAATCCCCTTCACGCATCTTATCCTGGCAATACTGGTAAAGCTTAAATAGTCCTATGGAAAAACTCTTTACTTCTTCAGTTTCATAACTTAAGGAAGAGATTAATACCTGAATGGCTTTGTTAGTTTTTATCATATCCCGCTTTTGACAGTTCAGAATAGCGAAGTCATAAACTTTAAGTAAAAGTTTTTGCGGAGTTGCCTCCATTATCTCTTTAACGAGATATTGGTTGGCAACATTTCTTTGATTAAGAAAATTTGTTCCTCTGTATGCAAGAGCTGCGTTATTCATTGTTAAACTCTATTTTAGTTTATAAAAATTGGGGGGCATAAGCCCCCCGTTATCCAGACGAGAATTAAACCTGTTATCTGAATAAAGACAGAACATTTCCAGGTGACGAATTAAGCTGGGCTAACATTGCCGTAGCGGCCTGACCCGCAATTGAACCTTTAGTGGCATTCAACTGCTCCATTGCCATGTCTGCGTCAAATAGCCTGCTTATGCTTGACGTTGCATTGCTAATTGCCGATGTTAAATAAGAATCCTTAACGTCGAGTCTCTGAATATCATTACCGATTGAACCAAGCGAATCTTGAACTTTTGTTACTGCGGCTGCTATGTCCAGACTTGCGATTGTTGCAGAAGTTGCACCAGTAATTCCGGAAATATCTATTCCGCTAAGTTTGCTTGTATAACCAAGTGTCATCTTATCATCGCTATCATGACCGGTTTTGAATACAAATCCGCCAGACGGTGTACCACTAAGTAAAGCGGTTCCGTTGAAATCTGTTTTAGATAGGATGTTAGAGATTTCATCGCCCAAAGCTTTAACGTCGTTTGCTAATGAATCTTTGTTTTTACTTGGATCGTTTCCATCAGCTACTTTAGCTTTGATTTGGTTTAATAAATCGTTAATGTTTTGAAGAGAAGTTTCAGCTGTTGAAAGCATATCCTTAGCAGACGAAACGTTGCCTTGAGCTGATTTCATAACTGCAACTCTTCCTTCTAAAGATTTACCTACATTGTATCCTGATGTATCGTCAGCTACAGAATTAATTCTTTTTTGAGTAGCCAGACGTATCTGAGCATTATAGGTATCTTTGTTAATTTTTGCCAATGCATTGTAAGCACTGAGCGCACCAATGTTTGTGTTGATCTTGAATGACATAAATAACCTCCATGTTATTATTGTTTGTTTTTGTTTGTTGCCGGGCTTCCTTGCCCAACGTGTTAATTAATTTAATTCTCACTTACATTATCGGAAGGACAAAATAAAAGTTTAGGGTTAAATAGAAAAAAAATACGAATAGCCGGGCATATTTCAACCCGGCTGAAAAATAATCATTATTTCAGTTTATTACTTAAATAAAGAAAGTATGTTTTGTGGAGACATGTTAAGCTGTGAAAGCATTGCTGTTGCTGCTTGAGCCGCAATAGAACCTTTAGTTGCATTCAACTGCTCCATAGCCATATCGGCATCAAATAACCGGCTGATGCTTGATGTCGCATTGGAAATAGCAGCAGTTAGGTAAGAATCTTTAATATCTAACTTCTGAACATCAGTTCCGATAGACCCAAGAGCGTTCTGAACCTTTGTAACTGAATCAGTAATGTTTAAGTCTGAAATAGTAGATGAAGACGCACCTGTAATTCCGGAAATGTCTATTCCGCTGAGTTTACTGGTATAACCAAGCGTCATCTTATCATCGCTATCATGGCCGGTTTTGAATACAAATCCGCCGGAAGGTGTACCGCTAAGTAAAGCGGTTCCATTAAAATCTGTTTTAGATAGAATATTAGATATTTCATCACCTAAAGCCTTAACATCATTGGCTAATGAATCTTTGTTTTTGCTTGGATCGTTTGCATCGGCGACTTTAGCTCTAACTTGATTTAATAGATCATTAATGTTTTGAAGCGAAGTTTCTGCTGTTGCAAGCATATCCTTAGCAGATGAAACGTTGCCTTGAGCTGATTTCATAACAGATACTCTACCTTCCAAAGATTTACCTACATTGTAACCCGAAGTATCATCAGCAACAGTGTTGATTCTTTTTTGAGTAGCAAGCCTTAATTGTGCCGTGCCAGTCTCTTTGTTTATTTTAGCTAGTGCATTGTATGCTTGTAATGCACCCAGATTAGTGTTAATTTGAAATGAAGACATTTAAACCTCCGTGTATGTTAATAATTATTAGTTAATTTAATTTTCATTTGCAATCCTTTGTCTTACGCTGTTCAATATATTTACAACAGCCGGATACTCGCTGAACTTTGTTAATCCTGTATTCAATATTTCGTCAATTTTTTCTGTTTCGTTTTCTGTTAAATAACTTGATACAAGAAATAAAATAGTAGAAGGATCGTAGATGTTTTCCGTAATACGAGATTCCCACATTTCTTTTGCTTCTTTGTTTCTTCCAAGAGCAACAAGAGTATTCCCTAGAATATTGAATAATCTTATACTGGAAGAATGTTTTTCTCTCAATTCCTGCAGTAAATATAGTTTTGACTGCATGTGATTATAATTTTCAATCAGTGATAGAAACAAATCAAAGTTCTTCTCGTCAATTATTGAGAAAAATTTTACTGCTTCTGCAACATGAACTTTTTCATTGTTAAAGAGCTTGTGAATAAATTCCAATTCAATCTCGCTCTTCCCGTTAAGTCTGCTTAACTTCCTCAGTTCACAGTAGTAAAAATTATAATTTTCCCTGCTTTTATTTTTGATAGCATAATCAATTCCGTAGAAGGCAATAATATCGGGTTCGACTAATAAATCAAACGCCGATTCCATATCTCCTTTTAACAGTTTTGAATTATATTCGTATGCTTTTTTACAAAAAGTTTCTCCTTTTTCTTTATCCCCAATTTTGAAATAGATTTGCGATGCAACCATATATAAGAGAGGCTGTTTATAGCCCAGATTTAATCCTATGTCAATTAACGCTTTTGCTGACTCAAGATTATTTCTGTTATATTCCTGCCCGGCAAGATATCTATACGCTATAGTTTTATATTCACCGGAAAGTTTAGTGTCGAGTAATGCCCTCTCAAAATAATACTTTGCATTCGTTTCATTTTTAATGATAGCATAACTTTGTGCAATCTGAAATGCCACATAAGAATTTTCATTCTCACGGTAGTCTGAAAGCAATAATTCAAGATTTCGCATAGCTTTTTTATCCAACTCTTCTTTATCCACATTATAACCCAAATGGATAATTTCGATATTTGAGTTAGTAGTTGAATAGCCATTCGAAATCAAGGATGGGAGTATTTGTTCGTGGGCTTTCCCGGAAAACTTAATCCCCTTTGAGTTTTTAAATAACCTGATATATTTCATCAAATTGGGTCTGTTGTTTTTTTCATCTACACTAATTACTTTACACCAAATACCGGCTTTCTGATTCCCTTCAATAATCTTACGAAGTTCTTTTAGAGATTCCGGTTTCAGCCTCTCGTCGGCATCAAGATATAATATCCATTTACCTGTTGATTTCGAAAGTGCAAAGTTGCGTGCTGCAGAAAAATCATTTACCCAATCAAAGGAATAAATTTTGGCACCAAAGCTTTCTGCTATTTCAATAGTATTATCTTCTGAACCGGTATCTACGATTACAATTTCATCTGCGACACCTTTCACCGAGTCCAGGCAGTCGTACAGATGCTTCGACTCGTTTTTTACTATCATGCTTAAAGTTAATGTTGCCAATTTATTCACTTAAATGGTTATTTCGTGGTGTGTGAATTATGACCCGGCTCTAATCCCAAAACCAGGTTGGTTTTTCTTAAACCGGCTTTTGCAAATTCATTCTCCATGTTATTCGCAATTGCCCATTCAAACATTACCTTAGCCTTTTCATCATCACCGGTAAGATAAAATGCTTCACCTAAACCGGCGCAAGCCTGTGATGAGGAGGGATTAATGTTCAAAGCTTTTTCGAAACAATTTCTTGCCTCTTCAAGCCTATCAAGAGCTAATAGATTGAAACCTTTAAAGTTTTCAATACCTGCAGCTTTACTTGCGTTGGTATTACTAATGGCTTTATCTTCAAGAAATTTTTCTGCCGAGTGTAAGCGTTCCAACGATTTCACAAATTTCTTTTCCTGGAAATAGTTGAAGGCATTTCTTAAAGAAGTAAAGAAATCTTCTGCTTCTTCCGGTAATGAAGTATCCACATTCAGGGTGTTGTGTTCATCCGGCAGACCGAGAGCTTGATTTACCTTTGCCAAACCGTTTATAGCAAATATATTTACCGGGTTGTTGTCGATTGCCCACTCAAACATGATTTTGGCTTCAATATCTTTACTATTTAAGAAAAGAATCTCTGCCAATCCTGCACAGGCTTGTGAAGAATTTGGATTAAGATTAAGTGAACGCTCAAAACAAGTCTTGGCTTCTGGTAAATTATTCAGTGCCAGGTAATTGAACCCCTTGAAGTTATGCACGCTCGCAAGAGTATCTTCCATCTTATCTTGCGGAATTCCTAAGCTTTTACTATCGCTTTGTAAAAAAAACTCGGCAACAGTCAGCTTTTTGAGTGATGCATCATAATCCTTCGTATTGAAAAGATCATAAGCTTCATCCATGATGGCGGTTAATTGGTTCATAGGCTGTACCTTTTTGATTGATTGATAATTATTTAATTAGCTTTTGATATAAAATTTCAATTGATGTGCCAAAGGAGAAAAGGATAATTATTTCGTTTTTTGAACTTTTTTAAGGGTTTTTAATATTTAGCCCTTTCATTCATGGCTAATATTAAACAAATGACAAATAGTATTAGTATTAAGGTTTGAGCCTATCCCGGGTTTGACATTCCGGGAACAGGTTCTGAGTGTAATCAATTATTATTTGCAAGAATTGAATTAAGATGTAGAAGGTTCTCTGCTGCAATTTCGTTGGCAGGGTCGATAGCGAATACTCTTTCAAGTTTAGCTACTGCATCTTTATAATTCTTGTTAAGTATATAAACGGCTGACAAATTATTCAATGCGTCTAAATTTGCGGGTGAATTCGATAGTATTTCGAGAAGGATTTTTTCTGCTTCAATAAAATCACCACCATTTATTAAATCTTCCGAATCATGAATCTTTTGTGTAGTATTATCCTCTTCATACAATGAAAAGTTGAAACGGTCAAGTCCAAGGTTTTCGTTTAGTTCAATAAGACGGGAGAATAATTTTTCATCTGACGGGCTATACTTTAAAGCCCATTCAAACATTGTTTTTGCTTCGGTAAGCATACCGGAAGCCAAAAATGTCTCTGCCAATCCCGCACAAGCTCTTGAAGAGGATGGACTAAGTTTCAGTTCTTCTTCGAACGATTGATGAGCTTTTTCGTAATCACCAAGCTGAAAAGCTGAATTTCCAAGCAAATTAAGCACATCAATTTCCATAAGTGCTGGATACATCCCTCTGTCAATAGATTCAAAATTGTCAAGACTATTTTCTAATTCTACTAATGCTTGACCAAAATCATTGTCTTCCAGAAGAATCATGGCTCTTTCAAAAGATTGAGTAAACAGATTTTGATTTATTGGATATAAGACATTTCTTTTAGGGATGCCTTTATTTTCAAGCCATATTTCTTCCGGATCGGCTCCCCATTTATCAACAAATATTTTTTTGTTTATTTCAAGTCGCTCTAAATATTTTTTCTCTCCGTCGGCTTTAAAGCTTTTAGAACCGTAATGATGAATAAATACATCTTTTGCTATTACGGTTTTATATCCTGCTATTTGTGCACGGAGACAAAAATCATCATCTTCAAAATTACCGGGCGAGAAGCGTTCATCAAGACCGCCGATTTTATCAATAACCTCACGTTTAATTAGTGTACATAAGAAAGCGACACGGGGAAATTCTTGAACTTTTCCCCAAAAATCACTTTTAATTTTCAACGCAAATTCATCAAGATTTTCTCTTTTATATTTCGGATCCTTTAAATACTGTATCCCACTAACATAATTTGAAACTGGTCCAACCATACCAATTTTGTTTGACATCTTTGCTATCGTAATCATTCTTTCCAACCATCCATGGGTTAATACTATATCATTGTTTAAAATAACAAAATATGATCCTGTTGTGATTTTTATTGCTGAATTAACAGCTTTTGGAAATCCTTCATTTACATTATTAAAAATAATTTTGATATTTTCTGCTCCATCTTGAAGCTTATTTAGATATTGTTTTGTAGACTCATCACTATTATTGTCGATTATAATTAATTCATATTTAACTTTGACTGTATCAATGATGGAATTTACAGTTTCTTCAAGATACTCAAGATTATTGAAGGAAATGATCACAATTGAAGTCAATTCTTTAACATAAGGTATAATTGCATTTGTATTTGTAGCAAAAAGTCTATTGTTTTCTTTTATAATAAAATCAAAATCCTTTTTCTTTAACCATAATTTTTGTAATAATTCTACATTTTCTGGTACTTTAGAAAACCTTTCGGGTCCACTTTGTGATTCGTAATGAATGAGTGTGCTATCGGGGCAATAGACTAGCTTATAACCGGCTTCTCTTATTCTTAAGCAAAGATCTACATCTTCATAACCATTCCAGAATCTTTCGTCAAAACCATTTAATAGTTCATAGAGTGTTTTAGGAATTAACAAACAAGCCGCTGTAAGCACTTGATATTCATAAGGTATGTTGACTAAAGGATCGTCAGACATTTTTTTATAATGATTGTGAGTTGCAATAAGTTGGTATTCTTTTTTATTCTTATATTTTTTATAGACCAATACACCAGCATGCTGTATAGTATTATCAGTAAACAAAAGTTTACTTCCTACTGCTCCAATTGAGGGATCATTTTCAGCCATTTTTATTAATGATTCAAGCCAACCCGGTTGAGCTTCAGTATCATTGTTTAATAATAATAAATATTTTGTGTTTGCATATTGTGCGGCAATATTGTTTGCTTTAGCAAATCCTAAATTTTCATCATTTCTTAAATATGTTAGATTCCTTTTTTGTTTAGATATCTCTTCTAAGTATTCCTTTGTTCCGTCATTTGATCCATTATCAATGACTATAACCTCAAACTTCTGATTCTTAGTTGTATTCTGATATAATGCTATTAAGCATTTCTTTGTTAATTCAATTTTATTGTAAACTGGGATAATGATCGACACAATAGCCGACATATTGTTTTTTCTGTTATTATATTCTTTAACAAAATTTGAAACACAAAATAATTTTCTTTCTCCAGTTATATATTCATTAATAACCTGGCAGTATTTGCCACCAATAACATTGTTGACTCTTAACTCGTCCTTCCATTCTCTATATTCTTTCTCATAATTGTTTTCATCAGAGCAAATTGATTTTAGGGTTTGGGGATCTATTGCTGCGGCTTTTCCCCCGGGTAAATGCTTACCAATGTTTTCATCATACATATAGATATTAAGTAAGCCTGTTGAGGAAATACGAACTCCATAGTCAGCATCTTCTTCTCCATAAAGACCAAACTCTTCATTCCAATAACCCAAAATATCCATTGTACGTTTTGGAATCAGTATACACGCCCCACCAAGATTACCTG
>Ga0208244_100845_pt1 | contig 22724 bp, 24 predicted proteins | sample SubbioCR12Aug_5A_FD_184828 | JGI IMG/M metagenome (GOLD analysis project Ga0208244, IMG submission 184828) | Serpentinite rock and fluid subsurface biosphere microbial communities from McLaughlin Reserve, California, USA - CR12Aug_5A (SPAdes) | ecosystem: Environmental > Terrestrial > Deep... | reverse complement strand
TTACGGTGTAGATTCCCTGCCAACATGCTTCAAAGGACACCAAGAGAATATTGTGAGATGCAGATCGTGTCAATGTGCGTTACTTTTCGCAATCAACATCAGGTTGGATATCTTCGATGTGTTGCCTCCTATGTGAAAGAATGCTCTCAAGGGAAAATCCAACATGAGTTTAGTTTAGGGAGAATGAAACTTCCGTCGCTTCTTTTTAAAAATATTTCTTTCGGATGGAAAGTTGCCGCCAGATGGGCACCTTATGAAAAAACATAAAAAGCGGGAAGTGCCTTCGAAATACCCCGGACTTTTCTAAGAAAGTCAGCGTAATCAATAACTTAGGTGAGCGCTTAGAACGGTAAGAACTTTATTGTTTGCAAATGTAACGACTTTATTGTTTTTCACCGAAAAAAGTAAGAACTTTAACTTTTGGGATAAATAACGGGTTCTTTAAAAATCAACAACTTAAATCGTCTTTCTGTAAGGACTTAATTGTCCACGGACAAATACAACAGATATCTCTATCTGGGGACCCACACCTTTCCTTTGTCAATAATATGTTCGACTTCCCATCCGCGTTTCTGCAACTCCCCCGATATCCATTTCCTGTGGCATTTCCAGGGGAAACGCTCCGCGCAAATAACGGCCGCGATTTTTTTTCCGGCGATTGATTCGAGAACTGAGATTCCATCATTAAAATCATCTGTAATAAGATAAGCAGCATACCCGCCCTTTCTGAATCCGCCAAGTTCCCTGCCCAGAAAATGATATGCAATCTGCTCGCGCTGAAGAAGTGGTTCAAGATTTGCTTTCGTAAAAACCGGTATTCTGCTTTTGGGGTAACTCCTTACGTCGATGACCGCTTCAATATAATATGCGTGGAGAATCTCTATAAAATCTTCTTCGCTTCGCCTGTCGGTACCGAGGGTATATATTTTTTTCATAAAAACCCCGTGAGAAAAATTATACCATGCCGGACAAGGGGTATAAAAAAAAGCTGGTTTCGTTTAATATAGAGACTGTCCGATTTCTATCACCGTCTTCGGTGGGCGATTAGCTCAGCGGGAGAGCGCTCCCCTCACACGGGAGAGGTCGCTGGTTCGAAACCAGCATCGCCTACCAAACCTCATTGATATGCAATATCCGGCCGGGAGGGCTGCTACGGCTGCCCTGAAATTGCTTTCAAATCTTCTGATCTGTCGGACGGAATCCCGTATTTCTTAAACATCCTCTCATTTGCTTCCTTTATTTTGTTTCTATGCAGGACTATCTGATTACCATACTCGTCCACGATAACGTGATATTCTCCTTTATTAAATTCTACAGACCTCACCAAATCCTCTATTGATGCGATATGTCTGCCATTGACCCGGGCAATGACATTATTTGTTAAATCGCTGTAGCTCTCTGTAATTTCGTCCCCCAGGACCTGAGTCAATACAATTACCTGCATCCGGTCTTCTGATCTCTTTCCATTATGAAAATAGTTTACTAAGTGCACAGGAGCGTCTTTCTGTTCAGTCCATTTGCTCAGATAATTCCCGGTCAGCGGCTGAAATACTAATCCTCCCACAATATAATATGTGGGAGCCTTATCATACTGTGCAAAGGGCACCAATGCAGTTGAAGTTATCGGAACAGTTAATGCAATATTAACAGGTATGACCGTACCGTCTCGCAGAATTTCGAGTTTAACAGAGTCGCCGATAAATTTGTTATGTACAATGTACTCAGCATCTAATCTCCCGGTCTCTCTAAAGGGAATTGTTCCATCGTTTTCGATAATCTCTCCATTGACAGAAAGGACCACATCTCCATATTTCACCATACCTTCCAGGGGAGAACCTTTAGGAATATACGTCACTAAAACGCCAGTTTGTCTATCGTTCAATTGATATTTTGACCTTAACCCCGGATTTTGCATTGACTGGAAGTGTCCCTCCAGGCTCGGAACTCCGTCATATGCTCCGTCTTTTATGTCCTTTACGAAATGTTGAATCACCGGCGCGGGAATCATATAGCCAATCTTCTCCCCCGAATCCTGTTTCTGAAAGGCCACACCGGCTATTTTTCCATTTTTTATCACAGGTCCCCCACTGTTTCCGGAGTTGATTGCAGCATCAATTTGACAGGCAAGCAGATATGCGGCACTGTGTGCATAATGCTGATATTCAACTCTGGAAACAACCCCTTCGGTAATACATAATTCATCCCCGCCTTCGGGAAAACCATACACAGCTACTTTGTCCTGCATCTTTGCAAGTGTTCCTATTGAAATCGGTTCAGCGCCACTAAAAAATGCGTCATCATTAACCTTCAGAACAGCGAGGTCGCAATCATGAGCAACAAATTCTGTTTCCGCCACATATTTTTTTACTTCTCCGGCACGCTTCACCTGCACAAACCGCTGATCTGCAATAACATGGGCATTGGTTAAAATTCTTTTTCCGCTTATGATACATCCGGAGCCGGACATCTCTTTTTGCCTGGAAATTCGCCAGGGCATGTCGTAATCGTATTCGGTGTATACAGTGTAAATTTTAACTATCGCCCTGCTGACGTTTTGTTGGGCGTAAGACGGTTTTAGAAAAATAAATAATAAAACCAGAATTAGCACCGGACTTAAATAAATTTTCATGTCTTCCTGCCTCCCGCTAAAGGTTTGTTAGTGCTTATTACAGGACGAATCTTTTCGGACAGCCAGATTAGCAATGGGAGGGAAATGCTCCATCCCAGTCCTATCAGAACCAGATTGTACGCAAATGAATGGTTAATAACAGCAGCACCAAGAGAAGCGCCGGAGTAGTATGCAGCTGGTCCGCCGAAAAAGCCGAGAAAGGCAGCCAATAGATACCTGCCCTTCAGCCAATAGAAAAGGCTGTTGAGAGATGTCGCAAAGTTCAGCCAGAGCCCGATCATCCAGGGAGGGCTTAGCCGCAGAGATCCGTATATGCCTTCCGGAATAAATGCTTCCGACCATATAAATGCCGTATCAACAAAAAAACCAATGGCCCCGGAAATGAGTCCAAGGGTCAGTTCCTGTTTCATTGATCCCGATCTCCAGGCATAAAGCAGAAGCCAGAGAATGACTATTACAGGGCCAGGCCAGTATAATGCATATGCTGCGCATATGACAGAAACAAACCATACGCTCTGAAACCCTGCAAGAACAATAAGCCTATGCATTATCTATCGGGAAAAGGGTTGCGCCCCGCCACCCGGGTTTGGCAAAAATCAGATGTACGTCACCTATATAGCGTTCTGAGAAACCAGCCTCGCAGTAGCAGAGATAGTATTCCCACATCCGCATAAACTGATCCGGATAGCCAAGAGAACAGATTTTATCCTTGTTGGATAAGAACCGCTTTCTCCATGCTCTGAGCGTTTTTGGATAATGGGGAGTAATATCTTCAAGATGAACCAGACTGAGGTCAGATCCTTTGGTGGCAGCATTGCAGAGGGCGGTAACCGAGGTCACAGAGCCTCCCGGAAAGATGTAGCGCCTGATGAAATCAACGGTCTTAACATGCTGACCATACATCTGGTCATTAATAGTAATTGCCTGAAGTGCCATGATCCCATTGTTCCGGAGAAGCCTGCTGCAGCATGCAAAAAATATTTCCAGGTATTCATGCCCCACTGCCTCGATCATTTCAATCGATACAAGCTTGTCGAAGGTGCCCTTAAGTTCCCGGTAATCTTCAAGCAGCAACGTGATGCGGTCATGAAGCCCCGCCTGCCTGATTCGATCAAGAGCCACCTCATACTGGGCGCTTGATATTGTTGCAGTAGTAACCCGGCATCCATATTGAGCTGCCGCATGGATTGCAAATCCACCCCACCCTGAACCTATCTCAATTATATGGTCTTTTGGTTTAAGGTCGAGTTTCCTGCAGATGTGATCATATTTTGCTATGGAGGCATCGCCAAGTGTTGCATCGTGGCTCCGGAATATGCCGCAGGAATAAGTCATAGTATCATCCAGGAATAGTTGAAAAAAATCGTTGCCTATGTCGTAATGCGCATAGATATTGTCAGCGCTGCCCACGGGTGAATTTCGCCTTTTTCTGTGGAATGCATTGTGCAGTGAATTCATGAGAGAACTGAGGCCTGTATCCATTCTGGACAAAACTTCCTGATTGCGAATAATAATGCGAATCAGGGAAGTAAGGTCACTGCTTTCCCAGTAGCCCGCCATATATGCCTCAGCAGCGCCAATGCTTCCCCCGGAGATGATTCTTCTGTAAAATCTCCTGTCTTTGACAAACAGAGTGGCTGAAAGTCCGGGAGGATCTGACGGGGCTCCAAACACCGTCTCCTGCTTTTGCTCTATCAGGATGATGGTGCCATGCTTTATGCATTTAAGAAACTTCAGCAGGATGCCTTTCGCAATAAGGTCAGTCATTCCTCCGCCCAACCAAATATGCCCGGAAATATCCTGACGCGCAACCGAATGCCTCATTCGTCTGAATACTCTCTTCGGCCTCGTGGATGCGAATAAAATGGGATGCGTTTCAATGTCAATCTCAAGGCCTGCCAATAGATCATAGTTGTTACTTTGACAGTAAGAAAGGGGTATGTAAAAAGCATTTTGTGCAGGGAGGCTCTGCTGATTTCCTGACGCCTGAGAGTCAGTGTTGCATCAAACAACTTTTCTTCTTTATGGTAGCTGTTCATATGAATATTGAGTTCGTTGCCCGGTTCCCGAAACCTCCAGTCATAGTGCATACCCATATCCATAAAAGGAGAAACATGGAATTTTTTATCAAACGCATACTGCTTCCAGACTCCCTCACCGGAATTCATACTTTCATCAAGGATATACAAAAAAACCTCTCCCCACGGGGTATTATGTACTTCAATGATGATTGTCTCAACTTTTTTCCCCTGCAAATCATAACAGAAATAAAATGTTGCGGGATTGAAACAGTGGCCGAAATACCGGAAATGGCAAAGCATTCGGATCGGTCCATTTGGCTTTAGACCCGTTTTTTCCTGAACAAGATTTCGCACTGCCTGATCGATTGATATGCGTCTGTCGCCAAAGTGATCCCTCCTTCTCAGATATGCGAGATTAGGCCTTTCAACAGACCAGAAAGGACTGGTTGATGTAACCGCATCCAGTTCACCCAGGTCGACATACACGAGAAAGAGTGAATAACGGAAAGCATTCTCTCTCGGCAAAAAACGCCTGTGTCTGACATGTCCTGTATAAATGCAGCTCTCCATATCATAGTTCCTTGCCGAAATATTTGCAGACTTTGAGTGCACTCCTGACTCCGTCTTCATGGAAACCGTATCCCCAGTAAGCCCCGCAGAAATGAACCCTGTTTGTACCGCTGATCTCATCATGCCGTTGCTGACTGGCAGAGCCTTCAGTCGTATAAACAGGATGTGAATAAATGTATCTGCCAATTACAGCATCCTCAGAGATTGCGTCAGATCTGTTTAGTGTCACACAGAAATCCAGCGGGGTATTTATTGTCTGAAGGATATTCATATTATAGGTAACAGCAACCCGTTGCCCGGCCTCACGGGGTATAAGATAATTCCAGCTTGCCCAAATGCCTTTTCGAAGAGGCAGAGGAGAAGGATCAGTGTGAAGAACAACACTGTTTTCCTGATACGGGATGGCTCCGAGAATTTCACGTTCTGCATGTGTTGGCTTATCTAACATTGACAGGGCCTGATCGCTGTGGACTGCGAGAATCACCTGGTCAAAGTGATACGCTCTGTTATCGATGCAGACAACCTCCACTGAACCGGGCTGTCTTATAACCTTGCGCACCGGCGTCCCCTTATGGATACTTGCTGCAAAGGGAGCTATAAGTTTTTCAACATATCGGGCCGAGCCTCCCTTGATTACATGCCATTGGAGGGGGTGCCGGACCTCGAAGATACCATGATTTTTGAAGAAGCGCACAAAGGTTCCGAGTGGAAATTGTTCGAATACCTTCGGATCTGCTGACCAGAGGGAGGCCCCCATGGGAACGATAAAATGATCAATGAAGCGTTTTGAATACCCGGCGTTGAGGAGATATGTAACCAGGGGAATGTCATCGTGTTCATTGGAGAAGAGTTTATCAAATGACCGCCTGAACCTTTCTATCTCGTATATCATCCTCCAGAAGCCCGGTTTTAGTGCATTGCGTCTCTGTGCAAATAAAGTGTTCAGGCTATGAGGGCTGTATTCAAGACCGGTGCGCTCGCATTTTACACTGAAGGTCATGGGTGTCGGCTGCCATGATACTCCTAGCTGTCGGAGGATCCTGCAGAAGTTTGGATAGGTGACTTCGTTAAAGACAATGAACCCGGTATCAACAGCATATGATCCATTCTGGTTTTTAACATCAATAGTGTGGGTATGTCCTCCAATGTAATCATTTGCCTCAAATACAGTGATGTCAAAGTCCTTATGAAGCAGATGTGCTGCAGTCAGACCTGAAATACCGGCACCTATGATACCGATCTTCATTGTTTAAGCCCGTTCTCCATTCTATGCAATTCATGCATACCAGCGGTCAAGTAATGCTCCGATGTAACTTGAAAAAGCGCAGAGTGAACCTCCCCACAGGATGTCAACAAAAGTTACCCTGAGCGGCCAGTTTCTCAACAGCGACTGGTTCGTCATATCGTAAACACCGTAAAGCACTATGCCAAAAATAAATCCCCAGGACAGCGACGAAAGCAATATATTCTCCTGGGAGACCCGGGGAAGCACGAACAAAACTATTCCAAGCGGAATGCAGATATACACAATGCCGGCTGCCCATAGAATCGGTGCAAGAGCATCGCCCTGCTTGCGCACGAGGTGATCAAGTTCCGTGCGGTAAAATGTGCCCATAATCCTTGCAAGCCAGATGTAATCTATTATTACGATTACGGGGATAAGTGTTAAAAAAACTTTCATCGAATGCAGCATCTTTTACTCCTTTCCCGGAGGCAACGGAATGAATGGACTCGTCCGCTGCCTGTATTGTTGAAAATCGGGGTTATCCCGGAATCCCTCTTCAAGCATCGGAATTCCTGATACCTTAAGGATGAGAAATGTGATCGTCAAAGGTCCCATGATACTTACCCAGCCATACGGCACCGAGAGTGCAATGATGTAAATACCCCACCAGAGGGTCACCTCACCGAAATAATTCGGATGGCGGCTGTATTTCCATAAGCCCGAGGTCATTATCTTTCCTTTGTTGGCAGCGATCTTCAGAAACCGCCCAAGCTGACTGTCGGAAACAGTCTCGAATGTGAATCCCAAAAACCATATGCATATGCCAAGGATATCCAGGCCGGTAAGGGTTGAAGGTTGCCCGGAATTTATCATGATAACAGGCATAGCTACTATGGTCAGCAAGACCCCCTGCAGCATGAAGACCTGCAGGAAAGAACGCCAGACAACATTCCTGCCCCATTCCTGCCGCCATTTTGCATAGCGCGCGTCCTCCGGCTTTCCGCTATGACGGCTTCCTATATGAACCGCAAGCCTGATACCCCATATAAACACCATTGCAGAAGTAATCAGCGCACGAAGTGAATAATTTCCAGCCATTATCAGAGATGTGAATGCAATTAGGACAAAGCCCGGCCCCCATGCTATGTCTGCTACATCATTACGTTTTTTTATTAAAGAGACAATGAACCATATGGTCATATATCCAATGACGACCGCGATGGAACTGAAAAAAATAATTGACATTGGTACTTTCTCCGCAAAGATAGAGTCTATAACTTGACTCAAAACTTTTATTTATTATAGAGTCAGAATTATACCTTTGCAAATAACAGTGATGTCAGAATTATGCCTTTTATTTATACTATGAAAACTGGCAACCGAAATAAGAAAAATGCATATTTGTTATAATAATACTTAAAAATTTAAATAATTTACAGCAATTATGAGATCATTTAAGGAAATAAAGGAAAATTACAATTTTACTTCTGACGACGAACAGAGACTGGTGCGGATTAAACCTGTGATGGAAGTTCATGTTCAGGAGATAGCAGGCGCTCTCAGTTCATACATTATGAGCACTAAAATCGGCACAAGACTGCTGAATGATGATTTAAGAAAAGCTCATTTATCCGAAGCACAGAATAGCTGGTATCTGGCTATGTTCGGGGGCAAATATGACAATAAGTATTACGAAAGACTGATTAATATCGGCATTGTCCACGTAAAGAAAGGTATAGATGCACATTATCTGAACAGGGCTGTCAACATAATCAGAACCGAGGGGATTAATATTCTTTATAACCAGAAAGATCCAGAGGAAGAAATCATTGCCAATATAGTAGCATTCGAAAAGATCCTTGATATAAACCTCGATGTTATGACTTCTTCCTATATTGAGGAAGAAATAAGAAATTATTCTTCTATGTACCGCATCAAAAGTACCCTGATAGATTTTTCTGAAAAGTTTCTTCAGAGTGCAAATCTCATTCTAGTAATTGCCCTGATCGGACTAACTTTAGGAGCTATCGGATTATTTATCACAGATGCACAAAAACTTTTCACAGGAGACCTTGAGAAGGGAATCATTACTTCGCTTGGTTCTCTGCTTATTGTATGGGTAATGATAGAACTTATGAATACGGAAATATCTCATCTGAAGGGAGGAAAATTCCGCATCAGTGTATTTGTCAGTGTTGCTCTTGTTGCAGTAATCAGAGAGACAATGATCGCAACACTAAAACATGAACAGTCAGAAATGATGATTTACCTTATTGCATCTATCCTGGTGATTGGATTTGTCTACTGGCTTGTAATAAAGGGTGAAGAGCAGCAGCGATAAATACGTTTTTTATTGTAAGCAAATGCAAGCCTCCTGCTTTTCCGACTTATTTCATCCGTATTATTTAAGTATGCTTCAAAGAAACTATGCTTAGTTTGTGGTTCGTATGTTAATATTTATAAATATCCGAGGAGGTAGAATGCATATTATTCTCTGCTGTCTTATTCTGATTTTTTTGTTGTTCCCGGCATCAAATTCTTCCGCGTTTCCTACGAAAGAAAGGGATTGTTCCAAATGCCACACTCTCAAGAAAGACGAGGCTCTCGGCATACTGAAAAACTTCGACCCGAATGTCAAGGTGTTGAATGTTTCAGCGGGTTCAGTCAAATATTTTTTTGAGGTGACTGTCGAGTCAAACGGCAAAAAAGGGCTTGTATATATCGACATGCCTAAAAAACACTTTGTCTCAGGTTCTCTAATCCAGATTCAGGGCAGGAAGAACCTCACCCAGGATAGGCTTTCCGAAATAAATAAAGTCAACGTATCCCAGATTCCGCTAAAAGACGCTATTGTCCTTGGTGATAAAAATGCAAAATACAGGGTGATTGTCTTCGACGACCCCGAATGCCCGTTTTGCGAAAAACTCTATCATGAGATGAAGAAGGTCGTTAATGAGAGAAAAGATATCGCGTTCTATATAAAGATGTTCCCGCTCAAGATGCATGCAAATGCCTATGAAAAAGCCAGGGCCATAGTCTGTGAAAAATCTCTTTCCCTGCTTGAAGACTCTTTCGCCAAAAAACCGCTGCCTGCGGCTAAATGCAAGACAACTGCTGTTGATGATAACATTAAGTTGGCGAATAAATTAGGCATTACGGGCGCTCCTACCTTGATCATGCCGGATGGAAGGGTAGTCGCCGGCTACAGGGACAAAGAAAGCCTGAAAGACCTTATTCTGAAGAAATGAAAGACTGGATTGTAGCACTTATCATTATTGTCGTATGGCTGGTCCTCCAGTTTGTGATATTCCCTAAACTGGGCTTACCGACATGAAGGGTCGACCGCACAAAGGGGTCGGGAACCCCAAAAAAGAAGTGCTGAAAAATCCGCTATATGGTTCGGGATTTGCTGCAGCCCATTATATGGCGTGGCATTTCATGTTGAACTTTTTCGAACAATTCCCGGGATCGCTTTGCGGAGGTTCGCTTAGAGTTTACATCCATTGAAATCAAATTGGGATAACATCCTGAAAATATTTCAGGACAGGACGAATATTTTTACCCGGTTATACTATTTCAGACTTTTTTTTCTTTTCTTTGCAATCAGCCTTTTCCTTCCCTCATGCTCACGCGAACCCGGAATCAGGAACCCCAATGCTATAACAGTAGGGTCTCTTGCCGATGCAAAAAGATTGCTGCCCCTCCTCGCCACCGACAGCGCCTCAGGGGATATCAGCGGCCAAATCTTTAGCGGCCTTACCAAATACGACAAAAATTTAAAGATAACCCCGGATCTGGCAGAATCATGGGTTGTATCTTCAAATGGGCTGCAGATTATTTTTTACCTTCGAAAGGGTGTCTTATGGCATGACGGGGAGGAGTTTACATCGGAAGATGTCATTTTTACCTATTCTTCGGTTATCAATCCTGAAATCCCGACGCCGTACGGAAGCAATTATGGTCCCGTTGAAAAGGTTGAGGCAATTGATAAATATACGTTAAAAGTCGTTTATACAGAACCATATGCACCGGCACTTGAGTCGTGGGGCATGGGAATTATACCTAAGCATATACTTGACGGTAAAGATATGACCAATGAATATTATGCAAGGAATCCAATAGGAACAGGTCCATATAAATTAAAAGAGTGGGTAACGGGTCAGAAGATTGTTCTTGAGTCTTTTAAGGACTATTTTGAAGGCAGACCGAGGATAGATAAATACATTGCAAGAATAATTCCTGATACTGCCACAATGTTCCTTGAGCTCAAATTCGGGGGGATAGACTTTATGGGCCTTACACCGCCCCAATATAAACTTCAGGCGACAAAAGAATCCTTTAATAAGTATTTTCAGAGATTCAGATATCCCTCTTTCGGTTTCACATATATCGGATATAACCTTCTCGACCCCAAATTTTCGGATAAACGCATTAGACAGGCATTAACCCATGCGATAAACAAAAAAGACATAATAGCAGGGGTGCTGCTCGGCTACGGCACCCCCTGCACAGGGCCTTTTCCGCCGGAATCGTGGGCTTACAATCCGGAAGTAAAAGATCTCGAATATAATCCGGAGCTGGCAAAGAAGCTTCTTCTTGAAGCAGGATGGAAAACGGGTCAGAGCGGCTTTCTGGAAAAAGACGGGAAACGCTTTGACTTTACTGTAATCACCAATCAGGGCAACGAGGCAAGGCTGAAAGCAGCGCAGATCATAAAGGAACAGCTTAAGATAATCGGCATAACAATGAACATCAAGGTACTTGAATGGCAGGCTATGCTGCATGAGTTTATCGACAAAAAAAGATTCGAAGCCGTATTAATGGGGTGGGCTCTGTCAAGGGATCCGGATCTTTACGATATATGGCATTCCTCAAAGACAAAGGAAGGAGACTTCAATTTCATCTCTTATAAGAATGAGGAGGTGGATGCTCTGCTGCTTGACGGCAGAAGAACCTTTGACTACGGGCAGAGAAGGCAGATTTACCGGAGGATTCATGAAATCCTTGCAGAAGAGCAGGCGTATACCTTTCTATACGTGCCTGATGCCCTTCCAGTGCTGCACAAAAGGTTTAAGGGAGTCGAAAAAGCGCCAATAGGCATATGGCATGATTTTATACACTGGACCGTGCCGGAAAATAAGATTGAATGGTATAACTGATGCCGATTATTGAAGTAGAAAAACTGGCCAGGAGATTCGGGAATATCACTGCTGTTGATGATATCTCCTTTAAAGTGGAAGAAGGCACAATATTCGGCTTTCTCGGACCAAACGGGGCCGGGAAGACAACGACTATAAACATCCTGTGCACGCTGCTTTCCCCAAGCTCGGGCAAAGCATCCATCGCCGGCCATGACTGTATGAGAGAATCCTCAGATGTGAGGAAGGCGATAGGGATCGTCTTTCAGGACACAACACTCGATAAGGACCTTACCGCTTATGAAAATCTCATTTTCCATGCTTACCTTTATGACGTTCCGAGGTCCCGCATGAAAGAGCGCGTACAGGATGTGCTGCATTTTGTAGACCTTTACGACCGGAAGGATGATCTCGTAAAAAAATTTTCGGGCGGCATGAAACGCAGACTGGAGGTTGCAAGGGGACTTATCCATCAACCTCGGGTCCTTTTTCTCGACGAGCCGACACTCGGACTCGACCCGCAGAGCAGGAGCAATCTCTGGGAGTTTATTACAAAACTGCCGGACAAGAATAATGTTACTATTTTCATGACCACACATTACATGGAAGAGGCAGAGGTATGCAATAAGATAGCGATCATTGATAAAGGCAGGATCATTGCCATGGGGACACCCGATGAACTGAAGAAGACCATCGGCGGAGACATAGTCTACATGACGACTACAGATAACGCAGCGTCAAAGAATGAGATAAAATCTCTGTTCAGGATCGATGTATCAGAAAAGATGGATGAGCTTTACATGACATGCAGCAGAGGCGATACGTGCATCCCCGAAATAATAAGGACGTTGGGCGATAAGGTTATTTCCGTCAGATTGCAGAGACCTACGCTCAACGATGTTTTTTTGAATCTGACCGGCAAGACAATACGGCCTGAAGATATATCGGGTGAGGATACAATCCGGGAATCTATACGTGCATACCGGAGAAGGCATTAAATTTATGGAAGAGATATAAATATGGAATTTAACGCTATATACGTTATAGTCGCCAGAGAATTCAAGAAATTCATCAGGGAACGGAGCCGCCTTTTTTCCGCGATAGCAAGACCGCTCTTATGGCTTTTTATTGTAGGAGCAGGTCTTTCCAGGCTTGTACCGCGGGATACCGGGGTGCCTTATACGCAGTTCATATTTCCTGGTATTATAGGCATGACGATCCTCTTCAGTTCCATATTCTCTTCGATTTCGATCATCTGGGATAAGGAATTCGGCTTTATGAAGGAGATCCTCGTCGCACCTGTGTCGAGATTTTCGATTGTTGTGGGAAAAGCGCTTAGCGGAACGATCGTATCCACAATGCAGGCAATGATCATCCTTGCACTTTTTCCTCTTGTTGGTTTTAAGTTTGGTGTGATACAAATTTTAGCGATGTTAGTCATTTGTGCCTCGGTATCTTTCTGCATATCCTCCTTTGGCATACTTCTCGCCACATTCTACGACAGCTATGAAAGCTTCAGTGTGATCATGAATTTCATCGTAATGCCCATGTTCTTCCTTTCGGGTGCTATGTATCCTGTAAAGCTGCTGCCTGATGTCCTGAAGCTGGTTGCAAAACTTAACCCTCTTACTTACGGGATTGACGCAATGAAACATGTAATCTTTCCTGATGCAACAGGCAGCATGGGTCCGGATTTTTCTTTGCTTACAAGTGCACTTGTGATCATATGCTCGTCAGTAGTCTTTGTCCTGATCGCCGGCAAAGCATTTGAGCGAAAGGGTTAGTTGGCGTGATACACTATACATCAATAAATCAAGGAGGAAGATTATGCTTCCCTTTTGTCTGACGACTAAAACGATTTCAGACGCATGGTTTCAGCTTATCTATAACCTCTTCGATAAGGCATATTCCCAGAAAATACAGAAAGGCTCTTTCGAAAACGAACAGTACCGCCTGCAGTACCCCGGGATAGCGGTCTTCATCGAGCATCCCTATTATGATATGGTCCCTATAATTCCACCGGGTTTAGGTATCCCGTCTCCGACATCGATGGAGTACATCGAGGACTATTTTGCCAATTATCTAATGAATCCGGAACCGGCTGAGAATGAGACATATACGTATGCTAGCAGGATTCAGCACCCCATGCCGAAAGGCGGCACTCAACTTGAAAGGGTAATCGACATTCTTAAAAATACTCCTCTTACCAACCAGGCGGTTATTGAGATTGCGGCTCCGGATGATCTCGACACATGCTTTGGTAAAGACGGCAAACTTGACCCTCCCTGTTTAAGGCTTCTTGATTTCAAGGTAATTTCGAAGGGAGATGACCTTTCTCTTACTGTAAGCGCCTATTTCCGTTCATGGGACCTATGGGCCGGATTTCCGACAAATCTTGGCGGCATTGAGCTTCTCAAACAATTTGCAGCATCAGAGACCGGTTTGAAAAACGGACCGATGTACGCATACAGCGCAGGCGCACATATTTACGGTTACCAGGAAGAAATCGCAAGGATACGGACAGCAAAGACGATTAAACCGGCTGATTGATTTATTAAAAGGATTTTCCGTCAGACGTTTTCAACCGGAAATTTTATCGTAAAGGTCGTGCCTTTTTCGGGTTCGCTCGCAACTGAAATGCTGCCCCTGTGGTCCTGTATTATTTTGAGTGCGAAGGTCAGGCCAAGCCCCGGTCCGTAAACTTTCGATGTGACCATGGGGTCGAAGATATTTTTTATCTTGTCCTGAGAAATACCCTTGCCGGTGTCGGATATCTGAACTGCAAGCGAGTTGCCGTTCATCCTGCTCAGGATCTTAAGCTCTTTTGTGCCGGCTTCCATTGCCTCAACAGCATTTTTAATGAGATTGCAGAAAGCCCGCTTCAACAGTTTTTTATCCACAACAATCGCGGGAAGGTCTTCCTGCAGAGCAATTTCCATTTTTACAGCCTTTTGAACAAGATCCTGCTCAAACACTTTCAGGGAATCTCTGATAATATCATTTATGTTTGACGGCTCCTTCATCGATATTGACATCGATTTCAGCTCTATAAGCTGTTTGATCATGCTCTCCAGCACCGCAACATCTTCGATAATCATCTGCATATAACGCTTATTCGGGTCACCCTCAGGTAGTTTCGAAAACACCTTTCGCGCAAAACCTCCTATCGATGTTAAAGGGTTGCGGATTTCGTGAGCAACCTGTTCCATCATCTGTTCCAGTGCGCCTGTTTTCTCCTCAACGACCTTCTTCTCATGTGTGGCCTTGATCGAAAGCAGAGAACGGACTCTTGCAGAGAGTTCTTTATAATCAAACGGCTTTGCCATATAATCGTCCGCACCTATGTCCAGTCCCTTGACCTTATGCTCTACCTCACCCTTGGCAGTCAGCATAAGAACAGGTATATATTTCGTCTTCTCGTCAGCCTTGAGCCTCCGGCAGACCTCGTATCCGTCCATAACGGGCATCATCACATCAAGTACAACAAGATCAGGCCCGTACTCGGCAACCTTAGTGAGGGCCTCTTCCCCGTTAAAAGCCTCGGCAGTGTCGTAACCCTCGGCATGAAATCTCTTCCTAAGGAGATCCACTGTATCGACGGCGTCATCCACTATCAGGATTTTATGACTCATCTCCATTCAGAATGCTCTCCCTTTTGCCTCTTATAAATGATTTCACCTGAACCGGAAGCTCCCGGATATCTACCGGCTTTGAAATATATCCCTCAAACCCCGCCACGATCGCTTTTTCCCGGTCTCCCTTCATTGCATGGGCAGTAAACGCGATTATCGGAATTTCCCGAAATTCCTCCCGGCTTTTTAATCTTTTTGCAACCTCGTAACCGTCCAGTTTTGGCAGGGAAATATCCAGCAATATAAGATCGGGCATTTCTGCAACCGCTTTTTCGACAGCCTCTTCTCCATCAGCAGCTTCAACCATCTCATAGCCCTTGTTCCTGAGTACTTTTACGACAAGCTCCCGGCTGTCTTCATTGTCTTCGACTATCAATATCTTTTTCGGCATGTTATTTCGATATACTTATATCCTTTATGCTTCTATTATATAGTTTTTCTTGTCAACGGGGCCATGCCCTCCTCGTAACACAGTTTTCTTATTCCGGTTATCTATTTATTCACCGGCAGGGTAAAGCAGAATCTGCTGCCTTTACCGTATGTGCTTTTAACCCAAATGTCACCGCCGTGCAATTTCACCAGTCCTCCGGCGATGCTGAGCCCGATTCCGGTGCCCTCGTATTTGCGCACAAGTGTAAAATCAACCTGCACAAACTTGTCAAAAATTTTCCGGATGTCATCTTCTTTTATACCAATCCCGGTATCTTCTATGCATACCTCGACAAACAAAGGAGTTTCCGCAGATGTTTTGTCAGCACCTGATAATACCATAGTTATTGTAAAGCCGCCTTTGTCTGTAAACTTTACAGAATTTGATATGAGGCTTGTCAGTATCTGCCGGATCCTCTCCTCATCACCATACGCAGCAGGCAGATCACCATTGAGGTTAAGGGTATATGTCAGCCCCTTCTGTTTTATCAGAGGTTCAAATGATGAAACAACAGACTCAATGAGCTGTTTCATATCAACCTCCTTCATATCCAAGGTTACCCTGGCCGATTCTATCCTTGAAATGCTTAGGATGTCATCGATCAGTTTCAGGAGATGATTTGCTTTATCCTTCACCTTTTTAAGGCTCTTTTCCTGCTCCTCATTCACAGGCCCGTCGATTTTATCCAGTAAAACCTCCGTGTATCCGATAATCGTATTCATCGGCGTCCGGAGTTCGTGTGACATATTGGCCAGGAAAGCAGACTTCAAGCTGTCAAGTTCACGGAGTTCGGTTCTGTCTCTCTCCAGTTGCTCGATGAATCTGGTCCTCTCGGCTATCAGGCTTTCAAGCTTTCTTTTATCTTCGGTTATTGCAATATAGGATTTATATATTCGTATAAAAAAAAGACTGACGGACCCGACAAAAAAAAGTGAAAAAGTATTAAAGCTGCCGGTGATCGGCTCAAAGAACTTCCAGATACTATGATGTCCGGTCGGGATGAGAATATGCCTTATAATATGGCCAAAAGACCTGGATATCGAAAACATAAGCCATGCAGCAGCAAGCCATACCATATAATTCCATAGGACATTTTCCCTATCCTTCCTGTAAAGTGCGATGCTGGCATAGAGGCTCATCACAGACAACCCGATAAAGATCAAATTACCGGCCATATCCGTGAGGAGAATAGGCAGCAGCGGCAAGACAATGCTAAAATTAGCCGGGGCTTTCTCTTTCTCCTGACGCAGATGTTCTCTCAGGCCAAGATAAAAAAAAAGCATTGCGATATTCAGCAATACGAAATCAAGCCGGCCTATATAATAGAGATATTCGAAGCGTTCAATATTAACACTCCTGCTGAAATACTCCCATCCTTCTAACCCGCCCATGGTCTGCGGGATGCTGATGAACTCTGCGAGTCGTCCGAAAAATACATCCAGATCCCATATCGTAAAAAAAATTACGGAAAGAAAAAAGTATCTCCATCCCCTTTCTTTATATAAATTGTTTTGAACAATGGACCACAATACGAAAATAAATGCGACGAAAAGAAATATGCGTCCGAGCTGCTGGGTATAGATTGCGGGATATTCATGAGGGACATAACCCCAGGCATTCAGGGGAAGCAGTAAAGTGAACAACAAAGCAAATATTGTCTTCAAATAATGCTGCCCTCCGCCAGGTCTTTTCTAATCCGCGCTCATCTTATTTATGGTATCTCTCAGTTCCTGCAACAGATCCTCATTACTCAGAACGACCTTGTTCAGTATGCCATGTATTCTGCCGTTAAGGTCTTCTATCTCCTTTACAGTAAGGTCTCTTTGAGTGAGAACTATCAAAGGTATGTCCTTAGCTGCACTGTCTGTCTTGAGATATTCGATAACATCAAACCCCGTCTCTGGCATCGTAAGATTCAAAACAATCAGGTCGGGCCTGAAATTGCCTATCGCTTTTATTGCATCCTCGCTGTTATACGCAGCCGTAACCTGATATTCAGCATCTTCCAGAACACTGCCGATCGATCTCACGGCATTTGGTTCATTGTCAACCACCAGAACACGTTTTATCTTTGCCGTCTTCTCAAGTTTTTTGATTTTTCTCAGTAGCACGTCTTTCGCCACCGGTTTGATAATATATTCAGCTGCACCGAGACTGAATCCCATTCTCTGATCATCCACGATCGAAAGTACAATCACGGGAATATCCTGTGTTGCAGGATCATCTTTTAATTCCTTAAGTACCTGCCATCCATCCTTTTTGGGCATCATGATATCAAGGGTTATGGCCACAGGTTTAATCTCCTTTGCTTTTTCTACGGCTCCCTCTCCGCTGAGAAGACCTATGACACTGTATTCATCGCCAAGATATTTCCGTATGATATCAATTGCCTCTATATTGTCATCGATAGCCAGTAAAATCTTTTTCCCGGGGCCAACGCTTTTATATTCATCAAACAGATCTTCCGCAGGTTGGGCGACAATACCCTGGATAAGTTCACACCCTTTGCAGAAATCCACCTTTTCCGGATAGGCCGCTATCTTCATGCCGGAGCAATGCGTACCCATAATGAGCCAGCATCTCGACTCTTTGCTGCCGTAAGCAGGGCAACTCGGCTGTCCGCATCTTATATACTCCCAGCAGCGCATAGGCTTTCCCGCAAACTCCGGAGCTTTCAGGAAATCGGTGACGGGCTTATCGTAATAATCGGACAGAGCTTCCGCTATTCTGGTTTCGATTACCGGCTCCGCGCTCTTTTCGAGCAACTCTTTCTTGACCGGAAGCGTAAAACAGAATTTACTGCCTTCACCGAGTTTGCTTGTCGCCCATATCACACCCTTATGAAGCGATACAAGGCCCCTGGCAATGCTCAGTCCGAGACCCGTACCCTCATACTGCCGGACAGTCGTAAGGTCCGCCTGCACAAACTTGTCAAATATCTTTCCGACGTCCTCTTCCTTTATTCCTATACCTGTATCTTCAACACAGATTTCCATAAAAAGCGGGGATTCACCCGGTCTGATACCCCTGTCGGATAACTTTGCGGATAAGGTAATACCGCCCTCCTGCGTAAATTTTACGGCATTGGACAGAAGGTTGATCAAAACATCCCTGATCCGATCCTCATCTGCGTATATAAGAGGCAGGCCAGCAGGGATATCAATGAGCAGCTTGAGTCCCCTCAGTTTGATCTGTGGCTCAAAAGTCGGCAGTACGGATTCGACAAGCCATTTGAGATCGATTTCCTTGGGATTCAGTTTCATCTTGCCCGCTTCTATCTTCGAAATGTCAAGAACATCGTTGATTAGCCGCAGTAAATGATGTGCGTTTGTCGCAACCTTTCTCAGGCTTTTTTCCTGATCTTCGTTGACAGGGCCATCGATACCGTCCAGCAAAAGGTCGGTATAGCCGATGATAGCATTCATTGGCGTTCGAAGTTCGTGAGACATATTTGCGAGGAAAGTAGATTTGAGTTTATCAAGTTCCCTGAGGTCCTTATTGGCCCTTTCCAGCAACGTCAGAAGCCTCGTCCTCTCATTCAGCAGGACTGTTTTCCGCTGCACTTCCTCCTCAAGTTTCATGCTGAATGAAGACACGCTTTCGACCATGTAATTAAAAGTCCCCCCGAGAATCCCGATTTCATCGTCGGTCTTTACATTTACCGATACCGACATATCCCCCTCAGCAAATTTTGTTGCCTTGTCCGCCAGATCTTTCACGGGACGTCTGACCAGTTTATTAATCATGAAATATATAAGAGTTATGGCAAGCAGAAGGCCGAATAATGTTACTAAGACCGTCCGGTTCCGCTGGGCAGTGACAGTTGTGTATATCTGCTCGGCCTCTACCTTTACTATCATGCTTCCGAGAACCTTTCTGGATGAACCATGACAATGATGGCAGTCCGGATGGTTTCTGATCGAATCCATTGAAATAAGATACCTCTTCCCCGAAATAACGTCTTCGAACGGTTTGGGAGGGTCCTCACCGGATATAAGAATATCCGTCAGCGCCATAAGGGCCTGCTTGTTATTTATCGATTCCTCCACCTTCTTGCCGACCTTATTATCGTCGGTGGAATAGGTTATTTCCTGGTCGAATGCACAGATCAAAACCTCAACGCCTTTGGTCCTCTCCTGTATGTCAAGCAAAGTTCTTTTTACGCCGTCCTTGTCTCCCACCCACATTGGTGTTTTTATACCCGCATATGTAGATGCAGCGACCTCCTTGGCAAGCATTGTCATGAGTTCGATTCTGTCCCTGGTACCGAAATAAATTCGCACATAGATTTCCGCCGCCATAATTATAATTATGGTCAGTACGATAGCCAGCGTGATCTTGTTGCCGAGCGACTTTCTTAGGAACCCTAACATGGAATCATGTGTTTTCATGGATTTATCAGTGCCCCCCGCCGTGTATAAGCGGCTTGTACCTGAATGCCCGGACCCTTTCCGATGTATGACAGACTTCGCATTCCTGGATTTTCGTTTTCCTTTTTATGTCCTTCGGGCTTCGGGTCTTCACATGAAATTCGCCGGGACCGTGACAAACTTCGCAGCCCGCGTTTTTAAGGTGGGGCGTCTTCTCAAGACTTATAAAGCCGCCCGGCTTTCCGTATCCCGTGGTATGGCAGAAATAACATCCCATAATCTCTTCCTCAGTCAGGCCTTTTTGGAGTCTCTCGATGCTGCGGTAAGAAGAGCTCTTTTTCGCATAGGTAACGAAATTATTATATTCGCTCTCATGGCATCCTTTGCAGGCCTCCGATCCGACATATACCGGAGATCTGCCTTTCGACTGGGCGAGAACCGTCATGCTTACTGTACACGACAGGAAAAAAAACACAAAAAGCAAAAAAACAGATCGCCAAGAAAAATTCCTTAAGGACAGCTTCATTCCACCCTCCTGAAAAGTCTTCAGTGTCTTTAAGTATTTTCCTTCATTATGAAAAAAAATTCAATAAATGATTGATGTATAATAATTTTATGGCTTTCGTGATTGCATTTGCAGGAAAGGGAGGCACAGGCAAAACGACTTTGGCGGCGCTGACAGTCCGCTACATAATGGAGAGTAAGAAGAAGCCTGTTCTCGCCGTTGATGCGGACTCTAATCACTGCCTTAATGAGGCTCTGGGAGTGAAGGTACATGCAACAATCGGCAGTTTGCGGGAAGAATCGCTGCAGATTATAAGAAACGGCAGCAGCAGGCCCGGAGGGATGTCGATGGAGCAGATATTCGACTACCAGGTGCAGCAATCTCTTGTGGAAGCAAAGGGATTTGATCTGATGGTGATGGGCAGACCCGAGGGCCCGGGATGCTATTGCGCTGCAAACAACATCATAAGAAAATATACTGACAAGCTCTCGGAAACATACCCATTTGTTTTGATCGATAACGAGGCCGGGATGGAACATTTGAGCAGAAGAACCACCCATAAGGTCAATCTGCTTCTCATTGTAAGCGATCCAACTGTCAAGGGTATTCAGACAGCGAAAAGGATTGATAACCTTGTAGATGAACTTCGGCTTGAAATTGAACGACGTGAGGTAATAATCAACAGGGTTGCCGGAAATGAGGGGATGGAACTTAAAAAACGCGCATTAAAGTGCGGCCTGCGGGTTGCAGGATTTGTTCCGCAGGACCCTATGATATTCGAATTTGACCTCGCAGGAAGACCGGTCTTTCAACTCCCTGTCGATTCTGTTGCGTTTAGGGCAGTATTTGATATACTGGGCTCCTTGAAAATTTCCGGAGGATAACGCATCTCACTTCTTCTTCCCACTTTTTCCAAACCTCTTTTTTATCTTCGGGATTACAACAAAAGTTATTATAATCACCGCTACTATAATCAATATTTCCATTTTGTGCCCCTTAGGGATTATGTAGATTTTTAGCCAAAATTTGCAATGGTCTTAAGCAACTCCATGTAACTGATCATAAATGCCGCGGGGATTCTACTAGCATGATTATTGTAAAGCAGTTAGAATATAACAATGAAAACGATAAGGTTGATGCAGATAATATCTTCCCTTATACTTGGATCTTTTTTTTTCATCGCATGTGATGAAAAGCCTAAAAACCCGGTCTCCGAATACGGAGACGCGTTAATAGACTCATACAAAAAAGGGCAGCATGCCGGTGAAACTGCAAACCTCGACGCAGTCAGAAAGGCCGTCGAAGCATACCGTGCCCTGAATGACAGATACCCGGAAACACTCGACGAAGTGGATGATCTTATCGGTTCCAATAATATAGACCTGTCGGCATATGATTACGATCCCGAATCCGGGAAGGTATCGATAAAAAAATAATCCTTAAACAGTCCATGTGAAGTTTTTAAAAAAGTCCGATAAAATTCGGTAATTTGACAAAATAAGATTTAATGTTGTATAAAATTAATTCCGGGCGGATAGCTCAGTTGGGAGAGCACAGCCCTTACAAGGCTGGGGTCACAGGTTCAAGCCCTGTTCCGCCTACCATTTGCAAATGGTAATTAATAGTTGGCAGGTTGCTGAGAAAAGTCTCAAATTCGTCATTCCCCGGCTTGACCGGGGAATCCACGTTTACAGCTAAGCTATTGAAAATGGATTCCCGTCTTCACGGGAATGACGGACAAAATAACGGAAAATACTTTTTAGCAGCCTGTTAGTAATCAGTGCCCGGTTCTTGGTGCTAATGACTGTCACAGTGCCACCTGTTTACTGATTACCTGTTTACTTTCTTTGGGGTGGTAGTTCAGCCGGTTAGAACGCTGGCCTGTCAAGCCAGAGGTCGCGGGTTCGAGTCCCGTCCACCCCGCCATTATTATCATATTAATTCAGTAGGTTATAACAAAACAGCATTACTTTTTACCGTCTCTGTACAGTCTATGGAATAGGGTATTCTAATCTCCACCAACCCCAAAACTTTTTACCAGCTACTGAGTACACAGTGACAGTCATACTCTTACTATCTTCACACCTCTCAAAACTGATATAATTATGCTGCTTTGAAATAGTAATGCATATTTGCTGGGAACACCTGCATAATATTGTGTAAGATTTAAGTTTATAAAAAGGAGTGAAATGAAATGGCACAAG
>Ga0208244_100843_pt1 | contig 22731 bp, 19 predicted proteins | sample SubbioCR12Aug_5A_FD_184828 | JGI IMG/M metagenome (GOLD analysis project Ga0208244, IMG submission 184828) | Serpentinite rock and fluid subsurface biosphere microbial communities from McLaughlin Reserve, California, USA - CR12Aug_5A (SPAdes) | ecosystem: Environmental > Terrestrial > Deep... | reverse complement strand
GTTGCGGCAGGCGGGGCACGAGGCGCTCTTCGCGGGAGGGTGCGTGCGCGACGCGCTGCTCGGGCGCAGGGTCAAGGACATCGACATCGCGACCTCGGCGACGCCGGACGAGGTGGAGGCGCTTTTCGCGGGGCAGACGGTGGCGGTGGGCAAGGCGTTCGGCGTGGTGCTGGTGCGGCGCGGCGGGTTCAGCTTCGACGTGGCGACGTTCCGCACGGACGGCGACTACGCGGACGGGAGGCATCCCGAGCGGGTGGCGTTCGCGACGGCGGAGGGCGACGCGCAGCGGCGCGATTTCACGGTCAACGGGCTGTTCTGCGAGCCCGAGAGCGGCGAGGTGATCGATTTCGTGGAAGGGCTGGCGGACCTTGAGGCGCGGGTGATCCGGGCGATCGGCGAGCCCGAGGCGCGTTTCCGAGAGGATCATCTGCGGATGCTGCGGGCGGTGCGGTTCGCGTCGGTGCTGGGGTTCCGGGTCGAGGCGGCGACGTGGGCGGCGGTCGCGGCGCACGCGGCGTGGATCGATTCGGTGAGCGCGGAGCGGGTGGCGTCCGAGTTCACGCGGCTCCTGTGCGAGTCGCCGAGGCCGTCGGAAGGGCTGGAGCTGCTGCGCGCGAGCGGGATGCTGGCGCGTTTCCTGCCGGAGGTGGCGGCGCTGCACGGCACGCGGCAGCCGCCGCGGTTCCATCCCGAGGGGGACGTGTGGACGCACACGTGCCTGATGCTCGACGCGGCGGAGGCACCGCGCGCGCCGCTGCTGGCGTGGTCGGTGCTGCTGCACGACATCGGCAAGCCTGTGACGTTCACCGAGGAGCCCGACGCGGCGGAGGAGGGCGGCACGCGCATCCGGTTCCCGTGCCACGCGCCGGTGGGGGCGGAGATGGCGGAGCGGCTGCTGGGGCGTCTGCGGCAGCCCGCGGCGCTGACCGCGCAGGTGAAGGCGGTGGTGCTGGGGCACATGCAGTTCGTGGAGGCCGAGCGGATGCGGCGGGCCAAGCTGCGGCGGTTCATGGGGCAGGAGGTGTTCCCCGCGCTGCTGGAGCTGATGCGGCTCGACGTGCGGTACAGCAACGGGGACTTCACGGCGTGGCGTTTCCTGAGCGAGGCGTTCGCGTCGTTCAGCGCGGAGCCGGTGCTGCCGGAACCGCTGGCGAGGGGGCGCGACCTGCTGGCGTGGGGCGTGGCGCCGGGGCCGCGGATGGGGGCGCTGCTGGGCGAGCTGTATGACGCGCAGCTCGAAGGGCGCGTGACGACGCGCGAGGAGGCCGAGGCGTACGTGCGGGGGCAGTTCGGTTGACGTCGGCGATTCGTCGTCGTCAGCTTATCCGTCCGCATTGGGATTGGGATTAGGATGACGAGCAAGATTACGATTAGGATTAGGAGGTAGGATAGAGAAGGGGATCTGCCGACAGAACGGACATGCGCCCAGTGAAGCGGGGGCGGGCTTCTTGCGGTAGGGGTTGTTTTTTGGTATAAACTCACCAAAAAGCGCGGGCGGTTGATCTGGCCGGTGGCGCATCGAGGTTATTTTGAAGACAAAAACGTTTTTGGCGGTTCTGGCGTGTTTTTCATCGGTTTTCTTTGCGGCGGGCGATCCGAGCCGGCCGGCGACCGAGCAGGCGGTGGAGGAGGAGAACCTTTCCGCGTCGGAGATTCTGGCCGCGTGCACGCGGATCATCCCTACGGAGCGGCTTTTGCTGAAGGGCTCGCTCACGGTTCGGCGGCTGCGCGGGATCGTGATGGCCGAGCATCCGTACAAGCTGTTGATGGACTGGGGCGCGACGCCGCCGACGGCGGAGGTGCTGCTGCTGGACGAGAAGGGGACGACGCTCGTGGAGCGCGCGGTGCTCATCCGGTCGGCGGGGCAGCCCGCGCAGATCAGGCTGTACGAGGGGGTGGAGCAGAAGCCGGTGGCGTCGCCGACGTATGCGGGGCGCATCCGGGGGACCGACATGACGTGGATGGACCTGACGCTCGATTTCCTGTGGTGGAAAGATGTGCGGTTCGACGACACGCCGCGCGGGACGAGCCACAACGGGCGCGACTGCGACATTCTGGTGACGGTGCCGCCGGGGCCGATTCCCGGGTGTTCGGCGGTGCGCGTGTGGGTGGACCGCCAGTTGCGCTGCGTGATGCAGGCGGAGCAGCTCGACCCGCAAGGCAACGCCGTGCGCAAGATGTGGGTGCAACGGGTCAAAAAGATGGACAACCGCTGGATGATCCGCGACATGGAGATCGAATCGCTGAACAGCGGGCATCGCACCCGGTTGTCGGTGGATGATGTTTCTGCGCCATGAGCCTTTTTCTGTTAATTGCGAACGGCGTGTTGCTGCTGGCTCTCTTTCTGCTCTCGGCTTTTTTTTCAGGAAGCGAGACGGTGCTTTTCTCCTTGTCGCCGATTCAGGTCCAGCGCATCCGGAACAAGGACGCGGTGGCAGGTGCGCGGCTGGAACGTCTGCTGAACGATCCGGCGATGATCCTCTCGACGCTGCTGGTGGGGAACACGCTGGTCAACTTCGCGATCGCGAGTGTGGGGTATCTGCTGTTCGACGCGCTGTTTCCGGGGCGGGGCGAGGTGATCGCGATCCCGCTGATGACGCTGGCGTTGCTGCTGTTCGGCGAGGTGAGCCCGAAGCGGGTGGCGATGAGCAACGCCGAGCGTCTGGCGCCGATGTGCAGCCGGCTGGTGGTGTTCTGGCTCCGGCTGCTGCGTCCGTTCAGCATGATGCTGACGGCGGGTTCGCGCGTCTTCCGTAAATCGCTGCGACGCGAGCGGCGGGCGCTTTCGAACGACGAGCTGCGGACGGTGGTGGAGGTGGGCGAGGAGCAGGGCGTGCTGGACGCGGAAGAGGCGTCGATGGTGGACGGCATCATGCGGCTGTCCGAGCTGATGGCGAGCGACGAGATGACGCCGCGCGTGGATATGGTCGGGCTGGATCTGGACACGCCGCTGGAGCAGCAGTTGGAGACCGCGCGCAAGGCGCGGCACCGGCACCTGCCGGTGTATGTGCGGACGCCAGACGCGATCGAGGGGTTTCTGGACGCGGTGCAGTTTCTGCTCGATCCCGCGCATGAGGTGCGCAAGGCGACGACGCCGGCGCTGTTCGTGCCGGAGAATGTGACGCTGGACGACCTGCTGGTGACGTTCCAGCGCAGCGGGCGGCACATCGCCTGCGTCCTCGATGAGTACGGCGGCACGGCCGGGCTGATCACGCGGGGCGACGTGCTGGAGCTGATCACCGCGCCTGTCGCGACGGGCGGCGTGGTCGAGAGCGAGCCGATCCGGCGGCTTTACGGGGACACGTGGCTGGTTGACGGGCGGACGAGCCTGGACGAGATCAACCGGCAGCTCGACCTTGAGCTGGAGGCGGATGACGCCGACCGGATCGCGGGGTGGATCACGTTCCACGCGGGATGCCTGCCGCGCGCGGGGCAGACGGTGGAGGCGCAGGGGTGCCGCGTGACGGTGCGGCGGCTGCGCAAGCGGCGCATCGAGGCGGTCCAGCTTGAGGTTCTGGAGCGTCCTGAGGAGGATGAGGAGGAGTTGCTGCCGGACGGGGACGATCTGGTGTACGACACGTCGGAGGAGGACGGGCTGATATGAGTGTCGAACTCCACATCGTCGGACTGGTGCTGTGTTTCGTGGCGTCGGCCTTTTTCTCCGGCACGGAGTCGGGGCTGCTGTCGATCAACCACGCGCGGCTGATGCATCTGGTGCGGGCGGGCTCGGACGCGGCGAAGGTGCTGAACGGCTATTGCTCCGACATGCAGCGGTTTCTCGCGACGATCCTCGTGGGCAACAACCTGAGCAACGTGGCGCTTTCCACGTTGTCCGCGAGCGTGGCGCAGCTCCTGCTGCCGGACTCGCACCTGTTGCAGACGGCGTGGGCGGTGGCGATGGCGCTGATGGTCCTCGTCTTCAGCGAGTACCTGCCGAAGCTGTTCTTCACGACGCGCCCGTTGCGGCGGATGCTGATGTCGGTGCGGGTTTTTTACGTGGGCGAGAAACTGCTGGCGCCGCTGACGCTGCTGGTGCTGGCGTTGACGCAGTGGCTTTCGCCGAGGGGCGGCAAGGGCGGCAGCGGGCAGCGGTTTCTGATGACGCGCGAGTACATCCAGAACGTGGTGAGCGACGCCAAGGACGGGTCGCGGATCACGGCGTTCGAGCGGCTGATGATCAACCGCGTGCTGGCGTTGCAGTCGCAGACGGCGGCGCAGGTGATGACGCCGCTGGGGCGCGTCTCGAAAACGACGGAAGGGGCGACGCTGGGCGATGCCTTCCGCCTCGTGCGGGATTCGGGGCATGTGCGCCTGCCGGTCTTCAGCGGGGACGGCACGCGGTGTGTGGGCATCCTGAATGTGCTCGACGTGCTGTTGACGTCGCCCGACCCGGAAAAGACGCGGGTGTGCGACTGCATGCAGGCGCCGTTCTTCGTGAATGCGGGAGAACGCGCGGATGATGTGCTGCCGCTGATGCGGAAGCACCGCAAGCCGATTGTGATGGTGAGGGACGGCGGGCAGGGCCCGGTTTTGGGGATCATCACGGAGGAGAACGTGCTGTTCGCCTTGACCGGGAGCCTCCAGAAGGCGGCAGGGCTGTAACGTCGTGAGTCCCGCCTTGCATGCGGGAAGAAGCGGATTGAGGTGTCGGGCGTATGCGCAAAACAAAAATACGGCGGATCGAACGGATCGAGCATTATCTGGTGCGGATCATCCAGCAGCCCGGGGCGGACGTGGGGCACCCGTGGCCGATCCGGTTGTTGCTGACGACGTTGAAGGCCTTTTCCCACCTGTTCACGGGGGTGGTGACGATCCGGCATTTCCTCTATAACATCGGGATCTGTCGGCGCTATCCGCTGGGGTGTCAGGTCATCAGCGTGGGGAACATCACGGCGGGCGGCACGGGCAAGACGCCGGTGGTCGAGATTTTCGCGCGGGAGTTGCAGAAGTCGGGGCGCAAGGTGGCGATTCTCAGCAGAGGCTACCGCAAGCGCGAGTTGCCGTGGTACCAGCGGATATTCCGCGAGGGGACGGAGCCGCCGCGCGTGGTGAGCGACGGCAAGCGGTTGCTGCTCGACAGCGAGATGGGCGGCGACGAGCCGTACATGCTCGCGAGCAACCTGCCGGGCGTGGTGGTGCTGGTGGACAAGAACCGCGTCAAGAGCGGGCGGTACGCGGTGAAACGTTTCGGGTGCGACACGCTGATTCTGGATGACGGGTTCCAGTACCTGAAGTTGCAGCACCGGCTGGAGGTGGTGCTCGTCGATAAGACCAACCCGTTCGGGAACAGCCATCTGCTGCCGCGCGGGGTGCTGCGCGAGCCGGTGCGGAACCTGAAGCGCGCGGATTTCATCTTCATCACCAAATCCGACGGGAACTCCGAGGCGCTGCGGGCGCGCATCCGGGAGCTGAACCCGACGGCGGAGATCATCGAGTGCCGCCACCGGTCGCGGTACCTGCAGAACGTCTACACGGCGGAGCATGTGCCGTTGGAATGGCTCAAGGGGCGCACGGTCACGTCGCTTTCGGGGATCGCGGTGCCGCAGAGTTTTGAGAATTCGCTGCGGCTGATGGGCGCGAAGGTGATCTACTGCGAGCGTTACGCGGACCATCACCGGTATCAGGCGCAGGAGATCATCGACGCCGTGAACAAGGCGGCGGACTTGCGCGCGGATGCGCTGCTGACGACCGAAAAGGACGCGGTGCGTTTTCCCCGGTTGGAGACGACGCCGGTGCCGGTGTATTACCTGCGGGTGGACATTGAGCTGTTGGACGGGGCGGAGAATTTCCATGACGCCGTGGAGCACATCTGTTTCAAGAAAAACGGACGCGGCAAGGTGGCGGCAGCGGCGGAGGCGGCGCAGGAAACGGGGGGCGAACGAGCGTGAGTGACCCGCAGGCATCTTCGGGAGGGGCGTCCGAACATCGGGTGTTGCGCTCGGTGTCGGTGGTCAGTTTCATGACGGCGATCAGCCGCGCGCTCGGGCTGGTGCGCGAGATCGCGATGGCGTATTTTTTCGGGACGTCGGCGCTGAAATCGGCGTTCGACATCGCGTTTATCATCCCCAATTTGTTCCGGCGGCTGTTCGGCGAGGGGGCGCTGTCGAGCGCGTTCGTGCCGGTTTTCGGCGAGGCGCTGGTGAAAGAGGGGCGCGAGAGCGCCTACCGGTTCGCGGTCAAGGTCATCAGTTTTCTGGTGCTGGTGCTGGGGGTGGTCACGGTGGCGGGGATCCTGCTGACGTATCCGCTGGCGCAGGTATTGCCGGAGGGCAGTCGGTGGCTGATTCCGTTGCCGATGCTGCGGGTGATGCTGCCGTACGCGCTGTTGATCTGCGTGGCGGCGTTGGTGTCGGGGATGCTGAACACGCTGGGGCGGTTCGCGGTCTCGTCGCTGACGCCGTTCCTGCTGAACCTGATTTGGATCCTGACGCTGGTGGTTTGCCCCTTCCTGCACGAGACGCCGGAGAAGCAGATCATGGTGTTGAGCTGGGCGATCCTCTTCGCGGGGCTGGCGCAGGTGCTGTTTCAGTTGCCGGAGCTGGCGCGGCACGGTTTCCGGTTCAGGCTCTGCTTCACGGGGTTGCTCGCCGACGCGAAATTGCGGCGGGTGCTGACGCTGATGGGGCCTGCGGCGCTGGGCATCGGGCTGATCCAGATCAACGTGTGCGTGGACAAGTTTCTCGCGTTCTGGGCGGATGCCGCCGCGCCTGCGGCGCTGGAGTACGCCGAGCGGATCGTGTACCTGCCGCTGGGCATGTTCGGGACGGCGTTCATGACGGTGCTGCTGCCGACGTTCTCGCGGCAGGCGGCGAGCGGCGACCGCGGGGTGATGCGGGAGACGCTGGAGCGCGCGATCCGGCATCTGGCGGTGATCATGGCGCCCTGTTCGGCGGCGCTGGCGGTGCTGGCGTTCCCGGTGATCATGCTGATCTACAACTTCAAGGGCGGGCAGTTCGACGCGGGGTCGGGCGTGCTGAGCGCCCGCGCGCTGGCGGCGTACGCGCCCGGGCTGCTGGTGTTCAGTTTCCAGAAGGCGGTGACGCCCGCGTTTTACGGGCTGCAGGATTTGCGGACGCCCGTGCGGGTGAGCCTGTTCGGGCTGGTGCTGAACATCACGCTGAATGTCGCGAGCGTCGTGCTGTTGCCGCACGGCTGGAAGCATGTGGGGATCGCGGGTTCCACGGTGGTCACCAGTCTGGTGAACGGCGTCACGCTGGCCGTGATTCTGCATCGGCGCATAGGTGCGCCGCGTGCAGGGCGGATTCTGCTGCCGGTGGGCAAGGCGGTCGGGTGCGCGTTGGCGATGGCGCTGTGCGTGTGCGCGTTTCATGCGGCAGGCGGGCGGGCGCTGGAGGGGGCGGGCTTGGGCGGGAAGATCCCGCAGGTCGGGCTGATGGGCGCGACGGTGGCGGTGGGCATGGCGGTGTATGGCGCGTTGATGGTGTGCGTCAGCCGCCGCGAGTTGTCGGAGATGGTCGGGGAGTTCCGTGGCCGGAGGCGGAAAGGGGGACGGGATGGGGAGTAAGACGTTTGTGGTGGCATGCGGCGGCACGGGCGGACACGTGTTTCCCGGTCTGGCCGTGGCGAACGCGTTGAGGCGGCGCGGGCACACGGTTGAGGTCTGGCTTTCAGGGCGCGATGTCGAGGGCGCCGCCGTGCGCGGCGGATGGGACGGAGCGGTCTTCTCGACGGGGATGCGGCAGCTCTCGGTGCGGGCGGTGCCGTCGATGATCCGCGCCTTTTACACGTGTTTCGGGCGGATGCGGCGTTTCAAGCCCGATGCGGTTTTGGCGATGGGCAGCTATTCGAGCCTGCCCCCGGTGCTGGCGGCGCGGCTGCTGCATGTGCCGATCATGTTGCATGAGGCGAACACGGTGCCCGGCAAGGCGGTGGAATTCCTGTCGCGGTATGCCGCACTGACGGCGGTGAGTTTCGAGGAGACGGCCAAGTGGCTGGCCGGGCGCAAGGTGGTCTGCACGGGGCTTCCGGTGCGCGAGGATCTGGTGGGGCAGCGGCGTTTCGAGGATATCCCGGAGGGGGCGTTCACGGTTTTCGTGACGGGGGGCAGCCAAGGGGCGCGTCGCGTCAACGAGCTGGTGTCGCAGGCGATGTGCCTGTTGCGGCAGTCGGGGGTGGAGGATTTCTACGTGATCCACCAGTGCGGTGCGGCGGACGAGGCGCGCGTGCGGGCGGCGTACGCGGCGGCAGGGGTGCCGTCGCGTGTCTGCGCGTTCCTGCCGGAGATGGGGCAGGCGTATGCGTCGGCGGATTTCGTCATCTGCCGCGCGGGGGCGTCGACCTGTTTCGAGTTGTGCCTGCTGGGCAAGCCGTCGTTGCTGATTCCGCTGCCGTCGGCGGTGCGCAACCATCAGCATCTGAACGCCGCCGCGCTCGTGCGCAGCGGCGGCGCGGACGAGGGGATACAGAAGGATCTCACGGGGCGTTCGCTGATGCGTTATGTCTTGAACAAGAAGGAGAATCCCTTCCTTCTCAAGCGGATGGCGGAGGCGGTCAGGACGCTGGCTGTGCCGGATGCCGCGACGCGTGTGGCCGACGCATTGGAGCGGGCTGTCGGGGAGGCGTGACGGCGCGGCATGTGCGGGTGTGGGCAGAAAAGAAAGACCCTGCCGAGGCGTCTTGCGGCGCATAGGCAGGGCATTTGTCGGCGGGCCGCGAACGGTGCCGCCGTGTGTTTGTGCCGGGAGCCCGGAGGGTTCCGGCGTCAGACGATCTCGTCGAACTTCAGTGCGCCGCAGACGGGGCACTTGTCCGGGTGGCTGTCGGCGACGGTGTGCCCGCAGACGGGGCAGACGTAGAACTTCTGCGCGGCGATGTCCTTGCCGCCCTTGACGGCGGACAGCGCGGCCTCGTAGAGGTCGGCGTGGGTCTTCTCGACGGCCATCGCGTAGGCGAAGGAGCGCTCGGCGGCGGCGTGGCCCTCCTGCTTGGCCTCCTCGACGTAGGGGGGGTACATTTTGGTGAACTCGAAGGTTTCGCCGCCGACGGCGTCTTCGAGGTTGGCCAGCGTGTCCTTGATGCCGCCCATGGCGCGGAGGTGCGCGTGGGCGTGAACGGTCTCGGCGTGGGCGGCCGCGCGGAAGAGCTTGGCGACGCCGGGGAGTTTGTCTTGGTCGGCCTTTTTGGCGTAGGCGAGGTATTTGCGGTTGGCCTGGCTCTCGCCGGCGAAGGCTTCTTTCAGGTTGTCGATGGTAGGCATGGTGGTTATCGTTGTCCTTATGGTGTGTGTTTCGGTGTTTGAGGCCGTGCGGGGCCGCGCGGGCCCCGCACGGCGGGTTTACGCCTGCGGCACGTCGCTCAGGGGGATGCCCAGCGCGTCGGCCACGCCCTTGCCGTAGGCCGGGTCGGCCTTGAGGCAGTGGCGGATGTGGCGGAGCTTGATCTCGCGGGGGCAGTCGCCCATGGCGCGGGCGGTGTTGCCGAAGAGACGCTGCTGCTCATCCGGTGGCATGATCCTGAAGAGGTTGCCGGGCTGGGTGAAGTAGTCGTCGTCATCCTCGCGGTAGTTCCAGTGGTCTGCCGCGCCGTTGATCTTGAGCGGCGGCTCCTTGAACTCCGGCTGCTGCTGCCAGTCGCCGTAGCTGTTGGGTTCGTAGCCACGCGTGCCCCCGTAGTTGCCGTCCACGCGCATCTGTCCGTCGCGGTGGTAGCTGTGGAAGGGGCAGCGGGCCTTGTTCACCGGGATGAGGTGGTGGTTCACGCCCAGACGGTAGCGTTGCGCGTCGCCGTAGGAGAAGAGCCGTCCCTGAAGCATCTTGTCGGGCGAGAAGCCGATGCCCGGCACGATGTTGGCGGGGTTGAACGCGGCCTGCTCGACCTCGGCGAAGTAGTTCTCCGGGTTGCGGTTAAGCTCCAGCACGCCCACCTCGATGAGCGGGTAGTCCTTGTGCGGCCACACCTTCGTGAGGTCGAAGGGGTGGTAGGGCACTTTTTCCGCGTCGAGCTCCGGCATGACCTGGATGGACAGCGTCCAGCGGGGGAAATCCCCCTGCTCGATGTGCCCGTAGAGGTCGCGCTGGTGGCTCTCGCGGCATTTGCCGACGATCTTCTCCGCCTCCTCGTCCGTGAGGTTTTGGACGCCCTGCTGCGTCTTGAGGTGGAACTTCACCCAGAAGCGCTCGTTCTGCGCGTTGATCATGCTGAACGTGTGGCTGCCGTAACCGTTCATCGTGCGGTACGAGGCGGGGATGCCGCGGTCGCTCATCACGACCGTGACCTGATGCAGCGCCTCGGGCAGGGACGTCCAGAAGTCCCAGTTGTTGAGCGCGCTGCGCAGGTTGGTGCGCGGGTCGCGTTTCACCGCGTGGTTCAGGTCGGGGAACTTGAGCGGATCCCGGAGGAAGAACACGGGCGTGTTGTTGCCCACCAAATCCCAGTTGCCCTGATCGGTGTAGAACTTGATGGCGAAGCCGCGGATGTCGCGCTCCGCGTCGGCGGCGCCCCGCTCGCCTGCCACAGTGGAGAAGCGCACGAACAGGTCGGTCTTCTTGCCCACTTCGGCGAAAAGGGAGGCCTTGGTGTATTGCGTGATGTCGTTCGTTACGGTAAACGTGCCGTAAGCGCCCGAGCCTTTGGCGTGCATCCGGCGTTCGGGAATGACTTCCCTGTCGAAATGCGCCAGTTTTTCAAGGAACCAGACGTCCTGAAGCAGCATCGGGCCACGCGGGCCTGCCGTCATGACGTTCTGGTTGTCGGGAACCGGGGCCCCCGCGTTGGTGGTCAGTTTCTGCTGTTCGCTCATTGCTGAGCCTTTCTGTGGCACCGGTGCTTATCCCCGTACCGGCCTCGCGGCCTCTCCGGTGGAATCATCCGCCGCCACGCATGACGCGGGCCGTTTGACGCGCCGTCTCGCGGCGGACACACAGCCTCTGAATCATGTGCGCCACATGATATGTGAAAATGCAGTTGTGGTCAACAAAGAGGCCAAAGGAAAAAAGCACCTGTTATTATGCGGCGGCATGCCGGAGTGGGACTTCATCGAGACGGTGTGGACGTATTCGACGCGATGGCTGTTGCGGTGTGTTTTCGTGTCGGCTATAATCCTGACACATGCTAAGGATCTTTGTGACCCACACGTTGAAAGGAGCCGATATGAACGAGATAGAGCAAACGACACAGGATGGAATTTCACGCAGGGCGTTCATGGCCGTTGCGGCAGGTGCCGCAGTGGCGGGATGCGCGACGGCGCAACCGGGAGAGACTGTGGCGGAGATCACGCTGCCGGCCTTGCCTTACGCGCAAGACGCGCTTGCTCCCGTCATTTCGGCTCAGACCGTCGGCTTCCATTACGGGAAGCATCATCAGGGCTACGTCACGACGCTCAACAAACTGCTGGCGGGAACGCCTTTTGCGGGCAAGTCGCTGGAGACGGTTGTGTGCGGCACGGCGGGGAAGGCCGAGTTTACGGCGATCTTCAATAATGCGGCGCAGGTTTGGAATCATACGTTCTACTGGCAATCACTGGCACCGGAAGGGCAGGGTGGAAAGCCTTCAGATCGGCTTTCGGCGGCGGTCAATGGCGCTTTCGGTTCGATGGAGGCGTGCAAGGCGGCGCTCGCCGATGCCGCGTTGAAGCAGTTCGGCAGCGGCTGGGCGTGGCTTGTGGCGGAAAAGGGGCAGCTCAAAGTTGTAAAGACCCCGAATGCTGAGACCCCTCTGACGCAAAAAGGGGTGACACCCCTGCTGACCGTGGACGTGTGGGAGCATGCCTATTATCTGGATTGGCAGAATCGGCGCACCGACTATGTGAAAGCGGTTCAAGACAAGCTTCTGAACTGGGCGTTTGCGTCCGTGAATTTCGCGAAGGCGTAGCATGGAATACCGCCATGTAGCCTCTGAGGGGGAAGCGGGTTGTCCCCTTCCCTTTTGTCCTGTATGCTGAAGGGGTAGAATACCAAGGTCGCATCGTGTTTTGCAGAGCACACGTTTATTTTCTTTATAGGGATGTCTTTTTGAAAAACAGGCCAAGATTTGTGGTGTTGTCGATTTGTCCGCGAGGCTCTTTCGACGGAATGAAAAGGTGGTCGTTTGGCGGTGGAGCGGTCGCATGATCCGGTTGAAAGAAAAGATCAAAAGCTGGATGGGGCCGCTCTGGTGGTATGCCGTTGTGATGTTTATCGTGCAGCGCATCGGCGATGTCATGAACATTTATACGGGGCTTTGGCTGATTCCGAAGTGGGTGCCGCAGGAACAGTTGGGGGCGCTGTTGCCTCTAGGGCAGATCGGGAGTCTGTTAGGCCTGCCGCTCGCGATCACGCTGATGCCGTTCACAAAGTTTATCAACACCTTTGGCGCAAAGGGAGAGTACGGTAAGGTCAAAGCTCTTCTGTTTGACGCCCTTCTGCTTACCGGCGCGTCGTCTTTTGTCATCGGCGCATACACATGGGTTTCGGCTCCGCACGTCTTTGATCGCTTGCGCATCGATCAGACAGGGATCGTCTGGTTGCTCTGCGTGCTTTCTGTCTTTTCGGTGATGATGCCGCTTCTGAACAGTGCGCTTCAGGCATTGAAACAATTCCGGTGCATCAGCGTGATCGGGCTTGTGTCGGCTCCGGTGCGGTTGATCGTCTTGTTCGTCATGTTGCCGTTGTCTGGGCTTCTAGGATACTTTGCCGCGCAAGTGATGCTGTGCGTGGTGTCAATCGGCATAGCCACAAGGGGCTTGAAGATTGCGTTGTCCGGCACCACGCGCCGCGAGTCGTATTCGGTGCATTTCCGCGAAATGCTGCTCTATGTTTTGCCGGTTGCGATGTTTATGGCAGTCGGTTGCCTCAGTACGACGGTGCAGTTCTTTATCGTCCGCCAACGTCTTCCCGATGTGGAGTCGGCTGCCTTTTACTTCGGCTCGCGGTTCTCCGAAATACCGAACATGCTGTGGTCGTCGGTTGCGATCATCTACTTTCCGGTTGTTTCCGAGGCCTTCGAGAAAGGCAAAAACACGAGCAGAATGCTTGTGCAGACATTGGTTGTAACCGTGCTTGGGGGTGGGGTTGTTGCGGTCTGTCTGGGTTTCGGCGTCGAGAAATTCTTCGGTATGGTCGCAAAGTGGCGGAGCTATCAGCCTTATGCGTATCTGGTCTTCTGGATGGCGATGACAAACGTTTTCCGTGTGGCGTACGCCTGTTTCTCAACGCACGAGATGGCTTGTCGTCGGTTCGGGTTCCTGCTCTATTCTCTGCCGCTGGCACTGCTGGAATCGGGTGCGTTGGTCTCTCTAACCGGCTATACGTTCTTTGAACCCTATGTCCCCTCATCATGGATCGGCTGGATGGCGTCTCTCCGCGCGGCCAGATTGGAGTTCATCGTGGTGTTCATGCTGTGTATAGCCGGCCTGCAATTTCTTGGCATTCTTGTCCAGATGTCGGTTCGGAGTCTGGCAGCCCGTGCCACGGGACGTCTGAACGGATGTCCTGCGACCCCGCCAGAAAAGAAAGAACCCATGTAAGCGGTACAGATTTTTGAGGATCGGAGTCGAATCGATGGAGACAGAGCTTCCCATTATTGCCATCAACTACTATTTCGGGCCAGACGAGTTTAACAACCGCGTGTTTGCGCCTGAAAACGATACGCCTGTGGCACGGAATCTAAAGGCGTTCCGTGCGATGATGCGTGCCCGAGGTGCGGAGGTTGTGACGCTGGATACCGTTGATTTTAATGACCCCCGTGTTAAATATGTTCTCTATTTTGAATACAACTGGCGCTCGATCTGGGCTGATCCGTTCTTACGTAAGGTGCCGAAAGGCAAACGTGCGCTTGTCCTCCTTGAACCGGCCAACATCAACCCCTCGATGTACTACACATCGCTGCTAAGGCGCCGCTTCGACGTCGTTTTCACTTTCGATCAGACGTTGCTTAAGAGGAATCCGTCTTATACGCGTATCAATGTGCCGTTAGGTGCGGAACCGAAACAGTACAGGGCAAACCCGTTTAAGCATCTCTCATTTTCAGACAAGCGTTTTCTCGTTGCAGTCAGCATGAACCGATGGAGCTACATGCCTCAGTCGACTTACAGCGTACGTAGGAAAGCGTATATGTATTTTGAACGAGCGTTCCCGAACGATTTTGACTTGTTCGGGAGGGGATGGAATTCGCCCTGTGTGTTTTATGAGAAGTGGTTCGGATATCCTCGGTATGCGTCTTGGCGCGGTGAGATCGCTGACTCATGGGATGCCAAAGTCCAGGCGATCGGGGCTTACAAGTTTGCGCTTTGCTTCGAGAACAATGCGTCGGAACCAGGTTATATCAGTGAGAAACTTACGGATTGCTTGTGTGCACGGTGTGTGCCAGTCTACTACGGCTCAGAGGGCACAGGCGAACTTGTCCCGCGTGACGCCTGGATTGACGTCCGGGATTTTCGGGACAATCGTGAACTGGGGGCGTTTCTGCGAGATATGGACGAAAGCCGCTATAACCGATACATCGAGGCGATAGATCGGTTTATGGCCGGCCATGGAGCCGATTATTTCTCATCGGAACATCTTAACGGATGTATTGCCGACCGATTAGGTTTCACTGATGGGGCGAGGTGTTGATCATTCGTGTGTTGTTTTTTCCTTTGAAAAGATGGGGTGGAATTATGAAACTAAATTTGGGCTGTGGAGCGAAGATGCGTGCAGGATACCTGAACGTTGATATTTGCGGAACGCCGGATCAGCAGTGCGATCTGTCAGTTTTTCCTTGGCCATGGTCTGACAATTCTGTGGACGAGGTCTACTCAGAGCATTTTCTTGAACATGTTGAGGACTACGAAAACACGATACTTGAGATGCACCGGATTTTAAAAAAGGGGGGACTCCTTTGGTTCCGTGTGCCGCACCATCGGGCACCGATGGCAACTTGGCATTTGCACCGATGGGCTTTTAGTACGTACACGCCAATCTTACTTTGTACTGAAGTTCCGTATCAGTGGGGTGGGCGAAAATTGTTCGAGAGGGTCGATTTGAGGATCAACTATCCCTACACGCCTTGCGGTTTAAGGCAGGCTCTCACTTGGCTTGCAAATCTTTCGCCATACAGATGGGACTGGCTCGGGTTACCGATTGAGGAGATTGAATTTCGTGCTCATAAATGCTGACTGTCGGCTGGATGAGCTATGAAAAGCGAGATGTTAGATGTGTTGCCCACAATGGGGCTGAAGGCTTGGCAACTTAGGCGGTTGCAGCAGCATGCTGCAATCGGATTGCCGAGTGCGGTTGGGCCATCTTCGGTTACCCTGATGGCCTATCATTTTTGGGAAAGTGATCGTCAAGATTCGGAATTTGAGCGTCTCGCCGCCTCTCTTCACGAGGCGTGGCTACAGTGCGGCATGCTGAAAACGGTTCTTGTGGTGAACTGTATCACGCCTCGTCTTGAAGCTTTTGCGGCTTCGGCCGGTGGTTGGGTTGTGCTCCAAACTTGCAAGAATCTGGTTCCGGGCAACCTCTATTCGATGAGCGCAGATTGCATCGGTCGGTTGGCAGAGCGATTCGACTCGGATTATGTGTTGATCGTGCAGAATGATGGCTTTCCCGTCAGGTCCGGCCTCGATGGTTTTTTGGGTAGGTACGATTATATCGGTGCCCCTTGGGTATTTGGGAAGGATAACAGGATTACGCGTCTGTTACTTCCGCACGGCCATGACGTTGGTAATGGTGGCTTTTCACTGAGAAGTAAGGCACTGTGCGATTTGTCGGCTTGGTATTACCGGAGGTGCTACCGCTTGATACCGGAATGCTATCTGGTTACAGAAGACTATTTCATATGTAAGACCTTGCCGTCCTTCGAGCGTCGTTACCGCGAGACCATACGGATCGCGCCGCCTGAAGTTGCGGCTACCTTTTCCTTGGAGGATAACGTCGCGTTACACGATGCACTCGACGCGAGGCCGTTTGGGTTTCATGGCGAAGCCGCGTTCAGGCGACTTCTGAAGGAGGGCAAGATTCCTGATGTAGAAATGTTGGGGGGCAGAAAAGGTCAGAGTAATGGGCACAATGCGCAGAAAGGAGGGACACTGTGAGAATCGGTGTGTCTCGCATCGCGGGATGTGTGGGTAAGCAGGGGGCCGATTTTTTGGGTGTTTTCGTGTTGGGCTTAAGAGGATGAGGCTTCTCCCGATGGACGTTCTTTACAAACGCATCTTTTCGTACGGCAGTCTTCAGTTCTGCGGGCACATTGAGGAGTATTTCGTTGCCCATACGGAGGATCTGCTGGTCTATATCGTCCAGCCCCGTGTTGGCGCGACGCACAATCTGTTGCGCCGTTACCACGAGGGGGTGCTGATTGAGGAGCGGCCGGTTCGGTCCTCGCAGAACGTGGTTGCCTATTATGTGCTTTGGTTCGCCAACCATATCCGTTTTCTGCTGAGCTTCTGCCCTCGTAATCAGACCACGATCATATTCGGCGGTCATCCTGTCGTTTTCTTCGGCATGGGGCTATTACGCCGCCTGCGTCCATTGCGCTATGCGTACTGGGTGGGGGATTACTTCCCGTCGCGGCATCCGGTCATCCGCGTGTTCGAATGGCTCAAACGCCATTATTTGCGTCGCGTCGATTATGCTTTTTATCTGACGGACGCAATCAACCGCGTGATGAATGGCGGCGTCCTCGCCGCCGCGCCGGGACGCCGCACGCTCATGTGGGGGCTCAAGCCTTGCCCCATAACTCCCGTGCCGCCGATGGAGCCGTTTACGCTTTTGGTGGTCGGCCTGATCCGTCCAGGGCAAGGGGTTGAACGGTTGCTCGAATTCCTGCAAGGGCATCCGGCGTACCGTCTGTCGGTGATTGGCGTCTGCCAGCCCGCTTTTTTCGAGACGCTTCAGGGCTTGATCGACGAATTGGGGGTGCGCGAACGGGTTTTCATGCCCAACCGCTTCTACGCGGAGGAAGAGTTGCTCGCGGTCGCTCGGACGGCGCATGTCGGGCTCGCGCTTTACGACACATCGAGCGACAATTTCACGCACTATGCCGACCCCGGCAAGGTGAAGGCTTATGTGGAAATGCATCTGCCGATCTTGATGACGCGCGTTTCGGACATCGTGCCCTACGTGGAACGCTTCGGTTGTGGTGAGATTGTCGATTGTTTTGACGGTGTAGATGCCGCCTTGTGCCGTATCCGCGACAACTATGGGCGCTATCAAGAAGGGGTGGCTCGTTTTCTTGCGTATTTCGAGTATGAACGCTATTATCGCATGGCTTTCAATCCCATGGAGAATTTAAATGACGGGTGAGAGATGTGAACTCCCTGTGAGCGTGATCGTGAGCATGCGGAACTCGGAGACGACGATTGATTCGTGCCTCAGGGGGCTTCTTCAACAAGATTACCCGATCGCGGAGATATTGGTTTTCGACAACGTTTCGACCGACCGTTCCTGTGAACGGGTTGAGGCGTTTTTGCAGGTAAGTGCCGTGCCGGTCCGGCTCGTCCGCCAACCTGTCAACGGCGGCATCGCTACGAGTTACAATGAAGGTGCCCGGCAAGCGGTTTCGCCACTCCTCGTTTTCGTCCATTCGGACAGCGTGCTGCCATCGCCGCAAGAGCTGCGGCGATTGGTTGAGCCCCTGAATCGTGACACATCGGTGGTGGCCTCACATCCGGTGCTTCTCATGCCGGAAGATGTGTGGGGGCGTTTCCCGTTCTGGCAGAAGTACCTGTTCGCACGTGTTGCCATGCGCGAGGCGCCGTGCATGTGTGGCAAGTTTGATTGTGTCCGGAGAGATGTTTTTTTCGCGGTGGGCGGATACAACGGCCGGCGGTTTACGGCGACTTGCGGCTACGGGGGGGAGGATTCCGACCTGAACCGTCGCCTAGGTCAGGCCGGTCGGGTGGTCGGTTCTGCGGCGCATGTGGTGCACCTGCATGATCTCAGCAACGACTATGGGCTCGCGGCACTCTTCAGGACGCGCAAGCTCTTGGCGCGCACGTACGGCAAGATCCTCTTGTTTCAGGGGCTTTTCCCCATCAGGCACAAGTGTCCGTTTTTTGTTAAGCCTGCGCTTGCGGTCTTGCCGTTTTTGCTTGGGCCCGTTTTTTGGGCTGGCGTGCTGGTTCAGTTGGCGTTTTCGCTGTACTACAACAAAACGATCTATCTTTCTCCCAAAAGTCGAATGGACGTACGGATTCTGCTTGTTCCTTGGATAGATATCGCATTGCTCTACTTCGAGACATTTTGGTTTATTGAGGGACTCCTTACGTCACCGGCGGATGCGCAGTCCGCCCCGGAGGTTAGTCATCCGTGACACTTGGCGGAATCAAAGAGGCTAAGGTCGTGATTTATTCGCATTACGCCACGACGGGCGCGTGCGAAGAGTTGCGCGATTGGCTTGTGAACCTCGGTGCCCGTGAAATCGTCTATGTGGCGTTTCCCTTTGGACACAACCCTGACACACATATCCGTACGGAACGGTATGTCGGTGGCCGCCTTCAGACGACGCGGCGATCACTGTTCGGGTTGCGGTTGCCGGAGCCGCTGGCGTATGCGAAAGACTTTTGCCACGCGGTCTTGTACGCGATCCGTTTCGGCTGGGGCGCGGATGTTCTTGTGGCAGGCGATAACCTGCTTGCGCTGGCGGCTGCGTGTGTGCGGCATGTCGCCGGCATTCGACGCGTGGCCTACTACATGATCGACTACACGCCGGTGCGCTATAAGCAGCGTCTGCTGAACGGCCTCTATTACTTTGTTGACCGTCTTGCCGCTACGCGCGCGGATATCGTGTGGCCGCTGACGGAGCAGATCATTCGCGGGCGTTTCAGCGCGGGGCGGCTCGATGAGCGGCGGGTGCGGTGGCAGGTTGTGCCGTATGGCAGTCATCCCCTCTCAGACGGTGTGACGCGGGACTTCGATCCGTGCCGTGTGGTTTATATGGGCGACGTTGTTCGGAGCAAAGGTGCCGGTCTGTTCGTGCCGTTTGCGCGCGAGCTAAGGCGGCGCGTCCCCTCAGCGCGATTCACCGTGATCGGCGGCGGAAGTGATCTGGAGAATGTTCGTGCCGAGGCCATCGCGGCGGGGCTGGAGGATGTTGTTGATCTCAAAGGGTTCATTCCTGAGTTCGGCGATATTCTGGCTCTGTTGGCTCGGGGTGCGGTGGCTGTCGCGCCGTACGATCCGCATGACGCCAATAACTTCACCTTTTATTCCGACCCCGGAAAAATTAAAGTGTACCTCGGGTGCGGGTTGCCGATTGTGCTGACAGATGTGCCTCCCATTGCGCAGACGCTGGTGCGCGAGGGCGCTGGACGTATCGCTGCCTATGATCCTGCGGATCTGGCCGAGCAGGTGGCGGCGCTGATGCGTGCGCCGGAGTACGCGGCATATCGCGCGAATGCGAGGGGATTGGGGCAGCGGTTCGCGTGGCCGTGTGTATTTGAGAGGGCGTTTAAGGGCCTCGACGATGGTCGGCGGGAGGATAAAAGTGAGTAAGGATGTGGCAAGTCGAAGGCGGTGGCACCGTATCGCGAAGTCCGTCTGTGTCTGGATGCTGGCGTTCGGATTTAACCCGCTCGCTTGGCGCGACGCCCTGCGCGGGCTCGTTGCGGCCTTGCGCGAGTACGCCGAAATCAAGCGCCAGAACCGCGCAGCGGGCAAGCCGTTCAAGATTCGCTTCTCGATGCCGTGCCTCGGCGACCGCTATGCCCAGAGCGGTTCGGCTAAGGGGCACTACTTCTATCAGGACCTGATTGTGGCTCGCAAGATTTTCGAGCGTGCGCCCGTCTGCCACGTGGACATCGGCTCGCGCGTGGATGGTTTCGTGGCGCACGTCGCTTCATTTCGTACGGTCGAGGTCTTCGACATCCGTCCGCTCGATCTCCAGATTCCGACGATTGTGTTCCGGCAAGCGGATGCCACACGCGTGCCCGATGCTTTCCGGCAATACTGCGATTCGCTTTCCTGCCTGCATGCGATTGAGCATTTCGGTCTCGGGCGCTATGGCGACGCCATTGACCTTTTCGGACACGTCAAAGGCTTCAACAGCCTTGGCGATATCCTCAAGCCGGGCGGCACGTTGTATTTCTCTGCGCCTATCGGGCCGGAACGCGTGGATTTCAACGCCTGCCGCGTGTTGGACGTCCGCACGATTCTGTCTCTGGCGGTCGATGCGTTTGAGCTGGTTGCGTTCTCCTACGTCGATGACGCGGGAGATTTCCACGACGATGTCGAGTTGACCGAGTCACAGATCGCGGACAATTGCGGCTGCGATTACGGTTGCGGCATTTTCGAGTTTCGGCGTAAACCTCTGGTGGAGACACGATGAAAATCGTCTGGATTCTGAACAGCTACGGCTTGGATTCCGGCGCGATCACTGGGTCTCCCATCCGGTTTCATGCGATCTCGTCACGGTGGCAGCGGACGGTGCCGAACATCGAGCAGGTGCTGGTCACGACGTCGGGCGGGGAGCGCGTGCTACGGAGCGTGGGCTGCACATTGCCGGTCATTCGCGTGCCGGCTTCTTTTGTGCTGAATCGAGAGCCTTTCAAATTCAAAGCCTTTCGCCTTTGGTCTTATTTTGTGACTTCTTTTCATGCGCTGTTCTGCGGCATGCGTTATCCCGAGGCCGATCTGGTGATCACCGTGAGCGACTACTTCTGCGATGTGGCTCCGGCCGCTCTGATGCGGCGCAGGGGCCGTGCGAAGCGGTGGATCGCGTGGATACACCACAAGGAACTGCATCCGTCGCTGCGTCCGGGCAACCGCCTTTTCAATGAACTCACCTGGCGCATGCAGGAATGGAGTTTTCGGCGGATTGCGCGTCTGGCCGATCAGGCGTGGGTCTTGGATTCCGATGCGGGCGACCTGTGTGGTGCGCGGTTGAAAGAGATGGGGATCGTGCCTGAGCGCGTCGCAAAGATGCGCAACGGCATTGACACCGGACAGATCACAGCGGTGCCTGAGACGGGCAAGACGGTTGACGCGGTCATGATCGGTGTGCGGCCCAACAAGGGAAGCCTCGACGTTGTGCCGGTGTGGAAGATCGTTCAGGAGATCCGTCCCGGCACGACGTTGCGGCTGATGGGCGGCATGGCCGGGGAAGAGGCGCTTGCGAAGCACATCCGGCGCGAGGGGCTTGAGCCGTTCATCGAGATATTCAAGCCCGAGTCCGGTTGGGTGCCTTTCGATGTCTACGTCGCGAAAATCAAACAGGCGCGGGTGCTTTTCGCGCCGAGCCACGAAGAGGGGTGGGGTATCGCCGTATGCGAGGGGATGGCCTGCGGCCTGCCCGTGGTCGCGTATGATTTGCCTGTCTATCGGCGCGTGTATGGCGATGCGTTGGTCACGGTAAAGGAAGGCGACTACCGCGCTTTCGCGGAGGCGATCTGTCGGTTGCTGGATGAGCCATACGCCTATGCGGAGACCATCGAGCGCGGGCGGCTTTGTTCGGCGAACTACGATTGGGATCGGATCGCAGCGGCCGATCAAGCGGCGGGAGGCGTTGGCTAGCCTGCGGCGTACCCGTTTTGAGGGGGCAGCCTACAGTTTCATGATGAAGGAGAAAACATGGACGCGTATAGATTCAATTCAGCAGCATATCCGCAGTCGCGCTGCGGTCAGGATGACAGCAGGGTCAAAGCGGTGTTGCCCTTAATCGGCAAGGCGGGTCGTGTATTGGACGTCGGGTGCCTCGATGGCACGATCGGCGAGTTGTTTCTCGCAATGGGCAACGACGTGTATGGCATTGATGCTTCGCAGCCAGCTATCGCCCAAGCTGTCGTGCGCGGGGTGAAGGCTTCGCTTGGGAACGTGGAGGAACGTTTCCCCTTTGAAACGGAGTCTTTTGATGCGGTTTTTGCGGGTGAAATCATTGAACATGTTTTTGACGTAGATGCCATGCTATCTGAAATCAACCGGGTCTTGAAGCCCGGCGGAACTTTCATTGTGACAACTCCAAATCTAGCTACTTTAGGTCGGCGGCTGTTGTTGTTGTTTAATAAGAACCCGCATATTGAAATCTCGTTCACTGGAGGGGCGGCTGGGCACATCCGGTATTTTATTCGTTCCACGTTGGTCGAGCTTTTGAAAGAACATGAATTCGAAGTGACCAATTTTGTGTCGGATGTGGTCAATTTTAATGCTTCTGGGGCTCTTCACAGTTATGGGTTGGCCAGACTGTTCCCGTCGCTTGGAAAGACGCTGATAGTATGTGCGCATAAAAAAGGATCAATCCTGTGAACGGGACGCGATTCGATTTGTGGATCATGTAGCCAATTCAATGTCCGGTCGATGGCGTCCGACAGCGAAATGTGCTGTTGAAGCCCCAGTTCGCGCTGCGCGCGTTGGGTTGACGGAACGTAGCGCCGGGTCGGGAGGCCGGGTTTGTGCGTGCCCTCGACGACGATCTCGTTGCCCGTTCCGGCGCGTTCGCGCACGAGGTCCGCGAGATCGCGGATGGAGATAGCCTCCTCTGAGCCCACGTTATACGCGCTGCCGTGTCGCCCCCGCAGCCGCAGGAGGATCGTCAGCAGCCATTCGGCGAGTTCCGCCGCGTAAAGGTAGGAGCGCAGCGGCGTGCCGTCGCCGCGAACCACGACGGGGCGGTTCTCCAGGCAGTCGCGGATGAAGTTGCCGACGGCGAAATGAGCGTCCAGCGGAAGGTGCGGCCCCACGAAGGCGAACGGGCGGGCGATGACGCACTCGAAGCGGCCGTCCGACGCCTCGAGGCACATGGCCTCCGCCTGTTTCTTGCCTTTCCCGTAGGCGGTGTCGGGCTTGCCGTCGAACGTTTCCGGCAGGTGGCTGACGCCGG
>Ga0208244_100842_pt1 | contig 22761 bp, 22 predicted proteins | sample SubbioCR12Aug_5A_FD_184828 | JGI IMG/M metagenome (GOLD analysis project Ga0208244, IMG submission 184828) | Serpentinite rock and fluid subsurface biosphere microbial communities from McLaughlin Reserve, California, USA - CR12Aug_5A (SPAdes) | ecosystem: Environmental > Terrestrial > Deep... | reverse complement strand
GTGGCTACCTTCGTTCGCGACACGCTTGCAAGAGATAGGGCAAAGGATTTACTGGATCAACCCGGAGATATCTCGCGGCTCAACCTGCACTGAGCCTTGATGGGTTGGTGCTATTTTGGGTTGGTGGGCCGTGTTGGACTCGAACCAACGACCAAGGGATTATGAGTCCCCTGCTCTAACCAACTGAGCTAACGGCCCCGTGGGCGATGATACAGAATCGGCAGCCTGGGCTGCCGATTTACTGATCAGGTTTCGGTATCGAGAAAGCTGCGCAGTTTCTCCGAGCGGGAGGGGTGGCGCAGCTTGCGCAGCGCCTTTGCTTCGATCTGGCGGATGCGTTCCCGTGTAACGTCGAACTGCTTGCCGACTTCCTCCAAAGTATGGTCGGTGTTCATCTCGATGCCGAAGCGCATGCGCAGCACCTTGGCTTCACGCGGTGTCAGAGAGTCGAGAATCTCCTTGGTGACATCGCGCAGGCTGGCATACACGGCGGCTTCGGCCGGCGCCAGGGTGGCGGCGTCCTCGATGAAGTCACCCAAGTGCGAATCGTCGTCATCGCCGATCGGCGTTTCCATCGAAATCGGCTCCTTGGAGATCTTGAGTATCTTGCGGATTTTCTCCTCGGGCATTTCCATCTTGATCGCCAGGGTTGCGGGATCCGGCTCCTGGCCGGTCTCTTGCAGGATCTGGCGCGAGATGCGGTTCATCTTGTTGATGGTCTCGATCATGTGCACCGGAATGCGGATGGTGCGCGCCTGGTCGGCGATCGAGCGAGTGATGGCCTGGCGGATCCACCAGGTGGCGTAGGTCGAGAATTTGTAGCCGCGGCGGTACTCGAACTTGTCCACCGCTTTCATCAGGCCGATGTTGCCTTCCTGGATCAGGTCGAGGAACTGCAGGCCGCGGTTGGTGTATTTCTTGGCGATGGAAATCACCAGGCGCAGGTTGGCTTCTGTCATCTCGCGCTTGGCGCGCCGTGCCTTCGCTTCGCCCGTAGACATCTGTTTGTTGATGTCCTTCAGGTCCTTGAGCGGAATGCCGATGTGGTTTTGCAGGTCGATGAGTTTCTGCTGTTCCTCAATGATGGCGGGCGCCGCGCGCATCAGCGTGGGAGCATAGGGCTTGCCGCCGGTAACCTCGTGCTTGAGCCACTCCATGTTGGTTTCGTTGCCGGGGAAACCCTTGATGAAATGCGGGCGCGGCATATTGCCCTTTTTCACGCACAGTTCAAGAATTTTGCGTTCGTGATTGCGCACGTCCTCAACCATGTGACGCACCGAATCGCACAGCCGCTCGATGATGCGCGCCGTGAAACGGATGTTCATCAGCTCATTGGAGATTTGTTGCTGAGCCTTGAGGTAGGCCTTGTCGCGCGGCCCCTTCTTGACCAGCGCGTTCTGCATCTTGACAAATAAGCCGTGGATGGTGGTGAAACGCTCCAGCGCTTCTGTCTTGAGCCGCAGCAGGGAAGCGGATACGGCGGCGCCTTCGCCATCCTCATCGGCTTCATCTTCTTCGACGGCCAATTCCTCGTTCTCTGCCAGCGCCTCGATTTCCTCGGCAGCGTCGGGGTCGATCAAACCGTCCACCAACTCATCGATGCGCATTTCGTCGCGCGCCACTTTTGACGCCATGTCGAGCATTTCGACAATGGTTGTGGGGCAGGCGGAGATGGCTTGAACCATATGTTTCAGGCCATCCTCAATGCGCTTGGCGATCTCGATCTCACCCTCCCGCGTGAGCAGTTCAACCGAGCCCATCTCGCGCATGTACATGCGTACTGGATCGGTGGTACGGCCGAATTCCGATTCGACCGTGGACAATGCCTGCTCGGCCTCCTCCTCGATGTCCTCATCCGCGACTGCCTGCGACGAGCCCTCGGCCATCAGAAGATCTTCGGCGGCGGGGGCTTCGTCGTAGACCTTGATGCCCATGTCGTTGAAGGTGCTGATGATGGCCTCGATCTGCTCGGCATCGACCATGTCGTCAGGCAGATGGTCGTTGACCTCGGCGTAGGTGAGGAAGCCGCGCTCCTTGCCCAGGGCAATGAGGTTCTTCAGGCGGGTGCGGCGGGTTTCCAGATCAAGTGGTTGAGCGGCGGGTGCGGGCGCGATCGGGGTACGAGCCTTGCCACGCCCTGCCTTGAGCTTGACCGGAGCAGCCTGAACGGCTGCTGGCGCAGCAGGAGCGGCGCCCTTGCGCGGCTTTGCCGTCACGGGCTTGGCCTTGGCAGACGCTTTGGCCTGGGTGGCCTTGGCGGGAGGCGCTTTGGCAGCAGTTTTAACCGATTTGGCCGGCGATTTGGGCGGCGATTTGGCCAGCTTGGCCGCTGGTTTCTTGATGGCCGCCTTGCTCCGTTTTCCGGCGGATTTTACGGCTGCCTTGGCTTTTTCCTTTGCCATGTCGTTCCTTGTAAACGCGGTATGCGGGGAAAACCGATAATTGTATCAAAATATCAAGCAGAAGTCGCAGGTTTAACTGCCTGTTTCTGCGCCAGTAATTGCTGCAAACGGCTGACTTCCTCAGGCGCCAGCCCGATGCTCTTGTTCTTGGCATTGAGCGCGTCGATCTCGCTTCGGATGCCGGCTTGCTTGAGGCGCTCGACGGTATCGGCAAAAACCGCTTCGATGGACTCCTCGTCGAATTCCTGTTCGACGAGTTCCCCGAGGATTTCCGAAATCAGGCCCTCGTGCGGCGTACCGCGGAAATGTTCCAGCACCATGCCGAAGCCCTCACCCGCCAGCCCCCCCTCTGTGACGGCTTCGATCAACGCATTCAGAGCCTCGGTTTCAGCGTGTCCGTCCGGGATCAGATCCGCCGACAGACGGGCGGCCAGACCGGGTTGCTGAACGATTACGCGCAACAGTTTTCTGGCGATGGGCGAAGGGGCGCCGCGTGGGGATCGTGCCTGCACCCCCCTGCGAATCATTGTAGGTAGGCCGCAAAGCGATTCGATTTCGGCTTGCGAGAAGCCGCTTGCCTGCGCCAGTTGTTTCACCAACTGCAGGCGCAGCAGGGGCGCCTGCATCCTGGCCAGTTGCGGTCTTGCGGCGTGCACCAGCTGCGAACGGCCTTCGGCAACAGCGAGATTTTTGCCGGACTTCAGCTCCTGCATCAGGAAATCCGTAAGCGGCATGGCTTGTCGCGCCAGCCTCCGGAAGGCCTCTGCGCCGTGGGCACGGACAAAGCTGTCTGGATCATCCTCGGCCGGCAGAAAGAGGAAGGCGATGGTCTTGTTGTCGGCCACTTGCTCCAAGCTGGCTTCGAGCGCCCTGACTGCCGCCTTGCGACCGGCATTGTCGCCATCGAAGCAGAAGATGACGCGGTCGGCCTGGCGCAGCAATTTGTGTACATGTGCGGACGTGGTGGCGGTGCCAAGGGTTGCCACGGCATTGCTGATGCCATGCTGGGCGAGGGCGACCACGTCCATGTAGCCCTCGACGACAATGACGCAATCCTCGCCGCGGATGGCGGCACGCGCTTGCAGCAGGCCATACAGTTCGCGGCCTTTCTCGAACAGCGGCGTTTCCGGGGAGTTGAGATACTTCGGTTCCCCCTGGCCGACAATGCGTCCACCGAAACCGATGACGTTGCCGCGCCCATCCAAAATTGGGAACATGATGCGTTCGCGGAACCGGTCGTAGCGTTTGCCGGCATCGCCCTCGATGACCAGTCCGCATTCGACCAAAGCCTTGTCCGAGTAATCGGAGAAGGCGGCTGCCAGGTTCTGCCAGCCACCCGGGGCGTAGCCCAGGCCGAAGCGGGCGGCGATCTCGCCGGTGAGGCCGCGCCCCTTCAAATAGTCGATCGCCTGGGCGCTGTCCTTGAGCTGTTCTCGGTAATATTTCGCTGCACGCGCCATGAACTCGGCGAGGGGGGCAGCTTCGGCCGCCTTGTGTCGCCGCTCATCCGAGCGCTGCTGCGGTACCTGCAGGCCTATCTGCCCGGCCAGATCCTCCACGGCCTCGACGAAGCCGAGCCCGAAATATTCCATGACGAACCCGATGGCGCTTCCATGCGCCCCGCAGCCGAAGCAGTGATAGAACTGTTTCGAAGGGCTGACGGAAAACGAGGGAGTTTTCTCGCTGTGAAAGGGACAACAGGCGACGTAGTTGGCCCCCGCCTTTTTCAGGGGCAGGGAGCGCTCGATGACGTCGACAATGTCGATGCGCGCGAGAAGTTCCTGGATGAAGGAGTCTGGAATCACGCTCAATTCAATATGAGGGCGCCAATATCAACAATTGGCGGCGATCAGCACCCCCGGCCTTCAACCCATTATAGGAAAGGTTGCAGGAATTGCCGGCGCAATCGGCGGGTTATGTTGCCAAGGCAGTCTTGACCAGGCTGGATACCTGGCTCATGTCAGCACGGCCGGCGAGTTTTGGCTTCAGGATTGCCATTACCTTGCCCATGTCCTGCATGCCTGCGGCCCCGCTTGCGGCAACGGCCCCGGCCACTGCGGCCTGGATCTCGTCGGGCGAGAGCGCCTGCGGCATGTAACCGGTGAGGACGTCGACTTCAAATTTCTCGGCGTCGACCAGATCCTGCCGTCCCGCCGCCTCGTACTGGCTGATGGAATCACGGCGCTGCTTGAGCATCTTGTCGATGACGGCCAGCACGTCTGCATCGCCTAGCTCTATCCGATCATCGATCTCGCGCTGCCTGATTGCGGCCAGCAGCAGGCGGATTGCGCCCAAGCGCGCAGTATCCCGAGCCTTCATGGCCGTTTTCATGTCTTCGCTGATCTTGGCTTTGAGGGACATATCAAGCTCCAGTCAGTATACAGAGCATACAAAGAAAGCAAAAAAGCCCCGGCACTTGGCAGTCCGAGGCTGGCTGTGTGGGGTAGATGCCCCCAACCGCATGGATGCCAACGTCGCCGCCACACCATAGTGGCGCCCCGGGCATCCGGACAGACTTAGTACATTTTCGGTGGCAGCGTCTGGCTGCGGATGCGCTTGTGATGGCGCTTTACTGCAGCAGAAAGCTTGCGCTTGCGCTCGGCAGTGGGTTTCTCGTAGAACTCGCGCGAACGCAGTTCGGTCAGAAGACCGGTTTTTTCGATGGCGCGCTTGAAGCGGCGGATGGCCACTTCGAAGGGCTCGTTTTCCTTGACGCGGATACCAGGCATGCGGATAAACCCTGCTAACGGGGAAAGCCGGGGATTATAGCGGCATTTCCGGAAAAATCCAAGAGTCAGTCCGGTAGAATGCGCTTTTGGCCCCGTGCAGCCCCCGCTGGCCCTTACATGCTTGTTCTCGGCATCGAATCTTCATGCGATGAAACCGGCCTTGCCCTGTATGACAGCGGGAGTGGCCTCCTGGCGCATGCCGTGCATTCCCAGGTGGATCTGCACGAGGCCTATGGCGGGGTCGTGCCGGAACTGGCTTCCCGCGACCACATCCGGCGCGTCGTGCCCCTGCTGCGGAAGGTGCTGGCCGAAGCCGGCACCCGCACGGAAGCGATAGACGCCATTGCCTATACCGCGGGGCCGGGCCTTGCCGGAGCCTTGCTAGTGGGGGCGGGCTTTGCCGAGTCGCTGGCCCTGGCGCTTGATGTGCCAGCACTGCCGATACATCATCTCGAGGGCCATCTCCTTTCCCCCCTCCTCTCGGCCGATCCGCCGTGCTTCCCTTTCGTAGCCCTGCTGGTGTCGGGCGGCCATACCCAACTGATGCATGTTGCCGGCGTCGGGCAGTATGAACTGCTGGGCGAGACGCTGGACGATGCAGCAGGCGAGGCCTTCGACAAGACCGCAAAATTGCTCGGCCTGGGCTATCCGGGCGGGCCGCAACTGGCGCGCTTGGCGGGAAATGGGCGGCCGGGACGCTACGCGTTGCCGCGCCCGATGCTGCATAGCGGTGATCTGAGCTTCAGCTTCTCCGGCCTGAAAACCGCCGTGCAGACGCAGGCGCGCAATCGTTCTCTGGATGATCGGGACAAGGCCGATCTGTGCGCCGAATTCCAGGCGGCGATCGTCGATGTGCTGGCGGCCAAGGCGCTCGCCGCACTGAAGGCGACGGGGCTGAGGCAGCTGGTGGTGGCCGGCGGCGTGGGCGCCAACAGTGCATTGCGCACCGCCCTGGATGCCGGCACGCGTGCAGTGGGCGCCCGGGTTTTTTATCCCGAAATGGAGTTGTGCACCGACAATGGCGCCATGATCGCTTTCGCCGGCGCCCAAAGACTATCCATTCATCCTGCCGGGAAGCGTCCGGGAGGTTTTGGCGTCAGGCCGCGCTGGCCATTGGGGGAGGTTTGACATGGACGTGCCGGTAAACCATTTCAAGCGCGCCCTGCGTGAAGGCAAGCCGCAGATCGGCCTGTGGTCTGTCATGGCTGATGCAGCGGCGGCTGAACTGCTTGGATCCTCTGGCTTTGACTGGCTGCTCATCGACATGGAGCATGCGCCGAATGAACTGCCGTCCGTGCAGGCGCAGTTGCAGGCCCTGCTCGGATCGAGCACGACGCCCATCGTGCGCCCGCCCTGGAATGACATGGTCTGGATGAAGCGCGTGCTTGACCTTGGCGCGCAGACCTTGCTGATCCCCTATGTGCAGACAGCGGAGGAAGCGTCGCAGGCTGTCCGCTACATGCGCTATCCTCCGGCGGGCCGTCGTGGCGTGGCAGGTGGTACGCGCGCCACGCAGTGGGGCCGCATCCCGGATTATTACAAACGCGTGGAAGAAGAGTTGTGCCTGCTCGTGCAGGTGGAGTCGCGCCAAGGGCTGGAGAACCTGGATGCCATTGCCGCCACGCCCGGCGTGGATGGCGTTTTCATCGGGCCGGCGGACCTGTCTGCGGACATGGGGCACTTGGGCGAACCGCGCCATCCCGAGGTGCTGGTTGCGATCGAGGACGCTGTCCGGCGCATCCGCCAGGCGGGCAAGGCGGCGGGCATCCTGGCGCGCGGTGAAGCGCCGGCGCGGCACTGGCTGCAGTACGGATGCAACTTCATTGCCGTCGGCGTGGATGCCGTGCTGCTGGCGGAGGCCGCTGACGATCTCGCCGCGAAATTCAGGACGTAGCGATCATTTCTTCTGGCCGACCCTCGGCTCGGTCCCGGCGCGGATGCGCTGCAGGTTATCGCTGTGGCGCCAGTAGAGTAGAAGAGAAATGCAGAATACCGCAGTGAGCATGTCGCCCGGACCCAGCAAGGCCAGCGCGAGGATCGGCGCGGTGATGGCGGCGGCGATGGCGCCGAGCGAGGAATAGCGGAAGAACCACACCACGCCGATCCATATCGCGAGAACGGCAAAACCCAGCCAAACACTGAAGCCGAAGAGCACGCCTGCTGCGGTCGCCACGCCCTTGCCGCCCTTGAAGTTGAGGAAGACCGAGTGCAGGTGACCAAAGAAGGCGGCGAAGCCGGCGATGGCGGCATCCTGCGGTTGCGCGCCATAGGCGGGGCCGAACTCCTGCACCAGGTACACCGCCAGCCAGCCTTTCGCCGCGTCACCGAGCAGGGTGAGCAGTGCCGCCAGTTTGTTGCCGCTGCGCAGCACGTTGGTGGCCCCCGGATTGCCGGAGCCGTAGCCGCGCGGGTCGGCCAGGCCGAAGAGCTTGCTGGTAACGACCGCAAAGGGGATGGAGCCGATGAGATAGGCGAGAATCGCAAAGCCAAGCGTAGTCATGTCGGATCACTTAGAATTTAGTCACGGTCGCTTCGCTTGACCTGTTTGTGCAGGTTGGCCTTCGCTGAAACTTCGTTTTGCCGCATTCTAATTAATAAATCACTCATGGATCGTATCTTTATCGAGGAACTGCGCGTCGAAGCCTGGGTTGGCATCTACCCGCGCGAGCGGGCAGCGCGCCAGACCATCGAGATCAGCCTCGAGTTCGGCGTTCCAGACGCCGCGGCCCAGCATGACGACATTGCCGACACCATCGATTACGCCGAGGTGATTGCACGCATCCGCAAGGAGCTCGGCGAACGCCATTTCAACCTGCTGGAGACGCTGGGGGAGTTCGTCGTGGCGCTGCTGGCAGAGGATTTTCGCGCACCCTGGGTGAAAATTTCCATCGCCAAGACCGGCGTGGCCAGAGGCGTCAAGCGCGTCGGTGTGGCAATCGAGCGGGGCAGGCTCGCGTAGGCCGGCCTTCAGGCCGACGACCGAAGGAAGTCCCTGTGGGATGACCGGAGGAAATCCCTGCGGGACGGCGGCGGACGATCAACCGCCCGAGTCGGGCTGAATCCCGGCCTACAACATCCCGCATTCCACTTCCCTGGGCTGCAGTACGCGCATGATTTCATGCGGCTGTACGCCGACGAGAAAACCGCGCCGCCCACCGTTGATATAGACGAGCGGCAAGTTGAGGACGGTCTTCTCGATATATACCGGCAGTTTCTTTTTCGTGCCGAAGGGCGAGGTGCCGCCCACCATGTAACCGGTATGGCGCTGGGCAACTTCGGGCTTGCAGGGCGACACGCCCTTGGCGCCGATCTGACGCGCCAGGTTCTTCGTGGACACCTTGCGATCGCCGTGCATCAGGACGATCAGCGGCTTGCCGGCCTCGTCTTCCATCACCAGGGTTTTTACGACGGCATGCTCGTCGACGTTCAGTTCGCGCGCCGACGTGCGTGTGCCGCCATGCTCCTCATACTCGTACAGATGGGTGGAGTGAGCGATATGGTTCTGCCGGAGAAACAGGGTGGCAGGGGTTTCAGGGGCATGATCTTCATGTTTCACAAGGCGAATTTTACCGCCATCCGCCTATTGAAAAACAGCTTGAACTTCGCTTGCCGGCGAGCTATACATAAGATGTTCCCATCACTTGGAGAACGAGCCGGAAGAAGCAGGAAGTATCGTTTCACCGGAGTACCTTACGGGATCGTCGATCCCGCCCTGCGCCCCATACAAGGCGCTGCGCCCGGGTTGGCGCACGAGAGCCCCGCAATTGCGGGGCTTCTCATTTCCAGGGGAGCCGCGCAGGCTCACAGCGCTCCCCCTCTCCCGCGTGCGGGAGAGGGGTTGGGGGTGAGGGCAAGGCCGTTCATCTCAGCCGCGCGGGTGGTGCCGGGCGTGCAGCAGTTTCAGCCTTTCCCGCGCCACGTGCGTATAGACCTGGGTCGTTGAAATGTCCGCATGGCCGAGCAGCAGTTGCACGACGCGCAGGTCGGCGCCGTGGTTGATCAGATGGGTGGCGAAGGCGTGGCGCAGCGTGTGCGGCGAGATGCGTGCCGGATCGATGCCCGCCTTCGCGGCGTAGCGCTTGATCAGGTTCCAGAACATCTGGCGCGACAGCCCGGCGCCGCGACGCGTGACAAACACCGCATCGCAATTGCGGCCGGTGAGCAGTTGCACCCTGGCTTCCTTCAGGTAACGCCCGATCCAGTCCAGCGCCTCTTGGCCGAGGGGGACCAGCCGTTCCTTTGTGCCCTTGCCGAAAACACGCACCACGCCCTCGTTCATGCCGACTTCGAAGAGCTTCAGCGACACCAGCTCGGATACGCGCAAGCCGGTGGCGTAGAGCACTTCGATCATGGCGCGGTCGCGCAGCCCGAGCGGGGTGTCGCAGTCCGGCGCCGCCAGCAGCGCTTCGACCTGAGCCTCGGACAGCGTTTTGGGGAAGCGTTCGGGGCGCGGCGGCGGCTCGATATTCAGTGTGGGATCGGCCTGGATTTCGCCGATGGCCAGCAGGTGCTGATAGAAACGGCGCAGGGTGGAAATCAGACGGCGCTGGCTGGTGGATTTGGCGCGGCGACTGAAGTCGCGCAGATAATCGTGGATGTCTACGGGCTCGACCTTGTCCAGCGTTTTGTTGCGCGTGTCAAGCCAGGCGGAGAATCGCTCCAGGTCGGCGCGGTAACTGGACAGGGTGTTTTTCGACAGGCCGTCTTCAAGCCACAGCGTGTCGGTGAAGGCGTCAAGCAACGCCTGGCCGGGGACGGGGCGCGCCTGGATCAAAGCGTCCCTTCGTGTGCCAGCAGCCAGCGTTTGGTGTCGAGCAGATAGCCGCTGCGCGCATGGGCGAAGCCGCCCAGGCCGCCGGCGCCGACCACCCGGTGACAGGGCACGACCAGCGGATAGGGATTGCGGCTGCAGGCCTGGCCCACCGCCCGCGGGGCGCTTTTCAGTTTCCTGGCGATCTCGCCGTAACTGAGGGTTCTTCCCGATGAGATGGCGGCGATGACTTGCCAGACGTTGCGCTGGAAGGCCGTCCCGGCGGGTTTTAGCGGCAGGTCGAAACGGGTTTGCGGATTGGCGAGATAGGCTGCCAGCTGCGCTGCGGTGCGTACGGCCAGCGCATTTTTCGGCGCCACCGGTTTTGTGCCGGGCGGCAAAAAGGTGATTTCGGTGATGACTTCGTCTTCTGTGCGCACGCCAATGGCGCCAAAGGGGGCCGCAAGAACTGCATCGAATTCAGCGGGCACGATCATGCCCCCTGACGGGCCGTCCCGAAGGGGGCATGCGCCCCTCGGGGGGCAGCGAACGAATGCTGGCGCCCGCCCTCGAATCCATGGTGTGAGCGTGGAGGTTCATCATTTTCCTTCGCAGGCATGCAGTTCCAGCGGTTGATTCTCCGCGCTGCCCGCGAGTTCGGCAAGCGGACGGCAGCGATGTTCGACGCACAGTTCATAGCCCGCAGTGAAATCGGAGTTTGCCAGGCGCAGGCGTTCCAGGGGCGCGAGTCGCGGCGCATAGCGCCAGACGCCGTTCTCCAGCATGGCCCCGGCGGGCGGTTCCATGCCGGCGCCGCTGCCGCGGATGCGCGCCTCGACGATGCGCAGCCGTCCCGCCTCGATGCGCCAATCTTCCTCCCAGCGGATTTTCTCGATGGAATGCGTCCACGCCAGGGTGAAGGACTCGATGGCCAGCACGGCCACCACGGCGCCCGTGGAAAGGCAAAGCGGCATCAGTGCGGTGGAAAGTCAGTCCCCGCGGTACGGCGCAACCGCCAGCCGTGCCAGGCGAGGAAGGCGGCCGTCAGCGCGAAGCCGATCTCGTCGGTGACGGGGAGGGCCGCCACCAGGAAGAAGGCGCCGGCTGCTGCCCACAGACGCTCCCACCAGGTCATCGGCGCCCAAAGGAAGCCGATGGCCGCGGCGCCCCACATCGAGATCGAGAGCACGGCCTTGAACAGGATGTAGCCCAGTCCGACCCAGGTCCAGTCGCCCTGCAGCATGAGCGTGTTGTCGTAGACCGCCATGTAGGGCACGACGAAGCCGGCGATGGCGACCTGCACCGCCTTCACGCCGATCTTCATGCCGGATTCCTTGGCGATGGACGAGGCGGCGTAGGCAGCCAGCGCCACCGGCGGCGTCAGGTCCGCCATGATGCCGAAGTAGAAGACGAACATGTGGCTGACGATGAGCGGCACGCCGAGCTGGAGCAGGGCCGGCGCGGCAATCGAGCTGGTGATGATGTAGTTCGGGATGGTCGGGATGCCCATGCCGAGCAGCAGGCAGACCAGCATGGTCAGCACCAGGGAGAGGAACAGGCTCTTTTCGCCGACCTGCAGGATGAAGCCGGCGAAGCTGGAGGCGGCGCCGGTCAGCGTCAGCACGCCGATGATGACGCCGACCACGGCGCAGGCGATGCCCACCGGCAGGGCCTGCTGGGCGCCGTCGATCAGGCTCATCCTGATCGTATGCAACGTCTTGCGCCCGCCCTTGACGAAGTACGCGGCAAGGGCGAGCAGGCCGATGAGCGTCAACACGGGGTAGATGCCCCACTTCAGGAAGGCCGAGGCAGCCAGTCCGACGCCGACCCAGAACACATAGCGGAAGGCCGTGGCGGAGATGCGCGCCGCCAGCGCGGCGCCGAGGATAAGGATGGCCGTCAGGGCCAGCCCGACCATGCCGGAGAACATTGGCGTGAAGCCGTTGAACAGCATGATGACCAGTGCCGCCAGCGGCAGGATCAAGTACCAGTTCTCGCGCAGCGCATGCCAGGGATTGGGGCACTGGTCCTTCGGCAGCCCGAGCAGGTTGGCCCGCCCGGCCTCGAGGTGCACCATCCAGAAGGCGGTGAGGTAATACAGGGAGGCGGGAATCACCGCCGCCTTGACGATGTCGACATACGGCACGTTGAGGTTTTCGGCCATGATGAAGGCCACCGCTCCCATCACCGGCGGCATGATCTGCCCGCCCATGCTTGAGGTGGCCTCTACCGCACCGGCAAAGACGCCCGAATAGCCGAAGCGCTTCATCAGCGGAATGGTGAACTGCCCGGTGGTGAGCACATTGGCCACGCCGGAGCCGGAGATGGTGCCCATCAGCGCGGACGAGATGACCGACACCTTGGCCGGCCCGCCCTTGGTATGGCCGACGGTGCCGAGCGCCAGCGAGTTGAACAGGTTGATCATGCCGGCGTGCTCGAGGAAGGAGCCGAACAGGATGAAGAGGAAGATGAAAGTCGCCGAAACCAGGGTCGGGATGCCGTAAATGCCTTCGGTGCCGAAGGCAAGCTGGTCCACCACCTGGGAAAAGGCATAGCCGCGATGGCCGAGCACGCCGGGCAGGTACTGGCCGAACAGGGCGAACAGCAGGAAGATCGCGCAGATGATGGGCAGGGCCAGGCCCAGCACGCGCCGCGCGGCCTCGAAGACCAGCACGACCATGATGGCGCCGACGACGATGTCGCTCGACGTCGGATCGCCGGCGCGCTGGATAAGGTCAGCCTCGAACACCCACTGGTAGGTGCTGAGCGAGAAGGCAATGCCGGCGAGCAGCCAGTCGTGCCACGGTATGCGCGTGACGCTGCCGCGCTTGAACCCGGCATAGAGCAGGAAGGTCAGCACCAGCAGAAAGCCGACATGCAGCGAACGCGTCACCAGGCTGGAGAGCGGATGGAATGCCGCGACGAACAATTGGTAGCCCGAGAAGGTCAGGGCGATGGCGGCGATCGCCTTGAGCGCCATGCCGCCCAGGCGGCGCTTTACGCCATGCTCGGAGAATTCGGGTTCCGCCTGACCGGCGTGATGCGGCTCGCTCATGATCATCCCAATAAAAAAGGCCGGACCGGAATGCCGGTCGCGGCCTTGATGTTGCAGCTTCAGATCACTTGATCAGGCCGGCCTCGCGATAGTATTTCTCGGCGCCGGGATGCAGCGGCAGCGGCATGCCCTTGGGCCCGTTCTCCTTCCTGATGGCCTTGGCCGCGGCGTGCGCCGCCGCCATCAGATCCAGGTTGTCGTACATCGCCTTGGTCATGGCATACACGGTGTCGGCCGGCACGCCTTCGTGCGTGGCGAGAAAATTCTGGATCGCCACGGTGGCGACCTCGCCGCCCTGTCCCTCGTAGGTGCCGGCGGGAATGGCCGCCGGCTGGTAGGCCGCGTCGCCGATCTTGCCGATGACGTCCGGGGTGATCGGCACGATGACGATCTTCACTGCGGTGGACAGGTCGCGCACGGCGGCGACGCCGAGGCCGGCGGAGATCAGGGTGGCATCGAGCTGGCGGTTTTTCATCAGTTCGACCGACTCGCCGAAGGGCAGGTATTCCACCTTGCCGAGATCCTTGTAGGACATGCCCGCGCCTTTCAGGATCGCCCGCGTGTTGAGTTCGGTGCCCGACTTCGGCGCGCCGACGGCGACGCGCTTGCCCTTCAGGTCGGCCAGGGTCTTGATGCCGGAATCGGCGCTGGCGACGAGGTGGATGTAGTTCGAATAGATTGCCGCCACGCCGCGCAGCTTGTTCAGCGGCGTCTTGAAACCGGCCTCCTCATCGCCTTTCCATGCGTCCGACAGGGCATCGCCGAGGGTGAAGGCGATCTCGCCGCGACCAGCCTGGAGCAGGTTCAGGTTCTCGGCGGAGGCCTTGGTGGATTGCACCGTGCTCTTGGCGGAAGGCAGCGCCTTGCCGTAGATCTGCGTCAGCGACACGCCGAGCGGGTAATACACCCCGCTGGTGCCGCCGGTCAGCACGTTGATGAACTGCTGGGCCTGGGCGCTCACGGCAAAGAGGGCGCCGGCGGCCAGGACCAGCAGCGAGCGATACGGTTTGATCATGTTTGTCTCCTCTAGTTGTAATGGGTCGCAGAATTATAGCGAGTTATTGCGGCTTGCCGAGCAGGGCCTCCTTGAGGTTTCCCTGTGCCGGATCCTCGCCCAGCCAGACGCGCAGCAGGGCCGTGTAGAAATCCTCGCCGGGGATCGGTCTTCCGACTGCCTGGCCGCCCACGGTCAGCACCATCCCCTGTTCCGGAATCCAGTCGAAGACGATGGCGGTGCCGGCCTTGATTTCGCCAAGCGCAATGACACTATCGGCAAGCTGCTTGATGCGATCCTTCAACGCGGTTTTTTCCGCATCAGAGCTGTTGTCGTTGATGCCGCCGCTGACGGCGCCGGCGAAGGTGTCGCCGGAGACGTCCTTGATCAGCCGGATGTCGACGCGCCTGGGCCCTTTTGCGGCGAGCGCGGCCTTGGCGTCAGCGGCCTTGGCAGGCAGGTAGAGCGCCATGGCGTAGCGCTTGCCGAACTTGGAGCGCACGCCGGTGCCGTTGACGACCAACTCGGCGTTGCCGAGCTTGAGCTTGTCGTCGAACTTGAAGCCCTCCAGTTCGGCGGCGTGGACAAGATTCAGGGCGAGGGCGGCGATGGCTGCCGGCAGAAGTTTTCTCATGTCGCCCCCTTACTTGAAGCGGACCGAAACGCTCGGGTTGCCCGGCAGCCCTTCGTAGGTGACCGTGACAGCCGTGCCGGGCTTGGTGAAGTTCGGCGCCGTGAAGGAACCCAGGCTGAGGATGTCGCCGGCGCGCAGCTTGCCGCCTGACTTGGCCAGGTCCTGCGCCAGCCAGACGACGGCGTTGAGCGGGTGGCCGAGGATGGCGGCGCCGGGCGCCTTGCCGAGCTCCTTGCCGTCCTGGTCGCGCATGACGACGGTCATCTTGCCCAGCGCGTCGGCCATCTCCGGCGTTGCCGCGATCGGCTTGCCCAGCACGCCGAGTCGCGCACCGACGTTGAAGGAGGTGATGATGGCGCCGGTCAGCGGCTGCTCTTTCGCCGTCACGAGGTCGGGCAACTCGATGAAGGGGCGGATGCTGGCCACATGCTTCATCACGTCGCCCGGGGTTTTCGCCTGGTTGATGCCCTCGTCCTCGACCACCACGACGATGTCGGCCTCGAAGAAGGGAATGGCGCCGAACTTCGCCGGCACTTCAGCGCCGTCCTCGAGCAGCATCTTCTCCAGCAGCACGCCGCGCACCGGGGAGTTGACGCCGAAGCGCTTCTGCACCGCCGGGTTGGTGAGGCCGGCCTTGTAGCCGACCACCTTGCCCTGGCTTGCGGCGAGTTCCGCGACCAGGCCGTCGCGGATGCGCTCGGCCTGCTCCATGGTCATCTCTTTGGACAGGCCGGAGGTGGGCTGCATGGCGTTGTAGTTGGCGGCGAGCTGACGGCTCTCCGGCGGCACCGTGGCGCAGGCGGCCAGGGTGAGGACTGCGGCGAGCGATACGACCACGTTGCGGTGTTTCATGTCTTTTCCTCCTTGTTGTTGTTCAAATGTCGCCGTGTCGTGGCGACTGACTTTGCTCCAGGAATTGCCTCCTGCAGGTCGGGCTTCAGCCCGACTGCGGCCGCCCAAGTCGGCCTGAAGGCCGACCTACTGTCGAACCTCCCCGTTGCCCAGCACGATCCACTTCTGGCTGGTCAACCCCTCCAGGCCGACCGGGCCGCGGGCGTGGATCTTGTCGGTGGAAATGCCGATCTCCGCGCCGAGGCCGTATTCGAAGCCGTCGGCGAAGCGCGTCGACGCATTCACCATGACCGAAGCCGAATCCACTTCGCGCAGGAAGCGCATGGCGCGCGTGTAGTCCTCGGTGACGATGGCGTCGGTGTGCTGCGACGAATATTTGTTGATGTGGGCGATGGCCTCGCCGACATCGGCGACGACTTTTACGGCGATGATGGCGGCGAGATATTCCTCGTACCAGTCCTGCTCCGTCGCCCCCTTCAGTTTGGCAGCATCGATGCCGGCCTTGCGCAGCAGCGCCAGCGACTCCTCGCAGCAACGCAACTCTACGCCTTTCCCGGCCAGCAGGGCGCCGAGCTTCGGCAGCAGCACATCGGCGCCGCCGCGCGCCACCAGCAGCGATTCGGCGGTGTTGCAGGTGCCCAGTCTTTGCGTCTTGGCGTTCTCGACGATGGCGAGCGTCTTGTCCGCGTCGGCGCCGTCGTCCACATACACATGGCAGTTGCCGTCGAGGTGCTTGATGACCGGAATGCGCGCCTCGTTCGAGACGCGCTCGATCAGCCCCTTGCCGCCGCGCGGCACGATGACGTCGACGAATTCGCGCATCGTCACCAGCTCGCCGACGGCAGCGCGGTCGGTGGTGTCCACCACCTGCACCGCTTCGGCCGGCAGGCCGGCGGCGCGCAGCCCTTCATGCACCAGAGCGGCCAGCGCCCGGTTGCAGCGGATGGCTTCCGAGCCGCCGCGCAGGATCGCGGCGTTGCCCGACTTGAGGCACAGCCCGGCCGCATCCACCGTGACGTTGGGGCGCGCCTCGTAGATGATGCCGATGACGCCCAGCGGCACGCGCATGCGGCCGACCTGGATGCCCGTGGGACGGAACTTGAGGTCGGTGATCTCGCCGATGGGATCGGCCAAAGCGGCGATCTGCTCCAGGCCTTCGGCCATCGTTGCCACCGACTTGTCGGAGAGGGCGAGGCGGTCGAGCATGGCCGCGTCCAGCCCGGTGGCGCGCGCGGCGTCCATGTCTTCGCGGTTGGCGGCAAGCAGGGTCGCCCGTTCGCGACGGATGGCCGAAGCCATGGCCAGCAGGGCGCGGTTCCTGGCGTTGGTCGATGCCTTGGCCATATCCCGCGAAGCCTCGCGCGCCTGGCGGCCGAGGGAGTGCATGTAGTCCTTGATGTCCATAATGTCCTATTGTAGGTCGGGCTTCAGCCCGACTTCGGCGCCTGCTGTCCCACAGGGACTTCCTTCGGTCGTCGGCCTGAAGGCCGACCTACGGCCAGTCGCAGGGCGAGCTGGAGAAATTCGTCCCACACGTCGCCCTGCACCAGGCCCTTGATCATCCTGTCGATGCGCGCCGCGGCCAGCAGGGCAGCGCGCAGTTGCGGCTGGCGCAGGCGCGGCAGGGCGCGTTGCAGGGCTGCGGCGCGGCGGTCGTCGAAAACACGCTCGGCGCGCAGGGCCGCGGCCAGCGGCCGGCCCTCGTCCTGGGCGGCCCGCAATATCGCCAGCGTGCGGATCTCGCTGGCGAAAGCCCACAACAGCAGCGGCGGGGCGACGTCTTCGCCGCGCAGGCCCTCCAGCAGGCGGGCGCAGCGGCCGGCGTCGCCGTCAAGCAATGCAGCGCGCAGTTTGTCGACATCATAGCGCGCCACATTCAGCACCGCATCCTCGACCTGCGCCAAGCTCAATTCACCTGCGGGGTGCAGCAGACCGAGTTTCTGGATTTCCTGATGGGCGGCCAGCAGGTTGCCCTCGACATGCGCGGCGATGAACTCCAGGGCGGCGCGTTCCGCCTTCTGCTGCTGCCGCGCCAGCCGCAGGGCGATCCAGTCGGGCAGGTTGGCCAGCGCCGGGGCGTTCAGTTCAATGGCCACGCCGGCCTGGGACAAGGCGGCGAACCAGGCCGTCTTGCGCGCCGCCCAGTCGAGCTGGGGCAGGGTGACCAGCGTCAGCACGCCGTCGGAGAGACGATCGCAGTAGCGCTGCAGGGCCTCGCCGCCATCGCGGCCCGGCTTGCCGTTGGGGATGCGCAGGTCGACCAGCTTGCTGTCGCCGAACAGGGACATGTTGCCGGCGGCAAGCATCAGCGCATCCCATTTGAAGCTTGGGCCGCTGACCAGCACCTCACGTTCGGTGTAACCCTTGCTTCGGGCGGCGCTGCGGATGGCGTCGCCCGCCTCGATGACCAGCAGCGGTTCGTCGCCGTGCAGGACGTAAAGCGGCGCGAGCTGCTTTGAAAGATGCGACGGGAGTTGATCTGCGCGCAAAGTCGACATGGGTTAACCCTGGTTCCGAATTTCGGGTTTCGAGTTAAAACCGGCAGTCGCGGGTAAGTTCGGTGTCAACCCGAAACTAAAGCTTCGCCGCGGCGAGGCGGCGCATCAGTTGCTGCACCATGTCGTTCTGCATGTCGCGGTAGAGCAGGCCCTCTTCATGCTCCTTGGCCAGCACGCGCTCGTCGGCGAAGCTGATGTCGCGCACCAGGACGATTTCCGTGGGCGGAATGAATTCGCGCCCCTTCAGGTCGTGCACGCGGAAGGCGAGGCGGTAGCGCAGCTGGTATTCGCGCACGCGGCTGGTGGCGGAGAGGCTGAGGATGTTCTTCTCCCGCGCTTCGCCGATGACGGTGAGAACGGCCTGGGCTTCCTGCGGGGTGGCTGGCAGCTGCGTGGTGCCAAGGGCACGAATATTGCGCCTCAGCATGGCGCCCAGTTCCCAGTTCTCGGTGATGTACAGGCTGGAGAAGGGCAGCGGCTGCGCGCCGCGCAGATGGAAGCCGCAGGCGGCGAGCAGCAGGACCAATGTGACCGCAAGGACGGTATTCAAAGCACGCATGTTCCGCTCCGCTTAGGCGACGATATTGACCAGCCGGCCCGGCACGACGACCACCTTCTTCGCCGGCCTGCCCTCCATGTATTTCAGTGCCGTTTCCGATGCCAGGGCAAGTTGTTCGATCTGCTCTTTCGTGGCGCCCGCCGAAACCTTGACGGCGCCGCGCAGCTTGCCGTTCACTTGCAGCACCAGCTCGATTTCATCCTGCGCCAGCGCCGACTCGAGCGGCTCGGGCCAGGGCGCATGCAGGATGTCATCGCCGTAGCCCAGTTCACGCCAGAGATGATGACAGATATGCGGCGTGATGGGCGAGAGCAACCGCAGCAGGATCGACAGGCCTTCCCGCGTCACGGCCGTGCTGCCCTCGGCTGAATCCGGCGCGCGCTCGAGGGCATTGAGCATCTTCATCGCGGCGGAGGCCACGGTATTGAACTGAAACTTCTGCAAGTCGTAATTGGCCTGCTTCAGATTCAGGTGTATCTCGCGGCGTACCGCGGCGACTGACTCTTGCGGCTTGGCCGGCCAGGCTGGAATAGGCGGCGCCGACTTCACGGCATCGCCCGCCGTGGCGGCGAAGGCCCACAGGCGCTTGAGGAAGCGGTAGCTGCCGTCGACGCCCGAATCCGACCATTCCAGCGTTTGCTCGGGCGGGCTGGCGAACATCATGAAGAAGCGCGCCGTGTCGGCGCCGTACTGCTCGATCAGGTGCTGCGGGTCGACGCCGTTGTTCTTCGACTTCGACATGGTGCCGATGCCGCCGGATTCCACGGGCAGGCCGTCGGCCTTCAGGACCGCGCTGCGGTTGCCCTGCTCGCCCACTTTCGTTTCGACCTCGGCCGGGTTGAAGTAGGTGATGCGGCCGGACGCGGGTTTGCGGTAGTAGATCTCGTTGAGCACCATGCCCTGCGTCAGCAGGCGGCTGAACGGCTCGTCGAAGCCCACCAGGCCGAGGTCGCGCATGATTCTGGTCCAGAAGCGCGAATAGAGCAGGTGCAGGATGGCGTGCTCGATGCCGCCGATGTACTGGTCGACCGGCAGCCAGTACTGCACACGCTCGTCCACCATTTGCTTGTCGTTGCCGGCGCTGGCGTAGCGGCTGTAGTACCAGGACGAGTCGACGAAGGTGTCCATGGTGTCGGTCTCGCGGCGCGCCTTGGCGCCGCATTTCGGGCAGGCGCAGTCGAGGAAGTCGGCACGCTTGTTGAGCGGGTTGCCCGAGCCGTCCGGCACGCAGTCCTCCGGCAATACCACCGGCAGCTGGTCGTCGGGCACCGGCACGGTGCCGCATTGCTCGCAGTGGATGAGCGGGATCGGACAGCCCCAGTAGCGCTGGCGCGAGATGCCCCAGTCGCGCAGGCGCCAGGTGACCTGCTTGTCGCCGAGGCCTTTCGCTTTCAGGTCGGTGGCGATGGCGTCCACCGCATCCTTGATGCCGAGGCCGTCGTACTTGCCGGATTGGATGCAGACGCCGCTTTCCTTGTCGGCATACCACTCCTGCCAGGCATCGCTAAATCCCCCCCGGCCCCCCTTTTCCAAAGGGGGGGAATCCGTGCCACCCTCTGCCCCCCCCTTTGACAAAGGGGGGTTGGGGGGGATTTCCCGGCGTTCGGGCCAGTCGATGACCTGCTTGATGGGCAGGCCGTACTTTTTCGCGAAATGGAAATCGCGCTCGTCGTGCGCCGGCACCGCCATCACGGCGCCCTCGCCATAGCCCATCAGCACGTAGTTGCCGACCCACACTTCGACCTGCTCGCCGGTGAGGGGATGGCTGACGAAGATGCCGGTCGGCATGCCCTTCTTTTCCATAATGGCAAGGTCGGCCTCCATGATCGAGCCCTGCTTGCACTCCTCGACGAAGGCGGCGAGCTGCGGGTTGTCGCGGGCGGCGCGCGCGGCGAGGGGATGCTCGGCGGCCACCGCGCAGAAGGTGACGCCCATGATGGTGTCGGCGCGGGTGGTGAACACCCAGAGCTTTTCGGGTTTGCCATCCAGGACGTACGGGAAAGCGAATCTGACCCCGTAGCTCTTGCCGATCCAGTTGGCCTGCATGGTCTTCACCCGCTCGGGCCAGCCGGGCAGGGCATCGAGCGAGGCGAGCAGCTCCTCTGCATATTTCGTGATGGCGAGGTAATACATCGGGATCTCGCGCTTTTCCACCACCGCGCCGGTGCGCCAGCCGCGGCCGTCGATGACCTGCTCGTTGGCGAGCACGGTCCGGTCGACCGGATCCCAGTTCACCACGCCGGTCTTCTGGTAGGCCAGGCCTTTTTCCAGCATGCGCAGGAACAGCCACTGGTTCCACTTGTAATAGTCGGGCCTGCAGGTCGCCAGCTCGCGCTCCCAGTCGAGGGCGAAACCCAGCGACTGGAGCTGCTTCTTCATGTAGGCGATGTTGTCCCAGGTCCACTTCGCCGGCGGGACATGGTTGGCCATCGCCGCGTTCTCCGCCGGCAGGCCGAAGGCGTCCCAGCCCATCGGCTGCAGCACGTTGAAGCCGCGCATGCGGTGGTAGCGCGTCAGCACGTCGCCGATGGTGTAGTTGCGCACGTGGCCCATGTGCAGCTTCCCCGACGGATAGGGGAACATCGACAGGCAGTAGTACTTCTGTTTCGCGGGGTCTTCAACGGCGCGGAAGGCGGTGGTTTTCTCCCAATGCTGCTGGGCAGCCTGCTCAATCTCGGCCGGGGCGTATTTTTGCTGCATGAGGGGAGACGGAAGCTCGTTGCAAAAGTGCGGATTATACTCTCGGCCTGGAGCACGACACGGTGCGCGGACCCTGGAGGACGAGATGAAGAGAATCATGACAACCCTGGCCCTGCTGGGCCTGGCGGCATCTGCATGGGCCGCCCCTCAGGCCGTTGTTGACGCCGTGCAGTCGCCCGCCTGGCGCGACCGTGAAGGCCGCGCCGAAGCGTTGGCGCCGGGCATGGAACTGCAGAGCCGGGATCGCATTCGCACCGGCGAGGGTTCGCGTGTTTACCTCAAGCTGGCCGACGGCAGCACGGTCAAGCTGGGCGAGAACGGCGTCCTACTGGCGGAACGCCTGGGGCCCAGCGAAAGTCAGTTCTTCTCGGCCGCCCTCGATGTTGCCAGGGGCGCGTTTCGCTTTACGACGAACAAGCTCAGGAAACTGTCGCAGCGCGACATCACCATCCGCTACGAAATCCTGCTGCGCAACCTGTCCGGCAAAACCGAGGCGGCAGCGTTGGCGGTCCGCCTCAAGGCACAGACCGGCCTGGAAGGCCGGCCGAGTTTATAAGGGCTTGGGCGCCAGCCGCCGCGCCCACATCAGGTACCAGCTTTCGGCCGCCAGCAGCGGCAGGTGGGCCATGCGCGACTGCAGGCGAACCCAACTGCTGATTTCCGGCGTCGGCAGGCAGTTTGCCTGGATTTCGCGGTCGATCAGCTTGTGCAGCCGGGCTTCGGCGGCTTGCCAGTAATCCGAGGTGCCGACCCAGCCGGTCGTTTCGGTGGCGTGGCAAAGCGCTTCGCGCCAGAGTTCCTCGGCGCGGGCTTCGGAAATGCCGGCCTTGTGGGCGATCCAGGGCAGGATCATGGGGCCATTCATGCTGTTCTCCTTTTCAACCATTATGTGGCGGGTGTGACTGCCTGCCGGCGGCTTCATGGGCGGCTTGCAAGCTGCATTGATGCAATGCAAAAAACATTGAACCGGATTCTACGCCTGATTGGATAGGGATTTTGTTGATATGGTTCAAGAAAATATTGCTCCGCAGCACGATTGGGCAGCAAAGCCTAAAACGGTGAAGCGGGCGCTCACATGCGTCAGGCAGCGCCGCCTCGACAGACTTACTGTCCCTTGGCGGAAGAGGGCCCCAGCGTAAAGCGCAGGGTCGTTCCCTGTCCCGGTGCGGACTCCGCCCAGACGCGTCCGCCATGACGATGCACGATGCGGGCGACGGTGGCCAGGCCGATGCCCGTTCCCGCGAACTCCTCCGGCCTGTGCAGGCGCTGGAAGGGAGCGAACAGCCGGTCGGCGTACTTCATGTCGAAGCCGACGCCGTTGTCGCGCACGAAGAAGGCCTGCTCCCCGTCCTGCGTCTCGCGGCCGAATTCGATTCTCGGCGCCACTTCCTTGCCCGAGTACTTCCAGGCGTTCTCCAGCAGGTTTTGCAGCATGACGCGCAAGAGTTGCGGGTCGCCGAAGGCCGCGCAGTCTGCGGCAATGGCAACCTCCACGGCGCGCTCCGGCGCGCTGTGCGCCTGCTCCTCGAGTATCTCCTTCGCCAGCCGGCTCAGGTCGACCTGGCCGCGGCGCATGCTGTGGCGGGGG
>Ga0208244_100841_pt1 | contig 22795 bp, 20 predicted proteins | sample SubbioCR12Aug_5A_FD_184828 | JGI IMG/M metagenome (GOLD analysis project Ga0208244, IMG submission 184828) | Serpentinite rock and fluid subsurface biosphere microbial communities from McLaughlin Reserve, California, USA - CR12Aug_5A (SPAdes) | ecosystem: Environmental > Terrestrial > Deep... | reverse complement strand
TCCACCCCCGACCCTTCAACACCCACCAACCCACAACAAGACCCCGCGGTTGGACACCGCGGGGTCTCGTCGCTGGCAGCCCGGTTAGCCCACTATCCCGTGCGCGTACGGGCTGTGTATCAACGCGCCCTCGGCGAATCGTGATGACCGGAACGGGCTCAGATCTATCTCGCCGTAACGACCGGTCAAGATGAAGGACGCCAGGGTTTCCCCGATCGCCGGGCTCAGCTTGAACCCGTGCCCGCTGAAGCCGGCGGCGACAAACAGACCGGCCGTATCAGGAACCGGGCCCAGGATAGGCTGCCAGTCCGGCGTCACATCGTAGAGGCTTGCGTACCCTCCCTTCAACCCCACACCGGAAAAGGTCGGCACGCGGTGCGCCAGTCGCCGCGCCATCTTCTCGACGAAATCGAAGTCGGTTCCCTCGTTGAAGGCATCGGCAGGGACCTCCTCGTCGGGGTACTCCTCCACCGACCCGCCATGGAACTGGCATCCAACGTCGGGGCGCAGATAGAAACCCGTCCCCAGGTCCACGAGCACGAAACCGAGTGGCGCTGCAGGCTCTTCCACCTCAAACAGCACAACCTGGTGGCGCGTGGCGCGGATCGGAAGATCAATCCCAAGCGGACCAAGCAGTCCCCGCGTCCACGGCCCGGCGGCCACGAGCACAGCCCCGGCCGAAATCCGGCCGGTTGGAGTCTCCACCCCGGTGACTCGCGAGCCCTCGGCCACCAGGCGGATGGCCGGCATGTTCTCCCGCACCTCTGCGCCGTACCGCCTGGCCGCGGCTGCAAACCCGGTGGCGGTAGCGTACCCGTCGGCATACCCGGAGTCCGGCTCGTAGGCCCCTATGCCGACATCGTCGGTGCGCAGCCTCGCATCGAGGTCGGCGATGGCCTCCCGGTCCACCACCATGGTGTTCCCACCGAGATCGCTCTGCAGCCGGACGTTCGCCTCAACGGTCCCCTCCTGCCCCTGCGGGGCCAACAGCAGGAATCCGGTCTTCTTGAAGTCGGCGCTCCCGCCGACGACGGCGTCGAAGTTCGCGAACACGTCGCGGCTACGCAGCGCCAGTTGGATCAGGGGCGCGTAGGAGTAGTGCATGCGAACGATGCCGCTGGAGCGGCCGGTGGGCCCGCCGCCCACCGTGCCCCGATCGAGAAGCACCACTGTCTGCCCGTGACGTGACGCCAGCCAGAATGCGGCGCTCGCGCCGGTGCATCCTCCTCCTATCACGACCACGTCGGCTGCTGCCATCATGAGCCTCCTGTTCTACCGAAAGGGGAGTCGTTCAGCGTTGGAGAAATCGCAACCATGATCCCCACGAACCTCCGCGGTTTCCTCTTCGACATGGACGGCGTGCTCTACCGGGGCAGGCGCGTGCTTCCCGGGGCGCGCGCGCTGCTGGCGGCACTCGAGCGGAAGGGCATCCCCTTCGCGCTTGTGACAAACAATAGCACCCGGACCCCGCGCCAGTACACCGGGTTCCTGGCCGCGATGGGAATGCGGGTCCCGGCAGGCAGGATCGTAACATCGTCGGTGGGCACCGTGGCGCACCTGCGCTCGACGCTGCGGCCGGGCGCTCGCGTGCTCGTCATCGGCGAGGCCTCGTTCCGCCGGCTGGTGGCGAGGGCGGGATTCATCGTGGCGTGGGAGGACGTCGCGGCCGTGGCCGTTGGGTTGGACCGGCGCCTGACCTACGCGAAGCTCGCCCGGGCGACCGCGGCGGTCGCTCGGGGCGCGGCGTTCATCGCGTCGAACGCCGACCCGATGCTGCCGACCGAGCACGGTGCGCTGCCGGGCGCGGGTGCGCTCGTGGCCGCGGTGGCGCGTGCGACCGGCCGCACGCCGATCGTTATCGGAAAACCCGATCCCCGACTGCTGCGCGAGGCGATGGCGCGCATCGGCACGCGACCCGCCGAGACCGCGATGGTCGGCGATCAGCTCGCGACCGACGTCGCAGCGGGCCGCGCGGCCGGGTTGTTCACGATCCACGTGCTGACCGGCCTGGATCAGAACCGTTCCCGGCGCAGGGGTGATCCCCGCCCTGACCTAACCGTGCGCGACCTGAACGATCTCCGGCGTTGGATGGCCGGTGAGAACCTTCGGACGGATTAGCGCCCCATCCCGCTGACGGCCAGCGGCTGGATCAGAACGCTCACGCGATCCTCAGGCCCTCCGCCGTACGCGTAGGAGTACGCCTCCCCCGTGTAGCGCACCGAGAGCCTGTCAATGTCACGGGCGCCGTTCTCCGCGTCGAGGTGAACGACCTTACCCTGGATCTGCACGTAGCGGTACATGTTCTTCGGATCAACAACGGTCAAGGCCACGTGCGGTCGGGCCTCGAGGTTGCGTAGTTTCACCCGACCCCTGGCGGTATTGATCAGGATCTGGTCGGCCTCCAGCACAAACCACACCGGCGTAGCCTGCGGGCGGCCCTCCGGGGAAACCGTAGCGAGCACCGCAGGATTGGGTTCGCCGAGAAAGGCGCGTGTCGCCTCGTCGAGTTGCATGGACATGGGATCCTCCTTTGAAGGATAGCCGCCTTGATCGCCGAAGCTAGAAGTTCATGTGCCAGCAGACTATCACACGGGCCGCCATCCTGGGGCTCGGCATCCATGTCCCGCCGCGGATTCTGACCAACGCCGATCTGGAGAAGATCGTAGAGACCAATGACGAGTGGATCGTCACACGGACCGGCATCCGGACGCGCCGGATAGTTGACGGTGACCAGGCCGCGTCCGACCTGGCCGTACCCGCGGCCGAAGCCGCGCTGCGCGACGCCGGGATCTCGGCGGAGGATCTGGACCTGATCATCTGCGGGACCACGACCCCCGACATGATCTTCCCTGCAACCGCCTGCATCGTCCAAGAGCGGATCGGCGCTGCACGGGCCGGCGCGTTTGACCTGCTGGCCGCCTGCTCCAGCTTCGTCTACGGCGTGGTCACCGCTGCGCAGATGATCGAAGCCGGACTGGTGAAGCACGTACTCGTCCTGGGCGCCGAGACGCTGACCCGGCTCGCCGACTGGAGCGACCGCACCACCAGCGTGCTCATCGGTGACGGCGCGGGAGCCGTCGTGATGGGTCCCTCCTCTGGTGGCGGCGGTGTGCTTTCCACGGTCGTCGGCTCAGACGGCTCCGCGGCGGACATCCTCAAGCTGCCGTCGGGCGGCAGCCGCGTCCCCATGACCGAAGAGGCCGTCGCCCAAGGCCTCCACCGCGGCCGCATGGATGGACAGTCGGTGTTCAAGCTTGCGGTGCGGATCGTGCCCGAGACCATCCTTGAGGTCGTCCGAAAGGCGGGGTTCTCGCTGGACGACATCTCGCTGGTGGTGCCGCACCAGGCCAACCAGCGCATCACCGAAGCAGTAGCCCGCGCGACTAACCTTCCGCTGGAGCGGTTCGTCAGCACCATCGAGGCGTACGGCAACACCTCCTCGGCATCGGTGCCCATCTCGCTCTGGGAGGCACGGTCCGACGGCCGAATCAAGGATGGCGATCACCTCGTGCTAATCGGATTCGGCGGCGGCTTCACCTGGGCTGCCTGCGTGCTCACCTGGGGACGGTAGGACGGCGCCCGACGCGGTCCTGGATTCGTAGAGCGCCGAGAGCTGCGACGAGGTAGACCGCCGCGGCTCCGAGAAACGGCCCGATGTGAACCACGCCGTACAGCGTCCCGGCCCACAGCGGCCCAAGCGCGCGGCCCAAGCTGTCAAATGAAGTCTGCATCCCCAGCGAGGTACCGTAGCCCAACCGGGTGGTGCGGGAGTTCAGCGCGGCCAGCGAGGGCCGTAGAAACGCCATCGCAAGGGAGGTCATGCAGACGGCTGCGGTGATCGTGGCCACGGATCCGGCCAGCGCCACCATTACGAACCCCGCGGCGCCGGCGACAAATCCGGCGCGGATGGTGCGGACCTCCCCCCACCTCCGCGTCACCGGCCCCACAGCAATGCCCTGCGCCACCACCGATCCCAGCCCCAACGCGGTGAACATCACCCCGACGTCCGCGGGTGTCCCGCCGGCCCGGTCGATCGCGTAGTAGCCGAGCATCGAGAACAGGCTCGACCCCCCCAGTGTGGTCGCAAGAGCCATCAGATAGAGGGGGAGTTCCGAGCTGCGCAGCGCCTGCGCCAGCGCTCCCGTGCCAAGGCTCGCTGTGGCGGCACGCCGGGCGTCGGTCGGCGGCTCGCTCACCAGGCGGATGACCAGAGGCAGGGCAAACGCCGACGCGGCCGCGGCCGCGTAGAACGGGACCAGCGGTCCGACCAGCGCCAGGATCCCGCCGACAGCGGGCCCCACGAGGAAGCCCAGCCCAAATCCCGCGCCCATCCTGCCCATCACCGTGCTGCGTTCCTCCGGCGCGCTGAGGTCCGCGGCGATGGCCTGAGCGGACGGCAACACGGAGGCCGAGATAAGGCCGCCGACAACGCGCGCGGCGAGCAGCATCACGTAGGATTGGGCGAGCGCCATACCCACAAACGCGAACGTGTAGCCGAATAGACCGACAACCAGCACCGGCTTCCTTCCGATCCGGTCGGCGGCCAACCCCCAGAACGGCGAGGCCGCGAATTGTGCAACCGCCCATGCCGTGATCAGCAGGCCCATCTGCAGCGACGAGGCGCCGAACCGTCGGGCAAGAAAGGGCAGGATCGGCATGACTATGCCGAAACCCACCATTACCAGGAAGACCGTCGCAAGCAGCATCCAGGTCTGACGGTTGGCGGATGTGGAGACGGAAGAAGACATCACCCGGGTATTCCGTGCGGCCACGTCTTACTCCCCCCCGAGCAAGGCGGCCGTCACCGTGCGGCCACGGTAAGGCGGCACAACCCCGCGGCGCAACCTGCAACGGCAAGAGCGAGAGGGCGGGGATACTCCCCGCCCTCTCTTCTATTCCTCGCTGGAGTTCCAGGCCTGGCCCGACCTACAGGCGCGGCCCACAGGCCCGGCTCTACGGCGCCTTGTAGCTCACCAGCTCGGTCCAGCCGCTGATCTGGCGCTCGCCGCGATAGCCCTTCCGCTCGCTCCGCACCGCGCCGACGCCCGGTGCGTACCAGGTGTAGGCCGTGATCTCGGTATCCTCACCGGCCGTCACCGTCTGCATCTTCCAGGCTTTGTAGGTACCGGCGGCCACCTTGACCGTCTCCTCGCCGATCCACTTCGAGGTGATCTTCAACTCGAACGCGGAGTCCGCCGGGCTCCACGACCAGGTCTGCCCTGCCCTCGGGGGAAGCTTCATCATCGGGCGCGGGGGTTTGCTCACGGTCAGCTCACCCCTGGGAGAAGTCCACTCGATGATCAGGATCTCGGCGGCGGTTACCTGGTAGCAGGTGCGATCGATCCGCTCGCGGCCGCGCTCGACCGCCTTACGCTCGGTGGTGATGCACCGGACGGTCCCGACGGTCTTGGGACCCACAACCTTTGTGACGGACTCGGTCCCCTCATCGCTCTTGCGCGTCCACACGGCGCCGGTGGCGAGAGGAAAGAGCGATGGGGCAGGCCCTGCCGCGACCTGCGCCAGCGGCGGGGCAGCAACTGCCGCCAATAGAACAACAAGCAACGCCCTGTAGACCGTTCCCAATACTGTGCCCATGAGTACCTCCTGCATGATGCGGTCTCTGTGTTCGACCCCGTAGGGCCGTCCGGCGTTTACCGGTTCGTCGCCGCGTGCCGCCCACCTCCGGACGCCCCGAAGTGTGGTCGGCCTCCCCTGAGCGGCCCCGAGCATGGGGTAGAGGCCGGCAGGAGCCCACCCAGATTGCCCTCAAGGATTTGCCCGCCAAGGAGGAATCCTCCTTCGGGGTGCCAATATAACATTTCCGTAAGACGATGCTGCAATGCCGTCAAGCGGAGTCGTTGGGCGGCAATAAAGGAAAGGTGGGTAGGGCATGCCGATCGGTTCAGTCAAGTGGTTCAGCGCGGAGAAGGGCTACGGCTTCATCACTCCCGACGAGGGCGGCAAGGATGTCTTCGTCCATTATTCCGCGATTCAGGCCGAAGGCTACAGGAGCCTCAGCGAGGGCCAGAAGGTGGAGTACGAGGTCGTGACGGGCCAGAAAGGCCCCCAGGCCTCCAACGTCAAGTTCGTAGGCTAGCCCTTCGGGACCGCGTCGCGGTCTCGCGGTTTAGCAGGCACAGGCCCGGTTAGGAGGGAGGCCGCGGAGCGGCCTCCCTGCCCTTCAGGGCGCCAGGGAGCACAAGGGAATTGCCCTCCGGCCGCACGATCCTGGTGGTTGACGACGAGGCGTCCGTCCGCGACGTCGTTTCGCGCTATCTTACGCGCGAGGGCTTCGCGGTCGAGGTCGCCGAGGACGGCGTTGCCGCGCTAGCCCTGGCCCGGCGGGTCCATCCAGACCTGATCGTCCTGGACATCATGCTGCCGGGCATGGACGGGTTGGAGGTGCTTCGGCGGCTGAGGGAGTGGTCGGACGCCTACGTGCTGCTACTCACTGCGCGGTCCGACGAAACCGACAAGGTCGTGGGACTGGGCGTGGGCGGCGACGACTACCTGACCAAGCCGTTCAGTCCCCGCGAACTGGTCGCGCGCGTCAAGGCGCTCCTGCGCCGCAGCCGGGGTGGCGAAAGGCAGCCCGCACCGCTGACCTTCAGGCGCCTGCGCATAGACCCGGGCCAGCGCGGGGTATGGAAGGACGGGAACCCGGTGGCGCTGACCACGCTGGAGTTCGACCTGTTGCTGGCCATGGCCGGAGCGCCCCGCCTGGTGTTCACCCGCCCCCAGATCATCGAACGGGTCTGGGGAAGCGACTTCTTCGGCGATGAGCGCGTGGTGGATGTCCACATCAAGGAACTGCGCAAGAAGCTGGAGGACGATCCGGGCCGGCCCGCGCTCATCACCACGGTGCGGGGCGTCGGCTACCGGTTCGAGGCCGAGTAGGCGCGATGCGGCGATCACTGGGAGTCCAGGTCTTCGTCTCGTACCTGATCGTCCTGATCGTGGGCCTGGTGGTGCTGACGGCGGCGCTGAGCTTCCTTGGTTCGCGACATGTGCCGGGCAGGCAGGAGGGCGGCGGACCACGATACGGAGGTCCTCCCGCCACCAACATTGAGCGGATCTTCCGCACCGGCGTCGCCGACGCCCTGGTATTCGCGGGCATCGCGGCGATCGTGGCCGCCGGCGCCCTGAGCGTGTACGTGACCAGGCGGATCGTGCTGCCGGTGCAGGCTCTTGCCGCGGCCAGCCAGCGTCTGGCCGCGGGCCACCACGACGAGCGGGTACCGGTTCAGGGCACCGACGAGATGGGCGCCCTCGCGGACAGCTTCAACACTATGGCCGAGGCCCTGGAGCAGACTGAAACCCGAAGACGGGCCCTCCTGGCCGACGTCGCCCACGAGCTTCGAACACCGCTCTCCGGCATCAAGGGATACATGGAGGGGCTGTCCGACGGCGTGATAGAACCCGGATCAGAGACCTATGGACGCGTGACCGTGGAGGTTGACCGGCTGCAGCGGCTGGTGACCGATCTGGAAGAGCTCTCGCGGCTGGACGCGGGGGTGGTTCCGCTGACCCGCCAGGCCGTGCCCATCCGTCAGATCGTGGAGGCGGCCGTGGAGCGCCTGCGCCCGCAGGCCTATGACCAGGGACTCATTCTCGAGGTGGCCTTGCCCGGGGCGCTGCCCGCGGTGATCGTGGACGTTGACCGCATCCAGCAGGTGCTTCTGAACCTGATCGGCAACGCCATCCAGTACACGCCGCCGCCGGGCCGCATCACGGTGAGCGCGCGATCCGAGGGATCGCGGATCAGGATAGACGTGGAAGACACCGGATTGGGCATCGCTGCCGAACACCTGGCGCACGTCTTCGAACGGTTCTACCGCGTGGACAGGTCGCGCGCCCGCAGCGGAGGTGGCAGCGGCCTGGGCCTCACGATCGCCCGCTATTTTGTGGAGGCCCACGGCGGAAGCATCCGGGCAGCCAGCCCCGGCCCCGGGCGCGGCAGCACTTTCTCATTCACCCTTCCTGCCGCCGGCTAGGTTCTCGGCAGGCGAAGGAACGCGGGCGGAGAATACTACGCACCAGCCCCGGGCAGGCACCCAAGCGCGAAGGCGGGTGGGCACCATGAACACGACTCAGGGTGAACGGATCAAGCAGAGCCAGGTCAAGAAGCGCGGCGTCCTGCTCGCCGGCGCCGGGCTGGTGTTCCTGAATCTGGTTGTGCTGATCCTGTTCAAGATGGACATCTTGTCGCTCGACCTCTCCCGCTGGGCGGCGGCCTTTGCCGTCACGATCGTCGTGCAGGCGGTGCTCTGGCTAATCCCCCACTTCAACTGGGACGCGCGGCTGCGGTGGGACAGGCACTATGTCTACCTGCCGATGGCCGCCACTGCCGGCCTGCTCACCCTGTACGCCTTCATTGCACCCGAGGTTCGGAGTCTATTCCTGATGGCGTGGGTGGCCGCGCTGCTCTTCGTGGCCGGACGGATAGGTTTCTGGGGCGTTATCATCCTTGGAAGCTTCGCCGGTGCGGGGTACGCGGCCGCTCTAGCCCACTACGCCAGCCGCCTAGCCGTCCCCCTGCCCGTCATGGACGTCGCTCTGACGGTGATGTTCCTCCTCATCAACGCTTTTGCCGCCGTGGTCTTCGAGCGGCTGCGCCGCCAGAGAGGCGAACGCGCTGTTCTCCTGAAGGAACGCCTCAAGGCGGAAGCGGCGGCTCGAACCAGCGCGGAGCGACACCAGAAGCTATTCGACGGCATACCCATCGGCCTTTACAAAACAACCCCCACCGGGGAGTTCATCACGGTGAACCACGCGCTGGCGCAGATCCTGGGATATCCGAGCCCCGAAGCCCTGATGGCCGCGGAGGTCTTGGATGTCTACGCGGATCCCGGGGACCGCAGGCATTGGCTGGCCCTGATGGAACGCGAGGGGATAGTGCGCGGTGTCGAGCTCAGACTGCGCCGCAGGGATGGACAGGTCATCTGGGTGCGGGACAACGCCCGCGCCGTGCGCGACAGCGACGGCCGAACCCTCTCCTTCGAGGGCTCACTGGAGGACATCACCGCGCGCAAAGAGGCTGAAGAAGCGCTGCAGCAGGCCAACGACAAGCTCAAGGTGTGGGTGGGCGACCTCGAGCGCCGGACGACCGAGATCGCCGTACTGGGCAAAATGGGTGAGCTTCTGCAGGCCTGCTCCAACCTGGCCGAGGCCCACTCGGTCATCGCCCATTCCGCGCAGAAGCTGTTTCCCGGCGAGCCGGGCGCGCTGTGCATGCAGAGCGCGTCGCGCAACTTCGTCGAGGTGGTGGCCTCCTGGGGCGAGGAGCCTTCCACGCAGCGGGTCTTCTCGCCGGACGACTGCTGGGCGCTGCGGCGGGGTCGGGCCCACATAGTCGAGGATACCGCCGAGGGCCCAAACTGCAGGCACCTTTCCAGTCCTCTACCGCAGGCATTCCTCTGCCTCCCCCTTGTCGCCCACGGCGAGGCGATGGGACTGCTTTGCCTGACCCGCCCGGGCAACGGCGAAGGAGCGCTCCCTCCGCTGCTGGAGACCAGGAGGATGGTTGCTTCAACGCTGGGAGAGCAGTCCGCCTTGGCGCTGGCCAACCTCAGGCTGCGGGAAACCCTCCGCAGCCAGTCGGTCCGCGACCCGCTCACCGGCCTGTTCAACCGCCGGTACATGGAGGAGACGCTGGAGCGGGAGATCCGGCGGGCTGAGCGTAGCGGGCGGCCGCTGAGCGTAATGATGCTCGACCTCGATCATTTCAAGCAGTTCAACGACACGTTCGGCCACAGCGCCGGCGACGCCCTGCTGCGCGAGCTGGGCGCCATGCTGCGCGCCAACCTGCGCGCGGGCGACATCGCCTGCCGCTTCGGAGGCGAGGAGTTCGTCCTCATCCTGCCTGAGGCGGCGCTGGACTGCGCCCGGACACGCGCCGAGCAGTTCCGGGAGGCCGCCAAGCACCTGCACGTTTCCCACCTGGGCGAGTCGCTGGGCCCGATGACCGTCTCCCTGGGCGTGGCGGCATTTCCCGAACACGGCCCGAGCGGCGAAGCTCTGATCGAAACCGCGGATGCGGCACTCTACCGCGCGAAGTCAGAGGGGCGTGATCGCGTCGTCGTGGCCGCTGTCCCTGCCTGAGCCGGGCGCGGCCATAATCCGAACATCCACCGCGACGGCCCCCTGCCCTTCAGGCAGGGCCCGCAGCGGGTTGATCTCGATCTCAACGAAGTCCGGGAAGTCGGCGGCCAACTGCGCCAGGCGCAGCACCACCTCAATCACCGCGCTGCGATCGGCCGGGGGCAGGCTCCTGTAGCCGAACAACCTTTGGCCGGCCCACGTTCCGGCCAGCAGATCGTCGGCGTCCGGCCTCGACAGCGGGGCCAGGGCAAAAGCGGTGTCGCGCAGCCCCTCCACCTCCACCCCTCCTGAGCCGAACATCATCATCGGCCCGAACTGCGGATCCGCCAGCGCGCCGACGATCACGTCTTGTCCAGATGGGAGCATGCGCTGCACGAACGCGCCCTCGATCTTCGCCTCGGGCCGGGCCGAGCCAACCCTCGCCAGCATCGTCGCAAAACCGCTGGCCACCGCGGCGGCGTCCGCGAGATCGAGCATCACCCCGCCGAAGTCGGACTTGTGTGTGATATCAGGGGATGCGATCTTCAGCGCCACCGGAAAACCCATCCGGCAGGCCAGGGCAGCGGCTTCTGCGGCGGAGTGGGCCAGTTCAATCTGCGGGGCCGGAATCCCGTACGCGGCCAGCACGCGGCCGGCCTCATCAGGGGTGAGCCAAACACCGGCGCGGATGCCGGCTGGGGCGCGCCGGATCCCCTCGCCGATCACCGCGCCGATCACCGCGCGCACCACCTCCGGACGCACATCCTCGAAGACCGCGGGGGGCTGCTCGGTGTGGTCCAGCATCTCAGCGCGTCCTGCCAGTGCAGCCAGGGCCGACGCCGCGCTCTCGGGCGATCGGCAGTCTGGGATGCGCGCAGCGCGGAGCCGTTCGGCGGCGTAGCGCATCGAGTCCCCGCCCATCAGTACAACCATCACCGGCTTGGCGGAAGCCTGTGCCGCCCCAACGAGCGCCTCGGCCACGGACCCGGCCGGGTGCATCGGCGGCGGCGGCAGCATCACCATCACGCCGTGCACGCCGGGATCACTCAGCAGGAGGAGCAGGCAGGCAGCGTACGTCTCCGGAGAGGCTGATGCCAGGACGTCCACGGGATTGCGCACGCTGGCGGAGGCGGGCAGCAGGCCTTGCAGCGCAGTGCGCGTGGCCTCCTTCAGTTCAGCCAGCGACAGACCGCGGGCTTCCAGGGCGTCGGCGGCCATCACCCCTGGTCCGCCCGCGTTGGTGAGCACCGCCGTCGCGCGCCCCTTGGGCAGGGGGCACCACTCCAGGGCGCGCGCCCACTCCAACATCTCCTCGATGGCGCCTGCGCGGATCACCCCGGCCCGGCGAAACGCCGCATCGTAGGCGGCCTCCTGCCCTGCCAGCGCGCCGGTGTGAGAGACCGCGGCCCGTTGCCCTCCGGCAGACCGTCCTGCCTTCAGGGCAATTATGGGCTTCCGGCGCGCGATCCGGCCCGATTGCTCAACGAACCGCCGGCCGTCGGCCACGCCTTCCAGGAAGAGCGTCACGACCCGCGTGTCCGGATCCTCGGCCACCAGGGGCAGAAGTTCAGTTTCGGTAACGTCGGCCTGGTTGCCCAGGCTGACCATCCGCGAGATACCAAGGCCCAGCGCTCGCGCCTGCTCCGCCACTACCGCGCACATAGCGCCCGAGTGCGAGATGAAGGCGATGCTGCCGGGAAGCGGGCCCGGCGGTTGCAGGAACGTGGTGTCCAGCGGCAGGTGCGTATCCAGCACGCCGATGCAGTTGGGACCCAGCAGGCGGACCCCGGACTCGCGGGCGATGCGCACGCACTCCGCCTCCAGGGCCGTGCCCTCCGGGCCTGCCTCGCGGAAGCCACCCGAGGTTACAATCGCGGCCCGGATCCCGCGCAGCGCGCACGCACGCAGCGCCTCGGGCACTGCCGGGGCCGGGACGATCAGGATCGCCAGGTCCGCGGGGTCCGGCACCAGGGCAACCTCCGCATAAACAGGGCGATCAAGCAGGCGCCCTCCCCTGGGATTGACCAGGTGGATCGCTCCCCGGTACCCGCTCGCCACCAGGTTGCGCGCTACACCGTGACCCAGTTTGGAAGGGTCGTGCGAGGCGCCGACAATGACAACGCCGCTCGGGCTGAAGAAGGGCAGTAGAGACGGATCCATCGTGTTGGCTAGGCGAGCTCAGCCACGGCGCGTGCGAGCACTGTGCGCGCGAGCAGAACAGGGCGATGGGCCAGCCCCCTGACCGCCTGCTTCAGCGCCACCGTGTAGCCCAGGCAGTCCAGTACGACAACGTCCACGCTCGCATCCGCGAAGGCCGCGCAGGACCTATTCAGGTCGTCGCCATCGCCCACGGTGTAAGGTGAATGCGGCCGCACGGTCACCTCCGAGGCCACGTCGCGCCACCTGCGTTCCTGATCGCCGATCTGGTGCGCCGACGGCGTCAGCACGCCGATCCGGCCGCCCGGCGCGACCGCCCGTGCCAGTTGGAAGAGCAGGTGCTCAGGGTAGAGGATCAACCGCTGAGTCGCAAATGGCGGGAAGGTTCCCGTGCAGAGCATCACGATCAGGTCAACCTTGTCCTGCACTTGATCGAGGCAGGCCTGCACCCGCGGCAGGATCCGCTCCCTGCCGACCAGCACCTCGCGGCCGTCGCGCAGCCGCGTGACCAGCGTGTGGTCGTACGGAGCAGGGCGGTGCGCCGCGATCTCCTCATCACTCAGTCCGTCCAGGGCGCCGGCCTCGATCACCCGGACACCGGCTCCGAGCAGGGGCATGATCTCGTCGAAGATGTCGGGGCGCGGGCTCTGCCCAATCGTGACCGCGGCCACGATGCTCGGGCTAGAAGACATGGCGCAAGACCTCCTTGCCGACGGTGCGTTCGATGTCCAAGAACAGTTCCGGATCCCGCATACCCGCGCCCAGGATCAGGCGCTGCCGTGGAACCACCAGAACGGCCACGCGCATCCCTGCCGCCACCTCGGCCGTGGCAAGCGGCGTACCGTCCTCGGGGTTCATGGTGGTTACCAGATCCGGGAAGGTGGCCCTGCGTTCCCCGTCCGTCTCCAGGGTCATATACTCGTTCCAGAAGGTCAGCTCGTGCCGGCCGCGTTCACCAAGGATCTGAACCGATCCCACATCGTATCCGCCCGCGACCTCGAGCCGCACGCTCTCGACCGTGCCCTCATCCACCACCTGTCCGCCCAGGGCCGCGGCAGCGGCCTCCACAACGGCCTCGCCCCCACGGGGCCGCGCAGCCGCCATGGCTTCGCCCGTGGCGATCGCCTGCCGGATCGCTCCTGACGCGGCATGGTCGCGGACATACGAGAGCGGCACAGGATCGCGCGCCACCGCCACCATACCGCCTGCCTCTATGGAGGCGGTGCGGATCAAGAACGCCGCCCGGCTGATCGCTCCGGCGGCGTAGACCTCGATGTAGCGCCCGGCAGCCGGGTTGCCGCCGACGGCAACCTGATGGGACTTGTACCCCTCCACCCGCTGGAGCCCCATAGCACCCATCAGGCCGGTGGGGTGGGCGCGGCCGTTGCAGGGCGCGTCCACAACCGGCAGGCCAAATGCGGCCGCCTGCAACCAGCCGTTGACGGTAGCCCCACCGCCGTTCTCGTTGGCGATGATACCGGCCAGACTGACCCCGGCGTGCTCGCCGAGCAACCGCATGGCCCGGATGAAATCTACGGGCCGCACGAACCGTTCCTTGGGCGAGGGCGCGCCGACCAGCGCCGCGGTGGCGATCATGGAGTCGGGCGGGAGATCGTCAACTGAGACGAGATCCACCGTGCCCAGGGCCACTGCCAGGCGGCCGCGCGCCAGGCCGTCGGCGATCCATCCACCCCCGCCGCCACCCAGGACTGCGCCGCCCAGGACCGCAGCCTCGACGTGCTCGGCGGTCAGCGCCAGGCGGCTCAAGCCGGGGTCTCCGGGCCTCGCGTCTGGAGATGGCGCATCGGTCCGTACCGCGCGAGCAACTCGTCGAACTCCTTGCGATCGTAGAACTCGCAGCTGCCTTCGCCGAAGGCCTTGGCGACCTCCAGGCAGAACCGCACAGCGGTCTCGATGTCGGCGGACTGGCTGGCGCCCGAGGCCGCGCCGGGAACAGGCACCTCCGCGGTGAGGGCCACACCCACCACCGGGGCCGCCGTCGCGGTCGAGGGCTGAACGATGCTGTTGATGTGCCGGAGCCCGGTTCCGTAGGGCGTAATGTCCTGGGTGGCCAGCGGCACGACCACCGGCGGCAGGCCGGTCACCCACTGGTAGATGTCGAGCAGGCTCTCGCCGGCCCGCAGGATGTACCCCTCCTTGACCGGCAGGGTCATGGCGATGCCCTTGTGGTTGATGACCCGGTTGCCCCGCGTCGTGTCAATTGACAGGATCGCCTCCATCGCCGGATCCACCTCGTGCGCGTTCATGGTGGCAATGTCCACCGGCGAGTTCATCATCGCCACCGGCGCGATCTGCATTACCACCGCGCGTGGACAGATGTGGGTGGCAACGATGACGTCCCCGGGCAGCGGGTCTCCCTCGCGGCGCATCTCCGCCAGCTTGAGCGCACACGCGACCGCGGTGATGGCGCCGTCGGCATCCGAGACGAGGCCGATCCGGGCAGGACGGGCGCCGATGCCGCCGAGCCTGCCAATGATGCCCAGCGTCCTGGCGTCCCCACCGATGCTGCGTCCCCGAGTTCCCGGGAAGACGACGCGGACGAAATCGGTGGAGCCCTTCTCACCGGCTACCTTGACCACCTGACACTCCGCACCGCGTTTGCGGATCGCCTCGGCCACGCGCTCGCCGCCGGCATGCGCGGAATCCAAGAGATCGTACGCCTCCAAGGTCTGACTCCATGCCATCGCCTTGCCTCCTCGTGCGCCTGTCCAGGGTCACACCGGACTTCGCGCGACCGGCGGCGGCTCCCTGCCCTGCCTAGCGCCTGGCGCCCCGGGCCGCCCTGACCGCCTCCATCAACTCCCGGGCACGACGCCGAAGCCCCTCGTGGTCTCCGGTGGCCGCGGCGTCGCGGATGAGAACCGAACCCACCCCCACCGCCACCGCACCTGCCGCAAACCACTCGCCGACGTTATCCGCGCTTACCCCGCCGGTGGGAAACGCCCGGAGCGAGGGCAGCGGGCCGCGCAGCGCGCGCAGGTACCCGGGGCCGCCGAGTTCGGCCGGGAACAGCTTCACTACTTGCGCGCCCATGGCCAGCGCAGCCAGGATCTCGGTGGGAGTGTAGGCGCCGGGGATGACAGGGGCACCGTGCTGGGGTCCAAGCGACATCACATCGGGCGGAGCGGTAACGCTCACGAGGAACTGTGCGCCCTCACAGATCGCCGCGCGGGCGGTTGGGCCATCCAGAACGGTCCCCGCACCAACCAGGAGGGCCGGGTACCCAACCCGCAGGCGCCGGATCACCTCAGCGGCGCCGGGAACCGTAAACGTCACCTCCAGAATGGGCATCTCGGCCTCGATGAGCGCCTCGGCGATGCGCAGCGCATGGTCGGGCGACGGCGCGCGGATAATCGGGACCACGCCCACCTCCTCGATGCGCTGCAGGGGCGTACTCATGATCACACCTCCAGGTGGGTCGCGCGCGCCAGGCGCTCGAAGACGGGAACCAGCGCCGCGTATGCGTCGCAGAAGACCGGGTAGAGCTCCGCGTAGCGCCTGACGGCGGCCGGATCGGGGGACTGCGCCTCGACGATCTCGACCAGTTGCTCGGCTGCGCTGAAGTCCTTGATCAGCCCAACCCCAATCCCGCCCGCCACCGCTGCTCCCAGCGAGGTGGCCTCTTCCAGATAGCGCGGGCGCAGCACGGGCAGGCCGTAGACATCGGCGATGATCTGCCGCCACAGTCTTCCCCGTGCGCCTCCGCCTATCAATCGCATCTGCTCGATCCCGGCGCCCTGCCGCTGAAAGGCGTCCAGGATTATGCGCAGGTTGAAGGCCACCCCTTCCAGGATTGCCCGCGTCATGTGCGCCCGCGTGTGGGTCATGGTCAGGCCTATGAAGGCGCCCCTTGCGCGGGGGTTCCAGTGGGGAGCGCGCTCGCCCATAAGGTAGGGAAGGTAGATCAAGTTCCCCGCACCCGGAGGGATCGCCTCCGCCTCGCGGTCGAGGATTTCGTACGAATCCACCCCGCGCCCGCGCGCCTCCTGGACCTCAAGCCCGCCGAGCTGGTTCCTGAACCACTGGTAGGAGCCGCCCGCGGTCTGCATGGTGCCGGTTGGCATGATCATCTTGGGATCCAGATGGTGGAAGTTGAAAGTCCGCCGTTCGGGGTCCTGGATGGGAGCAGAGGTCGCCAGGGCAATCCACGAGGATGAGCCCACGTAGTTGTAGGCGGCGCCCTGGCGCACCACGCCCGCGCCCACCGCGGCGCACGGGCCGTCTCCGCCGCCGGCCACCACAGGCGTGCCCGGGGCCAGCCCGGCCTCCTCTGCGGCCTCCGGCCGCACCTCTCCCACGACGTCAATCGAGGAGCGAAGGTCCGGGAGGATCTCCGCGGGCACGCCCACCGCGTCGAGGATCTGGGGCGCCCACGTTCTGGCCTGCAGGTCGAATGCGTTCATCCCCGACGCATCCGAGTAGTCGGTCACGAATTCGCCCGTGAGGCGGTAGATCAAGTAGTCCTTCGCGTGGAGCACCTTGTGGGTCCGGCTGAAGATCTCGGGCTCATGGTTTCTCACCCAGAGGATCTTCTCCAGGGAGTACGCGGGGCTGATGCGGTGGCCGGTCAGGTCGTAGACCGTCTCCTCGCCGACCCGATCGCGGAGCAACTGGGCCTCCTGCTCCGCGCGCTGGTCCGCCCAGATGATCGAGGGCCGCAGAGGCCGCCCGCCGGCATCCACGGGAAGGCAGCCCATCATCTGGCCGCTGAAGCTGACCACACCGATCTCCCGCGCGGCTACCCCTGCCTGCGCCAGCAACTGGCGGGACGACCGGCAAAACGCCTTCCACCAGTCCGAAGGGTCCTGCTCCGCCCAGTTGATCGCGGGGTAGCGTGTCTCGTATCCGGCGAACGCGCTCGCCAGCAGCACTCCGTCGTCCCGAAACAGCGTGGCCTTGTTGCCCGTGGTCCCCAGGTCGTGGGCAAGCAGGAGTGGCATGCGGTCAACCTCCAGCGGCACCGTAGACGTCAGGGTTGACCACACCCTCGGGCCGCTCGCCCCCCAAGACGCAAACGACGTTCCTGGCGGCGGTGATGCTCATCCGCAGGATCGCCTCCCGCGTCTGGGAACCCGCGTGCGGTGTGAGGATCACCGAGTCCAGGCACAGGAGGTCGTCGGCCTGGGACGGCTCCACCACCCGGACGTCCAGCGCGGCGCCGGCCACCTCACCCCTGCGCAGCGCGTCTGAGAGGGCCGCCTCATCCACGAGCTCCCCGCGCGCGGTGTTGATCAGGTAGGCGGACGGCCGCATCAGCGCGAGCTCGCGGGACCCGATCATCCGCGCGGTTTCCGGCGCCAGCGGGGCGTGGAGCGAGACGAAATCCGATTCGCGAAGTAGATCGGGAAGCGCCAGATGGGTAACCCCCAGCGCCGCCTCCTCCGCGCGGGCAGGCCGCACGGGATCGGAGTAGACCACCCGCATCCCCAGCGCCCGTGCGCGGTGGGCAACCTCTATGCCGATGCGCCCCAGGCCCACGATACCCAGGGTCTTGCCCGTGATCTCGACCCCCACCTCCCGTCGCCAGTCCCCGCGCTTCGTTCGCGTGTCGTACCGGGGAATGCCCCGGGCAAGCGAGAACACGAAACCGATCACCAGCTCGGCAACCGCGGTCGCGTTGGCCCCGGCGGTTGCGGTCACCACAACGCCCGCGGCAGTAGCGGCCTCCAAGTCAACGCTGTCAACGCCGACTCCTAGCCGCGACAAAACCCGCAGGCGCGGCGCGCCGGCGATCACCCTGGCTGTAATCGGCTCTGTGCCGACGATCGCACCGTCGCAGTCCGCGATCATCTCGGCCAGAGCCGTCTCCTCCAGCCGCGTCTGGGAAGGCGAGATCTTGACCTGATACCCTGCCTGCTCCAGAATGCTCCAGTGCTCTCCCGGCGTGTCCCGGAAGGCCCGTGCAGTCACCAGGACCGTGCGGCTCAACGCGTGCCCCCTGGGGGGAATCCCTTCTGGAGCGCGGCAAGCGCGCGCGACGCCGGCCGCGTGAGATCGAAGAGGGATCGGTAGAGGTCCACGAACGGCCTGTACCGGGAGTGCTCCCCTGCACGCGGTTCTACGCGACCCACCTGCCCCACCATCTGCCGGGCCGTCGCATTGAGATCATCGTAGACTCCAACGGCCGCGCCTGCCACGATGGCGGATCCCAGGACCGCGAACTCGCTGCGGTTCAGCCGCACGTAGGGAAGCCCCAACACGTCCGCCTTTATCTGGTTCCAGAGGTCGCTGGATGATCCGCCGCCGATGACACGAGCCTCGGTGAGGTTCATCCCGGGCAGCAGACCCCGCTCGATGTCCAGGTACAACGCGTACTCGTAGGCAACGCTCTCGAGGAGCGACCGGTAGAAGTGGGCCTTGGAATGGGCCCAGGTGAACCCAATCCAGACTCCCCGCAGGGCCGGGTCGCTGGGGCAGACGCGGCCGCCCAGGTGGGGGAGGAACATCAGCCCATCGGCGCCGGGCGGGATCCCGCGCGCCGCTTCATCCAAGGCCCGGTATCCTGCCTCCCTGTCCGCGAAGGTGTCCCTGAACCAGCGCAGGTTAAGACCCCCGCCGTTGATGTAGGCCAGCGAGTACCACAGCCCCTCCGGCACGAGCCGGGCGGCGAAGAGAGTCCGGTGCGCTACGTCAGGAGCGAACCGGTCGGTGCAGATGGCCAGCACGGACGCGGTGCCGGCTACGTCGAACACCAGGCCCGGCTCGACCATGGCGGCGCCCAGCATCCCGGCAGCCTGGTCCCCGCATCCCGCCGCGATGGGCGTACCTGCCAGGAGCCCGGTGGCCGCCGCCGCCTCCGGCGTCACGTGGCCGATGATCTCCCAGGGCCGGACGATCCTGGGCAGCTTCGACGGGGAAACCCCGAAGAGCCCGCACAGCTCGTCCGACCACCTGGCCTCCTGAGTGTCGGCAAGACAGGTGAAGTGGAGGTACGTATAGTCCATGAATGCGTCGGCGCCGGATAGACCGGCCATGCGCCCGGCAACGTAGCCTCCCGGAACCACGAACTTCGCGACCCGGGCGAAGGCATCCGGATGTTCGCGCGCCAGATGCAGGATCTTGGGCCCGTGGGAGTAGGTGGGCGGCCCGCCGGTCAGGCGGACGATCTGCTCCTCATGGGTCCGCATCGCTTCAATGTAGGGTCCGCACCGGGTATCCAACCATGAGTCGTAAGGGGTGGGCGTGCCCCAGTGCGCGTCAACCGTTCCTATACCGGCCATCTGGCCGTCGAAGGACAGCCCTGCGACCTCCCCCGGGGCCACGCCGCTGCGCTCGAGGCAGGCGCGGATCGTGCGCAGCGCGGCGCCGAAGAGGTCCTCGGGATCCTGTTCCACCCACCCGGGACGCGGTTGGATCAGGCGGGACTCCTCAGCGGCATCGGCCAGGAGCGTGCCGTCTTGGGAGAAGATGGCCGCCTTGGTCGCGGTCGTCCCCAGGTCAACGCCGATTAGGCACGTCCGGCTCATTACTAGACCTCGGCCGTGTAGCGGGGGTTCTCCACGACGGCGGGGCGCCCGTCGTTTGCCACGACCAGCCGGGCAAACCCGGTGGACTCGATCGTGCCGTAGTCGTGCCCGGCGTCGCCGGGAAAAGCATAGAGCAGGACCAGCGGCACCTCGCCGGTGTTGATCGAGCGGTGGCCCCAATGAGGGGGGACATAGACGACTGTCCCCGGCGCAATGTCCACGGTCCGCCAAAGCCCCGATCGGGTCTGCAGCAACATCAGGCCGGTCCCTGCAAGACCATAATACACCTCGGCCGTCCCGGAGTTCTGATGGTAGTGCCCCTTGGTCATGAAGTACTCGTCGCCGACACGTCCCGGGTGCAGCACCGTCACGCCGTGGCAGAGGTGCCCTTCGCTCTCTGGGACCGGGGCGACGAACACCTCATAGACGAGCTGGTCCCGGCGCGCCACCATCTCATCCCACGCCTGCCGGTCGAGGAACATCCCCTGCATGTCGCTCAGCCGCCGTGACAGCTTTTGCGCCACTGTTCCCACCAAGCCCTCACGTAGATCCGCGCGTGAAGAAAAGGGTTCCAGCAAGGTCATCGCCGGCCTCCGTATCCGTCTCCGGCCTCCCTATCCGCCGAGGTCTATGCGGATGTGCTTGACCGAAAGGTACTCGGCAAGGGCGTGCCGGGAGTTCTCGATGCCGAACCCGCTCTGCTTCCAGCCGCCGTAGGGATATGCAATCTCGCCGCCGGCGACGTTGTTCACGCCCACGGTTCCGGCTTCCAGGCGCTCGGCCACAGTGATCGCGGTGGCCAGGTCGCGCGTGTAGAGATAAGCGACCAGCCCGTAGGGCGTATCGTTGGCGAAGCGCACGGCCTCGTCCACGCTACCCACTGCCATGATGGGCGCCAAGGGTCCGAAGGTCTCCTCGCGCATCACCTTCATCTCGTGGTTCACGTTCACGAGCACGGTCGGGAGGAAGAAGTTCCCACGGCTGTAGGCCTCGCCCTCTGGGGGACCCCCACCGTAGAGCACGCGGGCGCCCTTGGAAACGGCGTCCTCGATGTGATCGCGCGCGGTCGCCACGCCGGCCGCGTTGGTCATCGGCCCGAGGTCCACGTCAGGGTCGAGGCCGTTGCCGATGCGCAGGGCCGCGGTCTTTGCCACAAACCGTTCCACGTACTCGTCGTAGACGTCCTGGTGCACGTAGACCCGGTTGACGGCGTTGCAGATCTGCCCCATGTTGCGGAACGAGCGGTAGGCGCCGCCGTGCGCGGCCGCATCCAGATCGGCGTCCGGACATACTATCAGCGGGCAGTGGCCGCCCAGTTCCAGTGAGAGCCGGGCCACACGGTCGGCGGCGACCCGCATGATCTCCTTGCCGGTTTCGGTCTGCCCCGTGATCGCGATCTTCCTTATCAGGGGGTGGGCGACCAGGGCACGCCCCACGACCGAGGCAGGCCCGGTCACAACACCGGCCACGCCCGGAGGCAGTCCGGCCTCATGGAGGCACTCGAACAGCCGCAGCGTGGAGAGTGGGGTATCGCTGGCGGGCTTGGCCACTACCGGGCATCCGGCAAGGAGCGCCGGCGCCAGCTTCCACGAGACGAGCAGCAGAGGGTAGTTCCAGGGCGCTATCGCCGCCACCGGACCCACCGGCTGTCTGATGACGATGCTGCGGCGCGAGTTCGAATCGGTGGCGATCGTCTCGCCCAGCAGGCGCCGGCCCTCCTCGGAGAAGTACTCGAAGGCCTCTGCTGCGCCGTCCACCTCACCCAGGGCTTCCTTGAGGGGCTTGCCCTGCTCCGCGGTCAGCAGCCGCGCGATGGGATCGCGCCTCTCGCGGAGGAGGTCGGCGGCCTTGCGCAACAGACGGCCGCGCCTGGGAGCCGGGGTCGCGGCCCACGCCGGAAAGGCCCGGGCCGCGGCCTCCACTGCGCGCTCGACGTCCCGCGCCGTGGCCTTGGGCGCGTGGCCGACGACCTCTCCTGTGGCCGGGTTGGTCACGGGAAAGGTCTGACCGCCTTCGGCCTCTACCCACGCGCCGTCCACCAGCATACGAAATACCTGAGCTTCACCCATCAAGTCACCCGCCTTTCGCTTCCACCAGGGGCGATTACGACCTTCAGTTCTCTGCGGGAGCGGGCGCGGTCGAAGGCCGCCAGCCCGTCTTCCAGTGGCAGAATCGCGCCGACCAACCGTGACAGGTCAACGCGCCGCGCGGCCGCCAGGTCCAGGGCCCGCCGAAACTGCCAGCGGCTGGCGCCCGTGGTCCCTGTAATCGTGATCTGGCGATAGTGGATCCGGTTGGGGGAGAAGGTGATCGTGTCCTGACCGCGCGGCAGCCCGGCGAAATACACCACCCTGCCCTCTGCGGCCGCCAGGTCTGGTGCCTGCTCCATGGCCTGCGGCGAGGGCGCGGCCACTATGACCACATCCGCCCCCCATCCGTCGGTCGCCCGGAGCACCGCCTCGCGCGCGTCCTCGATGTCGGGGTTGATGAGTACGTCCGCCCCGAAAGAACCCGCCTGAGCCAGCCGTTCCTCCAAGATCTCGCTGACGATCACGCGGCGGGCGCCGGAGTGGCGCGCCAGCAGCACGTGCATGAGCCCGATCGGTCCACCTCCGACTATGAGCACCGTGTCACCGGGAGCGACCCGGCCGGCCTGGATCCCGTTGTAGCAGCAGGAGAGCGGCTCGACCAGGGCTGCCTCGGCAAAGCTCATCCCTTCAGGGATCGGGATCAGCAGGGCCTGGCGCAATGCCCGCTCGGGCACGAGCATGAACTCAGCAAAGCCGCCGTCCAGATCAATGCCGAACGCCTCGTAGGTGGGGCATAGGTGCGTCTGCCCGCGGATGCACTGATCGCAGGCGCCGCAGCCGATGTTGGGGACCACCGCAACCGGCATCCCGACCGAGATGCCGGTCACCCGCGTGCCGGTCGCCGCCACCCGGGCCGCGACCTCGTGTCCTGGGACGCGGCGCACGCCGTCGGGGATCTTGAGGTGCCCGCCCCCTACGATGCGCAGGTCGGTGGCGCAGATCCCGGCCGCCGCCACCTCCAGTAGGACGTCCCCGGCTTCG
>Ga0208244_100840_pt1 | contig 22850 bp, 21 predicted proteins | sample SubbioCR12Aug_5A_FD_184828 | JGI IMG/M metagenome (GOLD analysis project Ga0208244, IMG submission 184828) | Serpentinite rock and fluid subsurface biosphere microbial communities from McLaughlin Reserve, California, USA - CR12Aug_5A (SPAdes) | ecosystem: Environmental > Terrestrial > Deep... | reverse complement strand
GTACCTTTTCAGAATATTGGATCTTTTTGCTTTTTCTACAAATATTTGTTTGCAAGTCGCGGTCATAACAGTACGAATCTATGGACCTGCGAAATATGGGCTTAGCCTTGGAACTGATCGAGGTGGATTATGAGCCGCTGCCCGGGATATATTCAGCCGAAGAAGGTCTGAAGGCCGACGCGTCGCTTCTTCACCCCGAAGGTAACCTGGTGCACCATCTTTCAGTGCGCCGTGGCGACACGGATAAAGCCTTTGCGGAAGCTGAGGTTGTCATAGATGGTGAATATACGACCCCGATGCTCGAGCATGCTTACCTGGAGCCGGAAGCAGCTCTAGCGCGGATCGACGGGCAGGGGGTTATTTCTGTCTGGACCGCCAGCCAGGGCGCATTCGCTTTTCGGGAGATGATTGCCGCCGCTCTTAACCTTCCAACTGAACGGGTGAGGGTGATTTACACTCCTGCCGGTGGGGCATTCGGCGGTAAAGAAGAGCCAACCGTACAGATCCACTGCGCCCTGGGGGTGATGATCACCGGGCGGCCGGTAAAGATGGTCTTAAGCCGCCGTGAATCGATCCTGATCTCAACCAAGCGTCACGGAGCCAGAATGATCTACCGCCACGGCGCTAAAGCCGATGGCAGGATCATTGCCATGAAAGCAAAAATTACCCTCGATGCCGGGGCCTATGAATCTTTGAGCAAACCGGTGGTCTTCCGGGCCGCTATCACTGCTGCCGGGCCCTATGATATTCCGAATGTCAAAACCGATGCCTACGGGGTCTACACCAACCATCCACCGGGCGGAGCTTTCAGGGGATTTGGCACTACCCAGGTAGCGTTCGGTTCGGAACAGCAGATGGACAAACTGGCTAGAGCGCTAAAGATGGACCCCTTTGAATTAAGAAAATTGAATGGTCTGGCACCGGGTAAAAGAACCATTACCGGCCAGTTAATAGATACAGATTGTGGTTACCAGCAGGCGCTAACGGCTGTAGAGAAAGCGCTACGGCGATCTTTAACAGCGCTTCCTGCTCCGTCGGCGGGTAAAAAAATCGGCATCGGTATTGCCGGAGCATACAAGAACGTGGGACTCGGGGCAGGTAAAAAGGATCAGGCCGGCGCGAGGATTGAAATTGACCGTCAGGGTAGGCTGCTGCTGAAAGTTGGGGCGGCCGATCTGGGGCAGGGCTCTGATACAGTTTTAACCCAGGTGGCAGCTCATGAAACGGGACTGTTTTACGAAGACTTTACAGTTGTAGCTAACGACACGGCGCTCACTCCCGAAGGCGGGGTGACCACTGCCTCAAGGCAAACCTATATCTCAGGACACGCGGTTCGGGAAGCTACCGCTCAATTTATGATCAGCTTCCGACGCTGCCTGACAGAATGTTTTAAAGTCGAACCCAGCGGCTACAGGCCGGCGCGCGGGGGTATAGCAGCCCTGTTTGATAACCCGGACAAAGCTGTTTTTATCTCCTACCGGCAGATGGCGAATGCTGCTGAAAAAGCAGGTTATAAACTCTCTGGCGAAAGCCTGTACACGGCGCCGGAAACTTATCCACTGCGAGAGAGCGCCGACCAGGAGGCTGGCGTGGATCCGAAACTATATACTGTCCACTTTGCATACTGCTATGCAGCCCAGGCAGCAATTGTCGAAGTTGATCAGACCAGTGGTGCAGTAAAAGTGTTGAAAGTAATAGCCGCCCAGGACTTAGGAAAGGCGATCCACCACCAGAACAGTTGCTGCCAGATCGAGGGCGCTGTGCTGATGGGACTTGGTTATGCTTTGAGCGAGGAGCTGCAGCTGGATCAAGGCCGGGTAGTTTCAGATAACCTGCTCAAACTGAAATTGCCGGGGATTAAGGAAAGCCCCGCAATCGAGATTTTCCTGGTGGAAGAACCTTCAGCCGGGCCTTACGGCGCCAAGGGTATGGGCGAACTGCCCCTTAACCCGACAGCCCCGGCGATCATCAGCGCTATTTACGACGCCGTGAGGGTGCGCATAACTGATCTGCCGGCACGACCGGAAAAAGTTATGGAAGCGTTAAATAAAGTTAGAAATAAATAGACAGACAGACAGATAGACAGATAGACAGAAGGAAATGATTATATGCTGATCATTGGAAACGGAACTCTTGTAACGCTCGGCAAGGAATGCCGCGTAATCGAAGGCGGCGGGGTGCTGATTGAAAACGGTCTCATAGCGGCAGTTGACAATACTGCCGACCTCTTAAAGACTGCTCCCGGCGCTGAGTATTTCGACTGCCGCGGTAAGCTGATCATGCCCGGTTTTACTTGCGCCCACACTCATACCTACGGCACTTTTGCCCGGGGGATGGCCTTAAGTGGTGAAGCGCCTGCGGACTTTCCCCAGGTTCTGGAGCGTTTGTGGTGGAGACTCGACCGGGCTTTATCCCTGGAAGATATTTATTACAGCGCCCTGGTTACCTTTATCGCCTGCCTGAAAAATGGCACGACCACGGTATTGGACCACCATGCCGGCCCCAATGCGATCAGCGGCAGTCTGGAGCAGATCGGCCGTGCTGCAAGGGAAACGGGGATCAGGGTCAACCTCTGCTACGAGATAAGCGATCGCGACGGGCCGGCAAAAATGCAGGCCGGCTTGGAAGAAAACGTTTCATTTATCAGGCGGTGCCGGGAAGTTGACTCTGCTGAACTGACCGCCACTCTTGGCATGCATGCCTCCTTTACTATCGGTCCCGAAACAATGGAAAAGTGCGCCCGGGCTGCCCACGACATGGATACAGGAGTCCATATCCATGTTGCCGAAAGCCGTGAAGATGCCAGGCACTGCCGGGAAAAATACGGCATTGGCGTCGTGGAGAGACTTGACCGCTACGATTTGCTCGGCCCCAAAACCCTGGCTGCCCACTGCGTGCATATCAGTGAAGAGGAGATGGATCTCCTGGCCGGCAGCGGCACCAATGTGGCCCACAATCCCCAGTCTAACATGAATAACGCAGTAGGCTGCGCGCCTGTACTCAGGATGCTCGAAAAGGGCGTGAAGCTCGGTCTGGGCAGCGACGGCATGACCACCGACATGATCGAAGGAATGAAAACGGCACACATCCTGCACAAACACTGCCAGGAGGATCCCCGGGTCGGCTGGATCGAGGTCCCCCAGATGCAGTTTGGCAATAATCCGCAGATCATGGGAAGCTACTTTCCCGTAAAATTAGGAGAACTGGCCCCGGGGACGGCGGCCGACCTGATCGTGGTCGACTACGATCCGCCCACGCCCCTGACGACCGAAAACTTTTACGGGCACCTGGTCTTCGGGATGACGGGCAGAATGGTCGAAACAACGCTGGTGGCCGGTAAAATACTGATGCGTAACCGGTCTCTGACCACCATTAATGAAGAGAACATTAATTCACTGGCAAGGGAGCTGGCTGCAAAACTATGGAAACGATTTTAGAGAAACAAAGATTATCTGTGGCGCGCAGTAGTATTGGTAAAAGCCCACCCCGTTCGGATGCTGTGGCCAAGGTGACGGGCAAAGCCAATTACGCCGGCGATTATTTTGTTAACGGTATGCTGGTTGGCAAGGTTCTGCGCAGCCCCCATGCTCATGCCCGGGTCAGGACGATCGATACGACGAAAGCGGCAGCCCTGCCCGGGGTGGAAGCGGTATTAACGCACCTGAATGTGCCCCAGCATCTTTACCCGACTGCCGGTCATCCCTATACTATCGACCCAGGGCGCGGAGATGTGGCCGATAAAACTATTCTGACCGCCAAGGCCCGCTTTGTGGGCGATGAAATCGCTGCGGTAGTAGCCGTTGATCAGCTTACAGCCGCTAAAGCTTTAAAGCTGATCGAGGTTGATTACGAAGTGCTTGAGCCTGTACTCTCAGCAGAATCAGCACTTGAGAAGGGCGCACCCCTGGTGCACGAAGAGCGCGGCAGCAACCTTGTAAGTGCTGCCGGTTACGAGATCGGCGAATATGATGCGCTCGCGAAGAAGGCAGACCATATATTTTCCGGGACCTTCGAAACCGGGATCGTGCAACACTGCGCCATGGAAAACCACGTTACCTATGCTTATATTGACAGCGATGAAAGATTAGTGATCGTTTCCTCCACCCAGATTCCTCATATCTGCCGCCGCATCGTCGGGCAGGCCCTTGGCATACCCTGGGGGCGAATCAGAATCATCAAACCCTTCGTGGGCGGCGGTTTTGGCAGTAAGCAAGATGCCTGCCTGGAACCGCTGGTTGCGGCGATGACCATGGCTGTCGGCGGCAGGCCGGTTAAACTGGAACTTTCCCGGGAAGAATGCATGATCTCCACCCGGACCAGGCATTCGACGAAGATCAGGCTGGAGACGGCCGTTAACAGCGACGGCAAGCTGCTGGGGGTCAAGGTCGACGCCATCTCGAATACCGGCGCTTATGCTTCCCACGGCCATTCAGTAATTGCGGCGGGCGGCTCCAAGTTTAAGTATACTTATCTTTTTGAAGCGATCTGCTTTGCGCCGCGCACGGTCTACACCAATTTGCCGGTTGCCGGTGCGATGCGTGCCTATGGTTCGCCGCAGATTGCCTTTGCCTTGGAGGCCCACCTCGATAATATTGCCCGGGAAATGGGGATAGATCCGCTGGAGCTGCGCCTGAAAAACCTGAACCAGGTCGGCTATCGGGATCCGTACTCCGGCAACCAGATCTTAAGCATTGGTCTTAAGGAATGCATCGAACGGGGAAAAGAGCTGATCGACTGGGACCAAAAAAAAGTTCAATTTGAAGAGCTAAACCGGCAGGATGGTGTAAAACGACGGGGTTTAGGTATAGCCTGCTTCAGTTACGGATCAGGCACTTACCCGGCCTGCCTTGAAGTGGCCGGCGCCAGGATCATTCTCAACCAGGACGGTTCAGTGCAGTTGCAGCTGGGAGCAACAGAGATCGGTCAGGGCAGCGACACCGTTTTAGCCCAGATGGCTGCCGAATCAATTGGTATCCCGGTCGGTTCAGTGCACGTGGTTACCACCCAGGATACCGATATCAGCCCGTTCGACACCGGCAGTTATGCCTCCCGCCAGACCTATATCTCCGGGATGGCCGTCAAGAAAGCGGCCGTGGAAATAAAGGAAAAGGTGCTTAAACTTGCCGGGGAGACGGCCGGTCAACCGGCTGCGACCTTAGATATTATTGATGCCAATATTGTGGCGGCGGATACAGGGCAGGTGCTTATGCCCCTGGCTGCTGTCGCTCTGCACAGTTATTATGATCGTGAAGATGCCCAGCCGATCACCAGCGATGTTTCCATAAACGCTAAAGTCAATGCCATATCCTTCGGGGTTACTTTTGCCGCGGTGGAGGTCGATATCGGGACCGGACAGATCGAGGTTTTAGAAATATTTAATGTTCACGATTCCGGGACGATCATCAACCGGCAGTTGGCCGAAGGGCAGGTCCAAGGCGGGATCAGCATGGCTCTTGGCTTTGCCCTCTCCGAGGAGCTTCTCTTTGATCAAAAGAGCGGTAAAATATTAAACAACAACCTGCTCGATTACAAGCTGCCCACGATCCTTGATACGCCCGAGATCGGCCTTGATTTCATCGAAACCTACGAGCCGACCGGACCGTACGGCAACAAGTCGCTCGGCGAGCCGCCGACCATCTCGCCCGCGCCTGCTATTCGCAACGCTCTGCTCGCTGCGACCGGGGTGGCTGTAAACCGGGTGCCAATCAGGCCGCAAATCGCCTTTGAACATTTTAAAGCAGCCGGGCTGATTAAAGGGGGTGACTGAGATGTTTCTGGTGGAAGAGTATTATGAAGCGCAAACACTGGATGAGGCGCTCTTGCTGATGGCCGATAAGCCTGAGCGGCAGATCATCGCCGGGGGGACCGACCTCTTGATTAAAATGCGCGAGGACCCGGTTAAAAGCGTGCAGCTGATCAGCATCCGTTCACTCGAAGCGCTGAAAACGATCAGCCTGCTTGATGACAAAACGCTCAGTATTGGCCCGCTGGCTACTTTTTACGATCTGGCCACAGATCCCCTGATCCGCGGGCAGCTGCCAATCCTGGTCGAGGCGGCGTTGACGGTCGGCGGTCCCCAGTTGCGCGCCATGGCTACTATCGGCGGCAACATCTGCAACGGCGCCCCGTCGGCGGACAGCGCCCCCGTTCTCTTTGCCCTTGATGCCCGACTCAGGCTGCAATCAAAAGATCAGACCAGGATCATCCCGATTCAGGAATTTTACCGCGGGCCGGGGCTGGTGGATTTAAAGCCCGGTGAGCTGCTTACCGCCATAACGATTGCCGAAGAAAGCTACCGTGGTCAGGGTGGCTCATATATCAAGTTTGCGCCGCGCAAGGCGATGGACCTTGCGATGATCGGGGTAGCTGTTACCTGCCGCCTGGCTCAAAGGCAACATTTTGAAGAGGTGCGCATCAGCTTAGGCGTAGCCGCACCTACGCCGATCCGCTGCATAAGGGCTGAAAAATTTGCCCGTAAAAAAGCAGTTACGGAAGAGGTTATGGCCGAAGCAGGCCGGCTTGCTTTAGCAGAGGCCAGCCCCAGGAGTTCCTGGCGCGCCTCGCGCGAATATAGGGAACACCTGATTGTCGAGCTGACGGCCAGGGCCATGAAAACGGCGGCCAGCCGGGCGGGAGGTCTTGAAAACGATTAAAAGAATCAGTTTAAACGTTAACGGCAAGCGCCATGAACTGGATATCAATGCCGGTGAAACGCTCCTTGAAATCCTGAGGGAAAGACTACACCTGACCGGCGCCAAGGAGGGCTGTGGCGTGGGCGAATGCGGAGCCTGCACAGTAATAGTTGACGGTGTTCCCCTCAATGCCTGCCTATACTTAGGAGTCTGGGCCGATGGCAAAACGATTACAACCGTTGAAGGTCTTGCGACAGAGGGCGAGCTTTCAAAAGTGCAGCAAGCCTTTGTCAGCGAAGGCGCGGTGCAGTGTGGTTTTTGCACCCCCGGAATAGTGATAACCGCTTCGGCTATGGCGGCCGGCGGCAGGAGCTACACAAGAGACAAAATCAAACAGGAACTGGCCGGGCATCTTTGCCGTTGTACCGGTTACCAGAAGATTGTAAATGCCGTGGAATTGGTTTTAAAGGAAGAACAGGATTAAAACGGCTGCTTGCATCCGGCATCGTGAGGAGGGTTTGATTAGTGCATCCTGATTTTGAAGAAGTTTTAAAGCGGGCTGAGGCATACAAAGCGGACATGACCCGATTTTTAAGGGATATGGTGGCAATACCGGCCGAGAGTGCATGCGAGGCCGGGCGCATTGCCAGGATCAAAGAGGAAATGGAGAAAGTTGGCCTTGAGCGGGTCGAAGTGGACCCGATGGGCAATATTCTCGGGTTTGCCGGCCGGGGCAGGCACCTGATAGCGCTCGACGCCCATATTGACAACGTGGGCGTGGGCGACCCGGATCTCTGGGAACACGACCCGCTGGTCGGCTTTGAAGACGAGGAGATTATCGTCGGCCGGGGAGTATCCGATCAGCTGGGTGGCATGGCCGCTATGGTCTACGGCGCTAAAATTATTAAAGAGCTGGGCTTGGACGGCGATTACACCCTGCTTTTAACCGGTACCGTCCAGGAGGAGGACTGCGACGGACTCTGCTGGCAGTATATAATTAACGAAAGCAAAATCCAGCCCGAACTAGTGGTGCTGACTGAGCCCACCTCCTGCAATATTTATCTTGGTCAGCGGGGCCGCATGGAAATTAAGGTTGCTACCAAAGGTTTGAGCTGCCACGGTTCTGCGCCTGAGCGGGGCGATAACGCCATCTATAAGATGGCGCCGATCTTGACTGAGTTGCGGGCCCTGAATGAAAACCTGGGCGAGGATGACTTTCTCGGCCATGGTTCGCTGACCGTTTCTGAAATCTTCTATAGCTCGCCTTCGCGCTGCGCTGTGGCCGACGGCTGCTCGATCTCGATCGACCGCCGTCTGACCAGGGGTGAAACGGAGGAAAAGGCAATCCGGCAGATCGAGAAACTGCCCGCCGTCAGAGCTGCCGGGGCTACCGTCGATCTTTACGATTATAACCGTCCTTCCTACACCGGCCTGGTTTATCCGACCAAAGCCTATTTCCCGGCCTGGGTTATCGAAAGAGAACACCCGGCGGTTCTTTCGCTGGTGGAAGCATATCAGGGGCTCTTTAGCAGCGATCCGCTGCTCGACAAGTGGACTTTTTCAACCAACGGCGTTTCGATCATGGGCCTTCACGGTATTCCCTGCGTTGGCTTCGGGCCGGGCCACGAAGACCAGGCTCACGCGCCCAACGAAAAAACTTGGAAGAGCGAGCTGGTCAGGGCGGCCGCCATGTACGCGGTGATCCCGATGCTTTACAGCCAAAAATACGCATCAAGATGAAGGAGTGAACCGGATGCAGACCTGTTTCAAAAATAAGCATTTCATCACCCTGCAGGATTGGACAAAGGAAGAGATCGACACCCTGCTGGAAGTGTCTTACGATCTGAAGAAAAAATTTGCCATGGGCCTTAATACTTCCTACCTCGAAAACAAGACCATCTTCCTGATGTTTTTTGAGCAGTCGACCAGGACCAGGAATTCAATGGAGGCGGGTATCGCCCAGCTGGGCGGCCATGCCAACTACCTCGATACCAGCACCATGCAGATCTCACACGGCGAGGTGGCCAAGGATACGGCAATCATCCTCTCGCGCTACGGGCACGCCATCGCCTGCCGTAACTGTTTCTGGGAAACCGGAAACAAGTATCTACGTGAAATGGCCGAAAACTCGACGGTCCCGATTATCAACATGCAGTGCGACCTCTATCATCCGCTGCAGGCCATTGCCGACCTGATGACCATGCAGGAGAAGATGGACGCTCTGAAGCGGAAAAAAGTTTCAATTATCTGGGCTTACGCCACTAGTCACAAGAAGCCGATTTCAGTTCCTCTTTCCCAAGTGCTGCTCTTCCCCCGTTACGGAATGGATGTCTGGCTGGCCTACCCGAAGGGTTACGAAATGCCGGATTGGGTAATCGAGCAGGCTGAAGCGAATGCTAAAAAGCACGGGGGAACAGTGACGATCACCAACGATATGGACGCCGCTTACAAAGATGCCGATGTGGTAATCCCCAAGAACTGGGGCAGTTGGGTCAGCGATCCGGAAGGCAGGCGTGGCAGCGAACTGCTCGATGCCAACAGGCACTGGATCTGCACGGAAGAAAAAATCGCCCTCGGCAAAGAAGATGTTTACTATATGCATGCCCTGCCGGCCGACCGGGGCAACGAGGTAGTCGATGCGGTTATTGACGGCCCTCATTCGATTGTCTACGATGAGGCTGAAAACCGGCTGCATACTTCAAAAGCCCTGATGGTTTTACTGATGGGTGGAAAATAGCGAACAGAAACTAAGCGTGCATTAGTAGATCACAAACAATCAGGACCCCTACTCCCTGATCAGCGGGAAATGGGGTCCTGATTATTGAACGAGCTAATTATTTTAAGTTGTTTTTGCCAACACCCGTTGCAGGGCATTTTCTGAGTGCTCCAAAACTTCTTCTTCATTGATGGTCTGCAGTTCTCCATCTTCGAAAAGAATCCGGCCGTCAACCATAGTCAGGCAGACGTCGGTCGCTTTGGCTTCGTAGACCAGGCGGCTGTAAATATTTTTGCCCGCCGCGGGCATGCCATGCGGCCGGTTTAAGTCAACCATAACAAGGTCGGCTTTTTTGCCCGCCTCGAGCGAGCCGATTTCTGAGGAGAGCTGCATCGCCGTTGCTCCGCCGCGGGTGGCCATTTCAAAAACCTGTTCAGCCGGCAGTGCCGTTGGGTCGTGAAGCGGCTTCTGGATCAGGGCGGCCAGGCGCATCTCCATAAAGGGGTCGAGATTGTTGTTGCAGGGTGCGCCATCGGCCCCGAGCGAGAGATTGATACCCATCTCGCGCATTCTGACCACCGGAGCAATGCCGGAGCCGAGCTTCAGGTTCGATGACGGGCAGTGGGCCACCGTGGTTCCGCTCTGCTTTAAAATATCCAGTTCAATGTTGCTGACCCAGATACAGTGAGCCAGGATCAGGTTGCTGCCGGCCAGGCCGATATCGGCGAAGTAGCTGATATTTCTGCGTCCGAGGGCCTTTTCAACCTCGGCGATCTCGTCACGGTTTTCCGAGGCATGGCTGTGGATCAGCACTCCGTATCCCTTGGCCAGGTCACGGACTTCAAGGAGCAACTCCTCGCTGCAGGAAAGTACAAAACGCGGGTTAAAGGCGTACTGCAGGCGGCCATCCGCCTTGCCGTGCCATTTTTCGAGCAGGTCTACGCTCTCCTGCAGTGAAGTGGCAGTTGTTTCATCAAGGCCGGCCGGTTTTTCCGAGCCGCTGTCCATCATGCATTTGCCGCTGATGGCGCGGATGCCGGTTTCACTGATCGCCTCAAATACCGCTTCGGTGTGGTTGACAGTAGCCATATCCACGATAGCGGTAGTGCCGCCGCGCAGCAGTTCGCTGATCCCCAGCAGAGCTGAGTAATAGACGCTCTCAACATCATGGGCTGCTTCCAGCGGCCAGATTTTCTTGCGTAGCCAGTCGAGCAGGGCCAAGTCGTCGGCCTGCCCCCGGAAAAGAGTTTGCACCAGGTGAATGTGGGTTTGGATCAACCCCGGAATCAGCACTCTGCCCCGGCAGTCGATCACCCGGTCTGCCTTTTCTTCGGCCGTATCTACCTCCTTGATCCGGTCGCCCTCAACCAGCAGGCTGCCGTTTACAACCCGCCTGGTGGCATCCATAGTGACTATTTGAGCATTGCGAAAAAGTGTCGTTGCCATCAACTCAACTCATTTCTGAAAATACTTAGGGACGGTCCTCTCGTACACATATTATCCGTCGAGATTATCTTTCCTTAGAAGTCTTTGAACCATAGACTTACTGATGCCCAACTCGTTGGCGATCAATTGCATAGAAGCACCATTTTCTTTGTGAAATTTTGATACCAATTGTTTTATTTCGTTGCGGTGCAATTTTTCGAGTGGATCTGCAATTCCATGACTATCTAACTCTCGTTTAATCAATTTCGAAAGCTGTTCATTTGTCATAGGTGGGTTACTATCGTCCATGAATGATTTTGTTTCCGGGATTTTCATCATCCGGCAATACTCAACAACAGCTTGTTCATGATTATTAGAAATATGTTTGAGGACATGGTTTGTTACAAAAGACCCCCGTGAACTGTTGCGGTAGTAGCAATCACTGGACCAGGGGTAGTCTTCCACTCTGTTACAGATTCCAGCCCGTATCGGATTTTGATGGATGTAGCGTAGAGTACCGAAAAGATAGCTTTCATCATTGATCGGTTCGCTTCTAAAGCGATTTTGAAATAAGTGTCCAACCCTGCAGTATTTTTTGTTAAAGTATATAACATAGGCGGTGCCGATACTTTGTAATGCCTTGCTCAGCCCGTTATCTATTTCCTTGATTAAGAGATGTAGATGATTGTCCATCAAGCAATATGCAGATATCTCAATCCTGTTTAAATGAACCTGCTTGGATAATATATCGATATATTTTTCCCGGTCACAATCATCCATAAAAATCTTTCTTTGCTCGTTTCCCCGGACCATTATATGATAGTAACCGCTTTCTGATTTTTCTCTTGCTTGGCGGGGCAAAGTGGCTCATCCTCTCGTATCTAGAATATCAAAATTATAGCAGGGAAATTAAGGGTACGCAAGGACCGTCCCTACGTACTTCGGTCGTCCCGGTGCATCTTTTTCGTGTACGCAAGGACCGTCCCTGCGTACTTGGTTTGAAAAGGGTCTTGTTTTATGTTAAGCTTAACTTGTCGAAAAGAGGAGGCGAATGCTGTGAATAAACGAAAGTTTTTTACGGTTCTGGGCATTGTTGTATTCGTGCTGGTTTTGCCTGCTCAGGCCGGCACGACCCAGGAAATCGGTTTGACCCAGCAGAGCGGTACGACAGGCGGAGAACTAAGAAGACTGATTGATATCAGCAGCCCCTGGTCGGGTGGATATATTCATGAAGATCTTACCGTGATTGGCCGGGCGAGTATCACAGATTCTTTTACGATGAATAACTTAAGCCCTGGTTCGAACTCAGATTATTGGAAAAAAGCATACGATGATTTTGATATCGGTTTTGGCTCCACGCCTTTTCAGGAGGCAGTTCCGCCTGCTAAGGTAGGTTCGGAAGCGGTTAGTGGTTCGGCCAACAAGCCTGCTGCGGCGGTTGCCGGGGCTAGTGTCACTGCTGAACCGGAAGCTGATATCCGGGTCGGTTTCAGGTGGCTGGATCTTTTTTAAAGTGTGTTTTTTGAGATATCTTGTGGAACTGTAGATGAATTTATTCACCCCCACCCCGACCCTCCCCCCTCAAGGGGGAGGGCGTTTTTATGTACCGCCAAGAGGTGAGGGCGTTTATTTCTCAAACTGAAGTGAGTGAGGGTGTAAGTATTCAGATGATCAGGTGTTTTTAAACCAGCAGGATTTCGTTTAAGACCCGTAGGAAGTTTTTCGAGGTGATTTTTTCGATCTCACCATGGTTGAAGCCTCTTGCTACCAGGCCTTCCACCAGCGTCGGCATGGCGGCGACATCTTCCATGCCGGGGATGACTTCTTCAATACCGTCAAAATCGGAGCCGAAACCCAGGTGGTCAATCCCGGCCACTTCGGCGATATGAACAAAGTGATCGAGCAGCCGTTCAACGGTTGCTCTTTTTTTATCCACAAAATCGGGGCAAAAAGAGAGCCCGATTACCCCGCCAACATCTCTGAGTGCCCTCAGCTGATCGTCGGAGAGATTACGCGGGTGGTCGCAGAGCACGCGGGCATTGGCGTGCGAGGCGATCACCGGTTTACTGCTGACTTCCAAGGCATCAAAAAAACCTTTTTCATTGATATGGGCCAGGTCGACGATCATTCCCAGCCGGTTCATTTCTTTCACAACTTTACGCCCCAGGGCCGTCAACCCTTTACCTCCCACGCCGTTGCCAACTCCGGTGGCCAGTTGGTTCTCCTGGTTCCAGGTTAGGCCTAAGCCGCGCACTCCAAGCCGGAAAAGCATCCTTAAGACCCCGATATCTCCTTCCAGAGCTTCCCCGCCCTCAATGCTGATCAGGGCGCCAATTTTATTATCGCGGGTAATCTTTTCTAAATCCGCGCTGCTGGAGATGACAGCTATCTCCTTGCGGCAGCTTTCCAGATTTTTATAAAGCAGGTCAAGCAACTGCAAAGCCCGCTTTAGCGATTCCACCGGTTTATATTCCTCTTCGATGTAGAGCGCAAAAACCTGCAGTTTAACGCTCCCTGCCCGCAAACGGGGCAGGTCGATATGCCCTCTATTGTTTTGTTTTGAGAAGTTGTAATCCTTCTTGTTTAGCTCAAGCAACCTTACTGTATCGCAGTGGCCATCAACAATCGGGTAGGGCATTCGTCCAACACACCTTTCCAGTCGGCAGCTCAAGGGTTAATCATAACCGCTTCAATGTTTTAGACCATTAATTCCATCAGCAGTTACTGTTCAGATACAGCCGGTTTTCAGCAGTTAATAGCCGTAAAAATCTTTCTAATAAAAGTAGTTACAGCCTTGGTTCGATAATTAAAAAGCTTTAAATAACCGCAAGCTCTTTTCCCACCTTGATAAAGGCAGTGATGGCCTGTTCGATATCTTCCATATTATGAGCGGCTGAAAGCTGCACCCGGATTCTCGCCTTTCCTTTTGGCACTACGGGATAGGCAAAGCCGATCACATAAATGCCTTCCTCCAGCATCAGATCAGCCATTTTCAGGGCTAACGGTTCATCATAGAGCATCACCGGCACGATTGCTGTATCACCGGGAACAATTGTAAAGCCTGCTTTATTCATTTGCTTCCGGAAGTAGGCCGCGTTCTCCATCACTTTTTGCTGCAGGTATGTCGACTCGGAAAGCATCTCCAGTACTTTCAGGGTGCCGCCCACGATTGCCGGGGCCAGCGAGTTGGAAAAGAGATAGGGTCTGGAGCGTTGGCGCAGCATCTCGATCAACTCGCCGCTTCCCGAAGTGCAGCCACCCATCGCCCCGCCCAGAGCTTTGCCGAAAGTGGTGGTGATCAGGTCAATTTTTCCTTCCAGCCCGAAGTGTTCAAAGGTTCCCCGCCCTGTTTTTCCGATATAACCGGTGGCGTGGCTGTCGTCAACCATCACCAGGGCATCGTACTCTTCGGCCAGCGCACAGATCTCCGGCAGTTTAACGATGTCACCATCCATCGAAAAAACACCATCGGTGGCAATCAGGCGGTAGCGGGCATCTTCTGCCTCCCGGAGACATCTTTCAAGTTCATCCATGTCGGAGTGCCGGTAGCGGTAGCGCCTGGCCTTGCAGAGTCTCACCCCGTCGATGATTGAGGCATGGTTTAACTCATCGGAGATGATCGCGCTGTCTTCGCCCAAAAGCGGTTCGAAGACTCCGCCGTTGGCGTCGAAACAAGCAGCATAAAGAATCGTATCTTCGGTATGCAGAAACTCTGATACTTTGCGTTCCAGTTCCTTGTGGATCTGCTGCGTGCCGCAGATAAAGCGCACCGAGGAGAGGCCGTAGCCCCACTGGTCCATGATTTCCTGGGCGGCGCGGATCACCTCTGGGTGGCTGGAGAGCCCTAAGTAGTTGTTAGCGCAGAAGTTTAAAACCTCCTCCCCGCTGGAGACCCTGATCTTAGCAGCCTGGGGGCTGGCGATTACCCTTTCCTGCTTATAAAGTCCCTCTCTTTGCAGTTCGCCAAACTGTGTTTTAAGGTCATTAAAAATAATTTTGGACATTTTTAACCTCCTCTAAATGATGGCAATGAGGTATCTTAGACTTGCTAAAGCTTCCTCGATAATTGATCAAGCATATCTTTGGTCATCGCCGCCAGATCGTACTGCGGGTTCCAACCCCACTCTGCGCGAGCGGCGGAGTCGTCAAGGGAATCAGGCCAGCTGTCGGCAATCGCCTGACGCACGGGATCGATTTCATAGTCGATTATGAAACCGGGAATATGCTTCCCTATTTCTGCAGCCAGCTGCCGCGGGGTTACCGTGATTGCCGAAACATTAAAGGCATTGCGATGTTTCAGCTTACCCGGAGCGGCTTCCATCAGCTTAACGGCTCCCTCCAGAACGTCGGGCATATAAATCATGTCTATTGAACTGTCTTCTTCAAGAAAACAGGTGTAGTGTCCGCTTTTTAGGGCAGCGTAAAAGATATGGACAGCGTAATCGGTTGTGCCCCCGCCGGGCAGGGCGGCATTTGAGATTACCCCGGGGTAGCGCAGACCACGGATATCAAGACCGTATTTTAGGTGATAGTAATCGCAGAGCAGCTCTCCTGCTACTTTTGATACCCCGTAGATCGAGGTGGGACGGGTTAAAGCGTCCTGAGGGGTTTTAATCCTTGGGGCATCGGGGCCGAAGACAGCGATAGAGCTGGGAAAGAATACTGAGCAGCCGGTCTCTCTTGCCGCCTCCAGGATATTAACCAGGCCGTTCATGTTAATTTCCCAGAGCAGCAGTGGATCCTGTTCTCCGGTTGCTGAGAGCAGGGAAGCCAGATGGTAGATCACATTGATGTCATATTTTTTCAGGACAGCTAAGATCGCCTCAGCGTTGGTAATGTCGAGCAGCTCAAAAGGATCTTCATTGATAAAAGGGCAATCTTCGTGCCTTCTTCTGCCGGAAGCGATCACCTGGTCAGCGCCATACAGGCGGCGCAGGTAGGGGACCAGTTCGGTGCCGATCTGCCCCATTGCTCCGGTTACCAGTACTTTTTTCACAGTAGGTAATTCCTCCTTATTGGCTGCCGGTGCCTGATTGCGAAATCGACAGCGCCTGTTTAAGTTTTACTTCGCCCAATAAATAAGCGATCCCTGCACAATCAGTTCCCATAGCGCTGATCCTGCTGCTTTTGCTGCCAGATCATGTCGGCCAGGGTGCCGGGTGCGTAAGGGCTGCCGCTGGGATTGATGTAGGTGCTGCCGGCCGGCGGAGCAGCGCTTTCAGCACCGCTTTCTCCGTCAGGCCGGGTAAGATCTTCTAGGTTCAGCGGAATGTAGTCAAAAGCATAGGGGCCAGAGCGGCGGTGGTCCTGAGTCATCCAGACCGGTAGTGGCACAGCTTGTTCCTGATTAAAAAAAAGTCTTTTTATAAGGCCTGTTCTCAAGTCGGATCGGATTGCAAAGAAGAACAGCAGAAAGATCAGAATGATGATCAGTAAAAACTTGTAGCGGGGCATCGGGTTCCTCCCCCAAAAAAACTGGCCTGGCTTGATAAAAACTGCTGAAGGCAAAAACCGAATCCGGTACTTAGTGCTATTTTATATGTCCGAAGATTTAAAAGCAATGAAGAGCAGGAAAAAAGCCCCTGGCACTTTCAGCAGCAGGGGCTTGAAGGCAATTAGTGATGTTTAAATTAGCTTAGAAGTTACTGACTCTTAAATCCCGAAGGAGACTCATCCCAGTTGTGGAACCAGGTGGAATCGGTAGTTTCTGTAGTAGCAGCAGGTGGCGGCTTAATGCCATATTCTTTTTCAAGGCTTAAGCCTAGCCCGATAGCGATTTCAAGCAGGACGTCTTTGTACATATCTTCCCGAGCTTTTTTATCTTCTTTTAACTTTTTCACATCGTCATTGTCTTTATCTTTTTTAGCTTCCAGTGTAGCTATTTCGGAGTTCAGCCTCTTATAGTTAAATACCAACTGATCAAGTCGCTGCTTAGCGATATATTCCATTGTTCCCGGCTGCTGCCATTTAGGTGTTCCGCTTACCGAAGCTGGTTGTTCAGTTTGCTGGGCCGGTTGGGTTGATGGCGGTTGATTTGCTGAAGGTGTTGTTACCGGCCCCTGATTACTTTCATTTTCATCAGGTTCGATGACCGGTTGTTCAGAAGCCTGGGCACGGTGGGCAAGGGTCAGCCACTCAGGGACATCATCTGCTACATTTACATCAACAGTTGAACTTGCTCTCCATGTGCCGGCCAGTCCACAGCCAACCATAAAAAATGAAACAGCGACAATAGCGCAGATCAGAAGAAACGCTTTAATCCTGTTCATAGTGGTGCCTCCTTAAACAACTTTAATACTATCAGACCCGCGAAAAAAGAGCTATCTACGAGCCTGGTTAAGTTCAGTATACCTGAAATAAAAATATTTTGCTTCTTTCCTTTGAATCCAGGGTAGATCTAACCCCTGCGGATATGTGCAGCAGGGGTTAGATGAAGAATTGATTCTTATTTAATCAGCAGCAATAACCCAGATGCCAGGGACTTCTAATCACTACCCCAGCCGGACGGCGAATCCATGTCATGAAACCAGGAACCGCTGCTTAAAGAAGAGTCTGCGCCGGCAGTGTCGATGCCATAGTATTGTTTCAGATCAATACCCAACCCCTTAGCAACCTCTGGAATGTCCCTTGATAAAATAGCTAATCTGTTTTTATCAGATTCCGATGGTTCACTTTTACTTCTATTTTTTAACCTTCTATACTCATTCACCAGTTCGTCCAGACGCATCTTGGCGATATATTCCATCGTTCCGGGTTGCTGCCAGCGGGGCGTGCCGCTTTGCTGGACTTGCTGCTCGGTCGTTGCAGGCTGAGTTGTCGCCGGTTGGGTGGTGGCTGTCGGAGCTGGTGCTTCGGCAGCTTCTTCTTCTGTTGCTTCTTCCTCTTCATCCACTTCCGGTTCTTCAGCCGCTTCAGCCCGGTGGGCAAGAGTTAACCACTGTGGCAGCTCATCGATAGAAGAAGAGCCGGTTTCTACTCCGGCGCTCCTGGAGCCTAACATTCCGCAACCGCTAACCAAAACAACGAATGCTACAACTAATACTAATATCAGTAAGGTCTTAATCCTTTTCATTAAATCTCCTCCTTTAAGCCTTCAGACAAATAAAGCCCGCTAAAAGTTCCTTTATTTAGCAATGGGCTTAACGCTGTTTATTATAACTGAAGCAATTTGATTTTGCAAGTTGCCTGGCAAAGGGTTGACCGGTTATGTTATAATGTAACCTGCAGTCCGGCAAATCTTAAATTATTAGCCGGTTTGTTTGTTTTTTCGATTAATGCCTGGGAGGTAAAAAAATGTCAGATGATTATAAAACCTGTCCATTCTGCCTCGAAGAGGTACCGGCCAGGGCAATTAAATGCCGGCATTGTGAGTCGGTTATTGAAGTAGTAGAAACAGTTATAGTCAGGGAAGAAATTGAAGGTGAACCCGGGGCAAAAGGGAAACCGCGCAGAAAGCCCGTAACCCAGCAGGGTGTCCCCGGAATGGCAGCCTATGGTCAGCCTAAGGCAAAAAATAACCTGGTACCGGTCGTCATTATTTTGGCGGCGCTTTTAATTGCCGCTCTCGGCGCCGGTTATTGGTTGTTGGTGCGTGATGACGGAGGCCCTGCAGCAGTTGAGGCTATCGACAGCGCCCTGGTTGGGGCCTGGCGGGGCGGCGGTGAAGACAACAGTGTCTACTTCCAGTTCTTGCCCAACGAAATGGTCAATATCGCTGTCGGGGAAGAAGGCTTCTGGTTCCGGACCCAATATCGGGTTATCCGGACAGACCAGAATAACTTCCTCGAGATTTACCATCGTGGACTGGGAGAGTGGGAGAGAACTGCGGAGCTTGAGATGAGCGATGGCGACACTTTAATTGTTACCGACACCTGGGATGGCGTGGTTATTGTTATGAAGCGCATAACCGATTCTGAGTTCAGGGACGAGATAGCTGATTTCCGCTTTGAGCGTTAAGTACGATTAAAATAATTTAAAACTTAAAAGCGCCCCTTTCAGGGGCGCTTTTTCGTGTTACAGCGGTGTGACCGGCATGCTATAATGAGCCGGGAGACTTATAGCGTGAAAAGAGAGCAGTTAGATGAACAGTATCTTAAAAAAGCCCTGGAGCTCGCCCGGGTAGCTGCGGACCGTGGTGAAGTGCCTGTCGGCGCTGTCCTGGTCTACAACGACAGGGTTATTGCCGAAGCCTATAACCGGCGCGAAGAACTTGCTGATGCCACCGCCCACGCTGAGATGCTGGCAATCAGGGAAGCCTGTACGCTGCTCGGCGGCTGGCGTCTGAGCGGCTGCACCCTATATGTAACGCTGGAGCCCTGCCCGATGTGTGCCGGGGCGATGGTCCAGGCGCGTATCGATCGACTGGTTTACGGAACAGCCGACCCCAAGGGCGGCGCTGCCGGCACCCTTTATGACCTGGTGCGCGACAGCCGCCTGAATCACCGGCTGGAGGTAACCTCCGGGATTTTGGAAGCCGAATGCGCTGCTGTGCTGCAGGATTTCTTCAGGCAGCGCCGGGACTGACTTTATTTGCCTGTGAAAGCAGGAAGGTTGGCGTTGCTGTGCTTCCCGCCCTTTACAAAATAAGGCGCCCTGGGGTAAGATATAACCTGAAAATGGAGAGATGGCCGAGTCCGGTCGAAGGCGCACGACTCGAAATCGTGTGTGCTGCAAGGCACCGTGGGTTCGAATCCCACTCTCTCCGCCAGTAATTTTTAACGCGCGCAGTCTGCTTTAAGAACCCGCGCGTTTTCTTTTCTCGTTTTCTTTTCTGTCACAGCCGGAGCAGTTGGTGTTGAAACGGCTGCTCGTTCATTGTATAATAAGCGCGTTACTGAATTACCGATTGTCAGGCGTGGAGAGATGGCTGAGTTGGTCGAAGGCGCTCGCCTGGAAAGCGAGTAACGGTGTTAAGCCGTTCGAGGGTTCGAATCCCTCTCTCTCCGCCATTTTAATCAAGTTTGGTCGCGCTAGACGGGGAGATAGCGGTGCCCTGTACCCGCAATCCGCTATAGCGGGGTTGAATTCCTGCCCCCGGCTGTTCAATTTTGGGGTCAGCGCCCGGTAAGTGGTGTTGAGGGCCCGGTCCCGTGCGGCGCAGACTCATGAACCCCGTCAGGTCCGGAAGGAAGCAGCGGTAAGTGAGCATTTGCGGGTGCCACGGGAGCGCCGGGCTGGAGCTAACTGCCGGGTCAGCGCCTGGAATTGACGGTCAAAGGCAGGTGCGCGGCCTTTAATTTTATGGATAAACTGGTACTGACTCTACTTCCTCACGCTTACGGGGTTTATCGCCTGGATAGCAATTCTTTAGTTGATTTTCCGGATAGCCCTGAAGGCGGGTTTTTTTCTGTAACCCGGACTGCTGACGGGCTTTCGATCGTCTGCCGGGAAGAGCTGCTACCGGAAGATAGCGCACAGGAGAAAGGGTTTCGTCTCTTTAAAGTTGAAGGCCCTCTCGATTTCAGCCTGACCGGTATCCTAGCCGCCCTGCTTAACCCTCTTGCTGCTGCCGGAGTTGCCGTATTCACTATCTCCACTTATGACACCGATTACTTGATGGTTAAAGCCGGGAATCTGGACGAAGCGATTAGCGCTCTCAGCGCTTTTGCAAAAATAGCTTGCTAACCAAGCCGAGGTGTTAATTAGAAGTTGACTTACCTAAGCTTATACAGACGCCGCAGGCCGCTTACTTTTGCGGACATGTCCGGGCAGGAGCATATTACCCGTACGCTCAGCAATGCCCTCTTAAGCGATCGGCTGGCTCATGCCTACCTTTTTTGTGGTCCCCGCGGCACTGGTAAGACCACCGCGGCAAAAATCCTGGCCCGGGCTATGAATTGCACCACCTACCCCACGACTGAGCCCTGCGGAAAATGCGTCCCCTGCTTAAATATTGCCGCCGGGGTGTCAATCGATGTTATTGAAATGGATGCTGCTTCCAACCGGGGCATTGACGAAATAAGGGAACTGCGCGAAAGATCCCGTTTCGCCAGCGGCGAAAGCCGTTTTAAAGTATACATCATCGATGAAGCACATATGCTCACGCCCGAGGCCTGTAATGCTTTTTTAAAAACCCTCGAAGAACCGCCGCAAAATGTGGTTTTCATTCTTGCCACTACCGATCCTTCCCGTCTTCCGGCAACTATTGTTTCGCGCTGCCAGCGCTTTGACTTTCATCTGCTGACCACCGATCAGATCAGCAGCCGTCTGCAGCAGATCCTGAAAGAGGAAGGTTGGCAGGCTGAGGATGAGGCAGTTGAGCTGATTGCCCGGCTTTCCGAGGGCTCGCTGCGCGATGCTTTGGGAATCCTTGAGCAGTGTGCCGCTTACGGTGAAGAGCTGATCAGTGATGAACAGGTGCGTATTGTTACCGGCTCCACCAGGGCGGAAACAGTGGCTGCCCTGGCAAAGGCTGCCCTTGATAATGACCTGGATAGCGGGTTGAAAATAATTAATGAAGTGATTTACAGTGGCCGGGATCTGACGCTTTTCATGCGCGATCTGACCTATATATTCAGCCGCCTTCTGCTTGATAAACCGGCCGGAGGAAAAGATCATAAAGGTTTTTCCGGTTTGGAAGCGCTTCTTGCGAGCATCAGCCAAAACCTGAATCGCAGCTTGCTGCTTGATGCAATCGAGCTCTTGCACCAGGCTGCAGGCGAGCTGCGTCATGCCCACTTTCCGCAGTATATCTTAGAAATTTCCTTTATCAGACTGTTGCGGGTTTTGCACGGCAGATTGCAGCCGGCTCCCGGCCTGCACCTGGATCAGCAGCTAGTTGAGAAGGCACAAGGTGAAGTTGCGGCGCAACCTGATGCTCAAAGCGCCGTGGTAAAAACGGGTAAAAGTGAAGCAGTACGTGAAACAACTGAAACTCCTGTTGCAGCGGTCGAAGCAACCGCTAAAACTGACCAGGTAATAACCCCCTTTGAAGAGTCTGCTCCAGCATCTGGTGAGCTGGCGAACGGCGATCGCCTCGCGGGATTACGCGCAGCCTGGCCTGATCTGCTGGAAGAGATTAAAAAGCGGCAAAAAACCACTGCTGCCTGGCTCGAGCCGGCCCAGATCGCTGACTGCCGCGGGCATATGGTTAAGTTGCTATACGCTCCGGAGTATGACATCCACCGTTTGCGCATTATGGAGGATAGTCATCGTAAACTGCTTGAGGGTGTCCTATCAAATTTTTTCAGTCTCGAGATGCAGGTCAAGGCCGAAACAGGAGAGCAACCGCAAGCTGCGCTAAAGCCTGAAACAAAAGCTGCTCCCCGTCAGGTTGAGCAGCCGCAGGCGAAAGAAGCTAAAATATCGCCGCCGCAGGATCAGCAAAAGAACCCGCCCGCTTCAGCCCCGGCTTCTTCGTCGGAGCAAAAGGGGATCAGTGCGGAAGAGGCGCAAAAGATTTTTGGCGGAAAAATTATCGAACACTGACACTAAAGATAGGAGGCTTTACCTAATGTCAAATGGTGGAATGAACAAGATGATGAAACAGCTGCAGAAAGCTCAGTCTGAAATGGGTCGCATGCAGGAAGCCATTGCCGCTAAAACCGTTGAAGCAACAAGCGGTGGCGGCGCGGTCAGGGTGGTAGCCAGCGGCACAAAGAGTCTTGTTTCACTGCAGATTGATCCGGAAGCGATTAGTGAGGATAACCGTGAAATGCTGGAGGATATGATTGTTGCCGCTGTCAACGAAGCTTTTAAAAGGGTTGACGATATGGTGGCAGAAGAGATGCAAAAGTTAGCCGGGGGCCTTAATCTACCGCCTGGTATGTTTTAAATGGCCTACCCTGGAGCCCTGAAACGGCTGGTTGAAGTTCTCTGCCGTTTTCCCGGCATTGGTCCGAAATCGGCGCAGCGCCTGGCTTTTTTTCTCCTTGGCTGTTCCCGGGAAGAGGTTGTTGCGATTGCCAGGGCTATGGTCGAGGCAAAAGATAAGCTCGACTTTTGCGAGACCTGCGGCAGCCTGGCCGAAAGCGGTCTCTGTCCCTATTGCAGCGACACCGGACGGGATCAGTCATTACTCTGCATTATCCAGGAGCCCCGTGATGTTCTGGTTATCGAGCGCACCGGTCAGTACCGGG
>Ga0208244_100839_pt1 | contig 22884 bp, 26 predicted proteins | sample SubbioCR12Aug_5A_FD_184828 | JGI IMG/M metagenome (GOLD analysis project Ga0208244, IMG submission 184828) | Serpentinite rock and fluid subsurface biosphere microbial communities from McLaughlin Reserve, California, USA - CR12Aug_5A (SPAdes) | ecosystem: Environmental > Terrestrial > Deep... | reverse complement strand
CGGGGGTTTTTCGCCTCATGACTCATTGAAGCCGTTCCTGGACATAAGAAATTGACAACTTATCTGAGCCGGCACATTCGTCACGCTGGCTTATCCAAAAAAATCGGCAATTTATAAACAGACTCTAATTAAAAGCAGCAATTGATTTAAAGGAAGTTTAATGATATTCTTAAAACCCTGAAATATTGGTGGGTTGGAATACTGGAATGACGGGTTGAAAATGGCTTTTTGAGCAGTGGAATTGATTTTTTTGTTTCTTTATACCATTATTCCAATATTCCATTTTTCCATCATTCCATTCGGTGGAGATTCTATGCTGGAAGCCAAATATATACGGGATCACTTAGAAGAAGTCCAGGCCAGACTGGCATTGAGGGGCCAGAATATCAGTCTGGATCAATTCGTCGCCATCGATAATGAGCGAAGAAAAACGCTTCAGGAGTGGGAGAGGTTGAGAGCCACCCAAAAGAAGGTTTCTGATGAGGTGAGCAGGAAGAAGAAAGAAGGGGAAAATGCCGCTGAACTCATCTCCGAGATGAAAAAAGTGTCTCAGGAGTTGAAGGAACTGGATGGTATTGTTCAGGAGAAAGAGAAGGCTCTGCAAGAATTCCTTCTCATCATCCCGAACCTTCCCCATTCTTCTGTGCCGGTAGGCAAGGATTCTTCCGATAATGCGGAGGTCAGGCGTTGGGGTGAGATACCCAAATTCGATTTTGAGCCCAAACCTCACTGGGATATCGGTGAGGAATTAGGGATTCTTGATTTTAAATCAGGCGCAAAAATAACCGGAGCGCGATTTACCCTCTACTGGGACCTTGGGGCCAAACTGGAAAGGGCGCTGATCAATTTTATGTTAGACTTCCATACACGGGAACATGGGTATCGCGAAGTTCTTCCTCCGTTTATGGTCAACCGGATGACGATGACGGGCACAGGACAACTTCCGAAATTCGAGGAGGAGCTGTTTAAGGTTGAAGGGACTGATTACTTCCTCATTCCGACTGCAGAAGTGCCCGTGACAAATATTCACCAGGATGAGGTTCTGGAGGAGAAACACCTTCCTCTCTATTACACCGCCTACACTCCTTGTTTCAGGAAGGAGGCGGGTTCTTACGGAAAGGATACCCGGGGGTTAATCAGACAGCATCAGTTTAATAAGGTGGAACTGGTGAAGTTTACAAAGCCCGAGAATTCCTACGATGAGCTGGAGAAACTCCTCGCCAATGCCGAGGAAGTCCTGAAGAGGCTAAGACTTCCTTATCGTGTTGTCAACCTATGTACAGGGGATTTGGGATTTTCGGCTTCAAAAACTTATGATATTGAGGTTTGGCTTCCCGGTCAGGACACCTTCAAGGAAATTTCCTCCTGCAGTAACTTTGAGGATTTTCAGGCGAGAAGGGCGAAGATTCGGTATCGGCTTTCTGGAAAGTCGAAGACAGAGTATGTCCATACGATCAATGGTTCTGGTCTGGCTGTAGGAAGAACCCTGGTAGCCATCCTGGAAAATTATCAACAAGCCGATGGAAGCGTGGTCATCCCGGAGGTCTTAAGGCCTTATATGGATGGGGTGGAAAGGATAGAGAAGAAAAAAAAGGTTGAGGTTAAGGTTTAGGCTGAGAGTTAAAAGTTAAAGGTATTTTGCCTTTAGCAAAATATAGGAGGGATGGCCGAGTGGATTAAGGCGGCGGTCTTGCCCGCCTGAGGCGGGTCCGCCTTTGGCAGAAAAACCGGTTATGGTAAGAGTGGTTTTATATGCCTTGTGTTTATATTTTGTATAGCGAAGGCACAAATAAATTTTATGTTGGTTCGAGTAGAGAGGGTAGTGCTGATAATCGTTTAAAATCACATAATGCAGGGAAGAGTAAGTCTACAAAGGCAGGGCGTCCTTGGAGACTTATCTATGAAGAGCAAACCTCGGATTATACGGGAGCACGAAAAAAAGAAATATTTATGAAGTCCGGTGTTGGGCGAAGATGGATTAAAGAGAGTTTTAAAACTTAGGAGGGATGGCCGAGTGGTTTAAGGCGGCGGTCTTGCCCGCCTGAGGCGGGTCCGCCTTTGGCGGAAAAACCGGTTATGGTAAGAGTGGTTTTATATGCCTTGTGTTTATATTTTGTATAGCGAAGGCACAAATAAATTTTATGTTGGTTCGAGTAGAGAGGGTAGTGCTGATAATCGTTTAAAATCACATAATGCAGGGAAGAGTAAGTCTACAAAGGCAGGGCGTCCTTGGAGACTTATCTATGAAGAGCAAACCTCGGATTATACGGGAGCACGAAAAAAAGAAATATTTATGAAGTCCGGTGTTGGGCGAAGATGGATTAAAGAGAGTTTTAAAACTTAGGAGGGATGGCCGAGTGGTTTAAGGCGGCGGTCTTGAAAACCGCTGGGTGAAAGCCCCGTGGGTTCGAATCCTACTCCCTCCGCCAGAAAATTTGCAAAGCAAATTTTACTAACAACCGAGAACTCTTAACCTGTAGCTTAATGCGTAAATAGTTAAAGGTTAATAGTATTTCACCGAAGGTGAAATCACGGAGAGATGCCCGAGAGGCCGAAGGGGCACGACTGGAAATCGTGTGTTCCGACAAAATCGGGACCGAGGGTTCGAATCCCTCTCTCTCCGCCAGAAAATTTGCAAGGCAAATTTTACTAATAACTTGTAACATTTAACGATTGATTGATCGGGGAGGCGGAAAGGAGGGAGGAGGGTGAAAACATTTTCTAAAAGATGGCTAATTGTGATGGTCGCTGCCGGAATATTAACCGGCATTGGGTTGAAAGAAGCGTCCGCCCAACAATATTTTAACTTCTCAGGAAAAGTGATTAACCTCCAGCGTGGAAATATAACAGCACAGGGGGATAAGGGGGAAGTTATGAATTTTGCAGTGGGCAGACGAACCATCTATGTCCCATCTCGTCTGCCTGGAGTTGGTGAGAGAGTTAGGATAACCTATTATTTTCAAAGAGGCCATAATGTGGCTTCTCAGGTGGAAATCCTTCCTCCCCCATCGCCTCCGAAGAAAAAGTAACGGATGCGCCCATAGCTCAGATGGATAGAGCGTCGGACTACGAATCCGCAGGTCGGGTGTTCGAGTCACCCTGGGCGCGCCAATAAAATAATGGAGTTAGCCATTTTGTGCTAACTCCTTTTTCATTTCTGTTTAGGTTGACATCTAACTTCTTTTTTCGTATATTCGACTTACCCTTGAATATTAAGACGATATTCCAAAGCCTGATGGGTTTCTTCCAACAAGCGAAAATCGACTACGCTCTCGTTGGCGCTTTTGCTTTGAAGGCGTACGGGTATTTACGGGCTACTGAAGATGTGGATTTCTTGGTTCGAGGCGCTCATCAAAGCAGGATTATCGCATATCTGGAATCCCTTGGTTACGAGACTATCTATCGTTCAGCAGGTTATTCCAATCATGTACATCCTCTCGCAAATCTCGGGAGGATCGATTTCATTTACGTGGAAGGAGAAACTGCTGATATCATCCTTTCGGAAACCAGGCCGTTACTCGTTCTCGATGACATATCGGTACCTGTTGTAAGAACTGAGTACCTGATTGCCCTTAAGGTCTTTGCCATGAAAAACGACCCGGAAAGATCCTTCAGGGAAATGGCGGATCTTCAGTATCTCTTGAAGCTGCCGGGGCTCGATCTTGAAGAGATTCGAGGGTACTTTGAAAAATATGGACAAATGGAGAAGTACGATGAGCTTACCAAAAGAGAGAAAGAGAAGCCTCAATCTTGACAAAGATTTGGTGCTCACCAAGGAAGACCTCGCAGCGATTGAAACCTCACAGCCTCATGACCCAAGGGATTTAGGCAGCTATCTTGATTTTCTGGATGAGGTTTGGGGGTCCGAAAGGAAAGGGACTGGGAAGAGGTTTTTCTCTGAGGAATTCCGATTAGACAGAAGGAAAGAGAGCAGCCGTCGGCCTTAATCTCAGCCTTCAATCTTGAAATCAATATCCCGCCCGAACTTGGTTCGGGGTCTCGGTTTCGAATTTTAGAATTACGTAGAAATAAATTCCCCAACTTGCCACGAAATATAGGAAGTTAACCACCTCATCTGACTTGAGGTTCTAAAGATAAAAAGCGACGATTTTCATCAACGTCCCGTCCAGGGATTCCAAGTTGCCCGGCCAGGACAACGGATCGAACAGAGTAGTCCCAGAAGCGGGGCATTCAGGATCTTTACGTCACCGATTGTCCAAAAACGGGAGAATCCAGTACCCTCGGTTGCTCTAAGAAGGGCAGTTGGAAAATCAGGATTCTTTGGGTTTAAGACGACTACCATCTCTTGCATCTATTCCGCGCCTTGCTTTTTACCCGGGGGAAGGTAGCGCACACGATGACGTGCTTCTTCGACAACTACGACCGCCCCTCCTTCCAGTGCATTGGCGGTATCCTTCAGGACTGTAGATAATCGGTGGATGAGATGAGATGTTCGGGTATTTTGCAAACGGAATAGGATAACGCTTGTTTTTTCCCCTTTTGAAAGGGCGACGATTTCCCCAAAATCAAGGTCGAATATTATTATGATTCGGTTTTCATGGGTAGCCTTTGCAAAGATCTCACCATTTGGCATCCGGTGTAGTCCTTCTTCGCGTAAGTGCTTCGCATCATGACCATTATTGCGCAGCCATTCCACAACTCTGATACTTACACCCATATCAGCGAGAAACCGCATCATCCATCCTCACAGGCTGTAAACCTGCTCTTGTGTCAGCCATGCCGCATATTCAATTGCCTGCTGGATATCTTCCCTCTCAAGGTCCGGATACCCTGCCAGGATTTCCTCGAAGCCGGCGCCATGTGCAATCTGGCCTACGATGACGGAAACGGGAATCCGCATCCCCCGAATACAGGCACGGCCTCCCATGATCTGAGGATCAAAGGTAATTCGGTCAAACATTTCTGCCACCTCCTGATCTTTCAAGTACATTCTACCCTAACTGATTCTACGAATTAAAAAGGTTCCACATCGGCAATCCCCTATGCTCAGATTCACCGCAATTTGAGAAGCCAGAGTTTTCTCTCTGGGTTTCGAGGATTTGTCCAATGTCAAGGGCAGACCCCAGACTCCGTTTCTTTAGATTCCGAACGCAGTGCGTTCGGAATGTGGCCATTTAGGAATTCGCATATGCTTTGCCATCAAGGTATGACACCGTGGGGTAAAACCCTTCGGAGTTCTTCAAGCTCCATCATCACCCTCAACGTCGCTTGCCCCATGCGGGACTTAATGTCGTAGTTGATGATGACTTTCTTAGACCGAATCTGTTCGGCCAGGCGGCGCAGTCCAATTTCATCCTCATTTGTCGGAGCACCGAACATAAGTTGTTGACGAAATTCCTTTGCCAATTTTTTCTTTAAGCGGGTGGCGGTTTGGTTGTCTATGCCTGCATCTGTTTTCAAAAGGCTGAGGGCCGAATGAAGGTCCTCCTGTGGGAGTCGCTGCATCCCAACGAGCAGACGGCAGCAATGGTCAGGTCCGCCCGACCATTTTTCAACAAACTCATCAATGGCTTTCCATCCCCGTAGGTTGAAGTACCCTACACAAAAGTCAGATCGGGTTGATAATGCGAGAGTCTCCCGAAGTGCTGGGAGAAGAGATCGGTCTATATTATCGAAGATACGGGGCATTGGTTACGCTCCAAAGATTAATAAGGAATGCAGGAAAGCATGAAGAAGGCATTTTGAGTTTTCCTGGATTTCTGGCTTCCTTATTAGGGGTAAGATTTCGATCCCGGTCTTGAAATCTCTTACGTCTGTTTCAATCACCCCCGGAAGTTGACCTATTTATACCAAAAATTTAATTTTATAGCAATTTCCAAATGGTTCCACCTTACGGGAAAAGGTGACATCATTAGGAAGATTTCCGGTCGGATTAGACCTTGGAATCCTTGATTTCTAAGCCTATTATGAATCCAGATCTCCCCCAAGGAGTGTCCTACATATTTAGGGTCTGTTTATAAATGTACTTTTCTGTCATGTCCTGATTAAATTGGGGCATCCAGTCCCGCCTTTGGCGGGATTGAAATTACTGGATTCCGGCTGGAGTTTACCCCGTTGCAGAACGGGGCCGGAATGACGATCCTGATTGAGGGAGGAATTTATAAACAAACTCTATTTAGAAAGGGGGTAGGGGGATGATCTTTGACCTTTAAGTTTGGTAATCTTGTGGTAAAATGTGATATATTTGTGTTAAAAGTTATTTTGGCTGTTGCCCAAAACAACCGTTTGCCCTTCGACAGGCTAAGGGCGAACGGTGATATATTGAAACAAAGCAACTTTTCTGTTTTTTTGATAAGGATTGAAAACCCGTGGAGGATAGGAAGTCTGATACAAAATATATGAAGATGGCTCTTGAGGAGGCGAAGAAATCTGGCCAGGCTGAGGAGGTTCCCGTAGGAGCCATATTGGTGAAAGGGGATGAGGTGATCGCCAGGGATCACAACCGATGCATTGCACTGAATGATCCCACTGCCCATGCGGAGATCCTGGTCCTTAGAAAAGCAGGAGAGATTTTGAATAACTACCGTTTGAATGATACGGTGATGTATGTGACGGCTGAACCCTGTCCGATGTGCGCCTCTGCAATGGTTCACAGCAGAATTTCAAGGCTGGTTTTTGGAGCAGTGGAGCCAAAATTCGGAGCGGTGGAATCGAGGTTTAAATTGTTGCAGGATGAGGGTCTGAATCATAAGATAGAAGTGAGTCGGGGGGTTCTTGAGGAGGAGTGTGCGGAGATTTTAAAGGACTTTTTCAAGGAACGGAGGGGAAATTTGAAAGAAGTTCGGAGTTCGCCTGCCTACGCCAAGGCTTCGGCAGACAAGGAGTTCGGAGAATTAAATAGGTAAGAAAGTTCGGAGTAGGGAGCATGAAAGGTAAAAGGGTATAGGGTGTTGGGTGCAGGGGGTAGAGCTAAAAGTTAAAAGTATCTTGCCTTGCAAGATCCAGGAGAGGTTGCCGAGTGGCTTAAGGCGCCGCTCTCGCCCGCCTGAGGCGGGTCCGCCTTTGGCGGAAAAAGCGGTTCTCCCGGCGACCGAAGGGAGGCGGAAGGAGCGAAGAGACTGAGCACAAGGAGGCGTGGGGTCGGCGACTCCTGCATGAGCGGGAGGAGGCGGAGCGAACGGAGTGAGTGAGCACATTTTACGCTCTGGCACGAGACTCAAAGAGTTGTGCCAGTTTGGTGGGATGAGAAACCACAATAAAATTACCGAAGTTTAATGGAGAGGTTGCCGAGTGGCTTAAGGCGCCGCTCTCGCCCGCCTGAGGCGGGTCCGCCTTTGGCGGAAAAAGCGGTTCTCCCGGCGACCGAAGGGAGGCGGAAGGAGCGAAGAGACTGAGCACAAGGAGGCGTGGGGTCGGCGACTCCTGCATGAGCGGGAGGAGGCGGAGCGAACGGAGTGAGTGAGCACATTTTACGCTCTGGCACGAGACTCAAAGAGTTGTGCCAGTTTGGTGGGATGAGAAACCACAATAAAATTACCGAAGTTTAATGGAGAGGTTGCCGAGTGGCTTAAGGCGCCGCTCTCGAAAAGCGGTTCTCCCGAAAGGAGACGTGGGTTCAAATCCCACCCTCTCCGCCAGAAAAATTTGTTGCACAAATTTTTACTTTTAGCTTTTCACCTTTAGCCTCTGGCCCTTAACCATTGACCAATTATTTAGAGTTTGTCGATAAACTAACAGTTCCCAAAAAAGTTGTCATTCTGGCGGAGGCCGAAATCCAGTTCTTTCAAGACCTTGTGGATGCCGGATCAAGTCCGGCATGACGAAAAAGACACATTTATAAACTGACTCTATTTTAAGAGCTTGAAAGTGAAAGAAGTCAGGTTTCGGTTTAAAAGGTTTAAAGTCTATCAGGATGCGAAGAGGTTCTGTAAATATTGTCGGGGAATCGTCGAAGAGTATATCAAACCCAAAGACAAGGATTTAGCCTCACAAATCAAAAGGGCGCTCCATTCACTTGTCCTTAATATTGCAGAAGGGTCCGCCGATAATTCCGATATTGAATTTGCCAGGTTTTTGGGGATTTCGATTCGTTCAACCTATGAATCGGTTGCAGGGTTTGATTTGGCCCTGCTTTATGAGTTAAAGTGAGAAAATTAATGAGAAAATTGAAGCAGATGGACACGAACTCGTCAAACAGCTAAGCACATTTAGAAATACATTGAAATCGGATTAGGTTTTTATCTTTTTAAGAGTTACAAGTAAAAAGCTACTACCCCAATTGAGTGAAAAATTATTGCTTGATTGAGCTGCAAACATGATAGCGAGACTATTTAAAGGTTTGTTAAACCCTATATTAAAATCCCCCTTATTCCCCCTTTTCCAAAGGGGGATAATAATAAGTCCTCCCCTTTGGCAAAGGGGAGTTAGAGGGGATTTTGTCAAAATATTTTCACTCGATTGGAGTACTAGTTAAAGGTATTTTGCGAAGCAAAATCAAGGAGAGATGCCCGAGAGGCCGAAGGGGCTCGCCTGCTAAGCGAGTATCCTGCTAATAACGGGATCGAGGGTTCGAATCCCTCTCTCTCCGCCAGAAAAATTTGTTGCACAAATTTTTACTGTTAACTTTTAACGGGTAACTGGCCCTTTGCTTAGGCCGTTAAGGGTTATTAAATGTTAAGGCAACCTCTAATAATTATCAATTCGTCACTCCCGCCCCGTATTAAGCACGGGGTAAACTCCGGCGGGAGTCCAGTAATTTCAAAACCTTCTGGATTCCTGCTTTCGCAGGAATGACATTTTTAGAGGAATCCTTAAGAGTATTTGACCTTTGGTCAAATCTTGTTGATAGCCGGGTCCTGCGCAACAAGAGATTACAAACCCCGCCAGGTCCGGAAGGAAGCAACGGTAGTAATTCACCTTGTGTGCCGTAGGGGCGCCTGGCTATCAGCAAGTTATTAATAGTCTAATCGTCAGGTAGTCCAATAGTCGTGTAGCAAGAAAAAGAAGAATTACAAGACTATGGACTACAAGACTATGGACTACAGGACTGAGAAAAGATGTCTTATCTGGTATTGGCAAGGCAATGGAGACCTCAGGTCTTTGAAGATGTGATCGGGCAGAGACCCATCACCCAGACCCTGCAGAATGCCATTTCTCAAAACCGGGTTTCCCATGCCTTTTTGTTTTCAGGAGCCAGAGGAGTGGGCAAAACCTCTACCGCCCGAATCCTGGCGAAAGCCCTGAACTGCCAGAAAGGTCCTCAAATCAATCCCTGCAATGATTGCGCAAATTGTAAGGAGATCACGGATGGGACCTCAATGGATGTGATCGAGATCGATGGTGCATCGAATCGGGGAATCGAAGAGATTCGGGAGTTGAAAGAGAATGTCCGTTATACGCCTGCCAAGAGCCGCCATAAAATTTACATCATCGACGAAGTCCACATGCTGACACGAGAGGCATTCAATGCCCTCCTGAAGACCCTCGAAGAGCCTCCCAGCCATATCATTTTTGTCTTTGCCACAACCGAACCCCATAAGATCCCGGCCACCATTCTCTCCCGGTGCCAGCGGTATGACTTCAAGAGGATTCCGTTAAAGGAGATGGTCGGGAACCTGAAGCAGATTGTCGAGAGAGAGGGAATTCAGATCAGCCAGAGGGGCCTGCAAATGATTGTGAGGGAGTCGGAAGGCAGCATGAGGGATGCACAGAGCCTTCTCGATCAGGTGATCTCTTATGGAGGGAAGGAGATACGGGATGAGGATATCACCGAAGTCCTCGGGTTGATCGACCAGAAGATTCTTTCCGATACCATTGAGGCTATTGCCGACAGGGATGCGAAACGGTGTGTTGAGATCGTAGAGCACATTTATCAATACGGGTATGACATTCAACATTTCTGCCAGGAACTCCTCCATACTTTCCGCAACCTGATCCTAATCAAGGTGAGCGAGCATCCCGAAGGGTTAATGGAGTTGCCTCCGGAGGAATTGGAAGGGTTGAAAAAACAGGCGGAACGGTTCCAGTTCGAGCAGTTGAATCATCTCTTCACCCTCCTCCTGAGGGGAGAAGAGGAAGTCGCCCAGTCCACCTTTCCGCGGACAATGCTGGAGATCACCCTGATCCGGATGGCTACCCTTCGACCCGTCCTCCCCATCGATGAGATCCTGAAAAAATTGGAAGGGATGGAAAAAACCTCTTCCATCGGGGGAGCAACAAAAACCGCAGGAGTTTCCCAACCCGGGAGTCGTATCGGGCCAACACCGCCTCCGGGAAGAGTGGAACAGCCAAAGAAAAGTCTTGAAGGAAAGGTCGGGGAGAAGGTTATAGAGAAAGAGAAACCTTCAGGCAAAGTAAATCAGAAGGGGATACCCTCTTCGGGACAAGAGGAAAAAGATTTAGAGGTTTATCGGGAAGAGAGGAGTTTAGAAGAGTCAAGTAAGGTTTCAGAAGAAGTATGGAGAGGGCTGGTCGATTTTACGCGGGCCAGGAATCCCATCTTAGGTTCTTTTTTAGTTTTTGGTAATCCCATCCGTCTCAGTGATGAGAAGGTTGAAATCGGTTTTGAGAAGGATTCTTTCCACTATGACCGAATCTTAGAGAAGGGGAATCAAAGCCAGTTAGAGCTGATCTGCCGGGAGTACTTTAAGAAGAATACAAAAGTGATCATATCGCCCATCAAACGGGGGACAAGGCCGCCCGGGGCCCCCAGCTACGCAGAGAGAAATGGACAGGATAATTTAGAGGAAAAGATAAAAAACGGGATGGAGGGGAACTCTCTTGTCCAGGAAGCGCTCCGTCTCTTTGACGGAAGAATTGTGAAGAAGTGAACGAAAAAAGAGGAGGGATCGATGTCAAAAGGGTTCGGAAATATCTTAAAACAGGCCCAACAGATGCACACCAAGATTGCTCAACTCCAGGAGGAAATGGCCGGGAAGACCGTGGAGGCCAGCTCCGGAGGAGGAATGGTCAATATTATGATGAACGGAAAGCAGGAAATCCTCTCCCTCCGGATTGATCCGGAGGTCGTCAACAAAGAAGATATCGAGATGCTTCAGGATCTAATTGCCGCCGCTGTGAATGAGGCCATCCGTAAATCGCAGGAGATGATGACCGAGGAGATGAAGAAGATCACCGGAGGATTGAGCGTGCCAGGACTCTTTTAGACATTAGCAAATTAAGCGGTACCCGAGTGCATAACTATTTTCATATAATGAAGGAGGCTCTAAATCCGAAGCACGAAATCCGAAATTCGAAACAATATCAAATGACAAAATTTTAAAATGTCCAAAACAAGATAGTTCCGAATTTGGTATTTGGAATTTTCGGATTTGTTTCGAGTTTCGATATTCGAATTTCGGATTTTTGAATTTAAAACTATGGCTCTTCATGCCAAACCGATTGATCATCTGATTGAGGCTCTGTCAAAACTTCCCGGCATCGGGAAAAAGACAGCTTCCAGGCTGGCCTTCCATATTTTACGGTCGAGCCTCTCGGAGGCCCAGGAATTGGCAAGAGCCGTCTTAGATGTGAAGGAAAAGATCCGCCTCTGCTCGATCTGCTTCAATTTAACGGATGAGGATCACTGCTGGATCTGTCAGGATGGTCGGCGGACACCAGAGGTTCTCTGTGTGGTGGAGGGTCCCAATGACCTCATCGCCATTGAACATACAGGGACCTACCACGGAAGGTATCATGTGCTCCATGGGGCCATCTCTCCTCTGGAGGGGATTGGTCCGGATGAGTTAAAAATAAAAGAACTGATGGAGCGTCTTAAGCGGGAAAAGATCATTGAGGTGATCCTTGCTACTAATCCGACTGTTGAAGGGGGTGCGACGACTCTCTACCTTACGGATTTGATTAGATCCTTAGGAATCACAGTAACGCGGATTGCATACGGTGTCCCAATGGGAGGAGAGATCGAATATTCGGATGGAATGACGTTATCAAAAGCACTCGAGGGCCGGAGAGAAGTTTAGGGATTCGGTCGAATAAAATATAAATAATATCATAATGTTATGCAAAAAAATAATCATGCCCTTGACATGATAAAATAAAAGTGTTAACGGTAACGCATATAAGGAAAACCCAAAACCGAATAAGATCTTATTGCACCATGTGAAATATTTTATATATTTTTAAGGAGATCCAGATGATTGAGATCCGTTTTCATGGAAGAGGGGGGCAGGGAGCAGTAACTTCTGCGGAACTGTTAGCCCTGGCTGCAATCTGGGAAGGAAAATATGCACAGGCTTTTCCAAGTTTCGGACCCGAGAGAAGAGGTGCGCCCGTAGTGGCCTTTTGCCGGATTGATGATGCGCCTATCAGGATCAGGGCAAACATCTATGAGCCTGATATTGTCGTCGTCCTGGATGCCTCACTCTTAAAGATTGTCAATGTGGCGGCCGGATTAAAGCCAAATGGCATCGTTGTCACCACGAGCAAGGATTCTCCTGAGAAGGTGAAAGAGAGCTTGAAAGTTAAAAACCGGGTTGGCGTGGTGAACGCAGCCAAAATTGCCATGGAAGTCCTCGGCCTTCCCATTACCAACACAACGATGCTGGGATCCGTCGTCAAAGCTTCCGGTTTGGTGAAAAAAGAGTCCTTTATTCCTCCCTTTAAGGAGCGTTTTGGCCGGATTGCCGACAAGAACATCTCCGCTTTTGAGCGGGCCTATCAGGAAACGGTCATCATCTAATCATTTACAGAATCATTTCCCTTCCCTCCTTTAACAAAGAGGGAATGGATTAATATGGATTAAGAGGTGGAAGGCATGACAAAACCGGAATCAGAATGGACATGGAAAGAGTTGCCCGTAGGAAATGTGATCCTGGAACCCGGCAATGCGAGTTCGTACCGGACAGGGGACTGGAAGAGCTTCAAACCGATTTTGAATAAGGAACTCTGTATCCATTGCGGGCTCTGTTACATCTTCTGCCCGGATATGGCCTATAACCTGGATGCAGAGGGCTATTTCATTTCAGACCTCTATTATTGTAAGGGTTGCGGCATCTGTTCGAAAGAGTGTCCCACCAGAGCGATCACGATGGTGGTGGAGGAGGAATAATCATGGCAAAAAGGGTTGGAATGGAGGTCTCGATTGCGGCCGCCGAAGCAGTGAAGCAGGCCAATGTGGATGTGATTTCCGCTTATCCCATCACTCCGCAGACCCACATCGTCGAACACCTCTCCGAAATCGTGGCCAATGGAGAAATGGATGCAGAGTTCTTCTGTGTGGAATCGGAACACTCCGCAATGAGCATCTGTATCGGAAGCGAGGCGACAGGCGCAAGATCCTTTACCTGCACCAGCGCCCAGGGGTTAGCCTTGATGGCCGAGATGACCTATATTGCCTCCGGTCTCAGGCTTCCCATCCTCATGATCGTTGCGAATCGGACACTCTCCGCGCCCCTCAGCATCTGGAATGATCATAGCGATGCCATGATGATCCGGGACTGCGGATGGGTGCAATATTTTGTGGAGAACGGCCAGGAAGTTTATGACCATGTCTTCATCTCCTACCGGTTGGGGGAGGATCGGAAGGTTCTCTTTCCGGTCATCATCAATATGGATGGTTTCATCTTAAGCCATGTGATTGAGCCGATCGAGTTGATCGAACAGGAAAAGATCGATCAGTTCCTGCCTCCTTATCAACCTCTCCATCAATTGCATCCCGATAAACCCATTACCATGGGAGCCTTTGCCCTTCCTGCAATTTTTGCTGAAACGAAGAAAGCCCAAGAAGTGGCCCTGAGAGGTTCCATGCCCAAAATTTTGGAGGTCTGGAAAGCCTTCGGCGATATGACAGGCAGGTATTACCAGCCTGTTGAGACGTATAAGGCGGAGGATGCAAAGACCCTGCTGGTCACCATGGGAAGCATCGGAGAGACAGCCTCAGTCGCCATTGATAAGATGAGAGAGCAAGGGAGATCCGTGGGGTTGGTGAAGATTCGCCTGTGGCGTCCCTTTCCCTTTGAGGCGTTAAAACAGGCCACCCTTCATGCGAAAAACCTTGTGGTGATTGATCGTGCTGTCTCTGTTGGGGGGCCGGGCGGTCCGGTTGCCTCGGAAGTGAAGGCCGCCATCTATGGAGAGGTTTTGCGGCCTTCGATTTATAATTTTGTTGCGGGAATTTCAGGAAGAGATGTGGCTCCCATTGACTTCATCAAGATGGTGGATAAGGCTGAAATCGAGATCGAAGAAGGCAGAAAAGATGGTTATGAAATCTATGGGGTGAGAGAATGATTGAAAATCTGAATGTCTTTGCCGTTAGAACATTGACCCAGAAGGAATATTTCGCGCCCGGCCACCGCTCCTGCCAGGGATGCGCCGAAGCGCTGGCCGTCAGGCTGGTCTGTAAGGCCCTGGGGAGAAATATCATCATTGCGGCTGCCACAGGGTGCATGGAGATCGTTTCGTCTCCCCTTCCGTTCACTTCCTGGAGGGTTCCCTGGTTTCATTGCGCCTTTGAAAATACGGCCGCTGTGGCCTCCGGGATTGAGGTGGGATTAAAGGTATTGATGCGAAAGGGAAGAATCCCTCAGAAGAAGATCGTCACCGTCGGGATGGCGGGTGATGGAGGGACTGCGGATATCGGGCTCCAGGCGCTCTCCGGAGCCCTTGAGAGGGGACATGACTTCATCTATGTCTGCACGGACAACGAGGCTTACATGAACACCGGCATCCAGCGGTCGTCCTCCACGCCTTTTGGCGCCTCGACCACCACCTCACCTGCCGGAAAGACGGCGATGGGCCAGATCACCTGGAAAAAGAATATGGCTGCGATTGCGGCAGCGCATAATATCCCTTATGTGGCTACTGCCTGCCCGAGTTATCCCATCGACCTGATTCAGAAGGTGAAGAAGGCGGCGGACATCAAAGGTGCGGCCTATATTCATATCCTCTCCGTATGTCCTACGGGGTGGAGGTCTGCGCCCGACCTCTCGATCAAATTAGGACGGCTGGCGGTGGAGACAGGCACCTTTCCTCTTTATGAGGTGGAGCACGGCAGGTATCATTTAAGCATCGATTTCCCGAAGTTGAAGCCGATTAAGGAATACATCAAACTTCAGGGAAGATTCCGACACCTGACAGAAGAGATGATCGAAGAGATCCAGAACCGAATTCAACGGGAATATGAGGTGTTAAGAGAAAGAGCAAAAAGGGGATTTTAACATGACACATTCAGAGATCGAAACCATCATCGAACAATACGAAAGCAGGGAATCGGCCATTCTTTCGATCCTTCAGGATATCCAGGCGAAGGAAAAATATCTTCCCAGGGAAGCCCTGGAGCACCTCGGTGAGAAACTTGGCATTCCCATTAACAAGATCTACAGGATTGCCACTTTTTACAGGGCCCTCAGCCTGATGCCCAGAGGAAAACATGAGGTCTGCGTCTGCGTGGGGACCGCCTGCCATGTCCGCGGGGCGCAACGAATTATCGATCAGTTGAAGATAGAGTTGGGCCTCCGGCCGGGTGAGACGACAAAGGACCGGAATTTCACGCTGGAGACGGTCAACTGCCTGGGCGTCTGCGCCGCGGGGCCGGTGGTATCCATCGACGGTCAATACTTCGGAAAGATGAGTTCTGGAAAGGTCGACGGGACTCTGAAAAAATTTCGTTCTGACAAGAAGAAGGAGGGGGCCAATGGTAAGGCTTAATTCTCCTCAGGAGCTGGAAAAATACAGGAAGGAAATCCTCAGCAAAAGAAATCCTGACCAGCCCTTGATCACGGTTTGTGGCGGAACAGGATGTCACGCCTCAGGATGTCATGCAGTGGTGGATGCCTTCAAAAAGGTTCTTCAGGAGAAGGCCTCAGGCAATGGAATCGGCCTGCGGGTAACGGGCTGTCATGGTTTCTGTGAACGGGGGCCATTGGTCGTCATCCATCCGAAAAAAGTTTTTTATCAAAAGGTCAAGCCCGAAGATGTTCCAACCATCTTTGAAGAGACGGTCCTCAACGGGAAGATCCTTGAAGACCTTCTTTATGATCATCCGGTTACTGGAGAAAAGATTACCTTCGAAGAAGAAGTGCCATTCTACCGGAAACAGAAACGGATCATCTTCGGAAATAACGGAAGCATTGATCCGACCCGGATCGAAGACTATTTGGCGGTGGGAGGCTATCAGGCATTGGCCAAAGCCCTCTTGATGAAACCCGAGGAGATCATCCGGGAAGTGAAGAAAGCCAATCTGAGGGGACGGGGAGGCGGGGGATTCCCTGCGGGTTTAAAATGGGAGCAGTGCCGAAACGCTCCTGGCGAGATCAAGTATTTGATCTGCAACGCGGACGAGGGAGACCCGGGCGCCTATATGGACCGGAGCCTTCTTGAGGGAAATCCACATAGCGTTCTCGAAGGAATGATCATCGGCGCATTTGCCATCGGCTCTCATGAGGGCTACATCTTTGTCCGGCATGAATACCCGCTGGCGCTTGAAAATATCGGGATTGCCATCCGGCAGGCCCGGGAATTGGGGCTTCTGGGGAAAAACATCCTCGGATCGGGATTCGATTTTGATATCAAGATCAGCCGGGGAGGGGGGGCTTTTGTGGCCGGGGAGTCAACGGCCCTCATGGCCACCATCGAAGGGAATGTGGGAGAACCCAGGGCAAAACATATTCACACGGTGGTGAGCGGTCTCTATGACCGGCCGACGAATCTGAACAATGTGGAGACCTGGGCCAATGTGCCGGTCATCATCAATGAGGGAGCGGACTGGTATGGCCGGATCGGCACCGAAGGAAGCAAGGGAACGAAGATATTCTCCCTTGTGGGCAAGGTGAACAATACGGGGCTCGTGGAGGTTCCCATGGGGATCACTCTGCGGGAGATTGTCTATGACATTGGAGGCGGAATTCCTGACGGAAAAAAATTCAAGGCGGTCCAGACTGGAGGACCTTCAGGCGGATGCATTCCCGAATCGATGATCGATCTGCCCGTCGATTTCGACCGGTTGACCGATGTCGGTTCGATGATGGGATCGGGCGGGATGATCGTCATGGACGAGGCCACCTGCATGGTGGATGTGGCCAAATATTTTATGAACTTCCTCAAGGACGAATCTTGCGGGAAATGCACCTCCTGCAGGGAGGGGACAAAGCGGATGCACGAGATCCTGACCGAGATCAGCGAGGGGAGGGGAAAACCCGAGCACATTGATCTCCTTGAGGAATTGGGATGGGTGACGGTGGAAGCCTCGCTCTGCGCCCTTGGAGGAACAGCGCCCAACCCAGCGCTTTCCACCATCAAGTATTTCCGTCAGGAGTATGAGGAGCACATTCTTAACAAACGGTGCCCGGCAAAGGTCTGCCGAGCGCTTCTTCACTATCGAATTCTATCCGACCGATGCACGGCCTGCGGCCGGTGCGCCAAGGTCTGTCCGGAGAAAGCGATCACCGGCGTTCAGAAGACAAAAAAAGAGAAGGGAAAACCTTTCGAGATCGACCAGGCCAAATGCATCCAATGCGGGATGTGTCTGGAATCCTGTAAATTCGATGCAGTAGAGGTTCAATAGAACCTAAATTGAGCGATTCTTTTTCCAATGCAAGATTTTCGGGTCAGGAGACCCGAATCTACCCTCTTATTAAACAACCCAAAGGGTAGGGTGCAGGTCTCCTGACCTGCACTAAATAGGTGATCATGTAGGGCAAGGCTTAAATCCGGATTTGATCGGGGTAACAAAAGCAAACCCTTAAGGGTGGCCGTTACAAAACCGCTCAATTTAGGTAAAATATAGAATTCGGTCATCAGGAAATCAGGAAGCAGGAAAAATCAATGTAAATTTCAAAATTAACAATGCAAAATTAGCAATATTTTAAATTGATAATTGACCATTGCTAATTGATCATTTTGCAATGATCCTTTCTAATATCCTGATACCCCTCAGTTTCGTTTTGGAGGAAAGCAATGATTTCTTTTAAGATTGATGGTCAGCCTGTCGAGGGAAAAGAGGGCGCCCATATTCTTGAGGTGGCCCTTGATGCAGGGATTGAGATCCCTCATCTCTGTTACAACGAATCGGTCAAGCCCTATGGCGCCTGCCGACTCTGTCTGGTGGAGGTGACCCGAAAAGGACGAACCCGGATGACCACCTCCTGCAACTATCCGATCATGGAAGAGATAGAGGTCTTCACTCAGTCGGAGAGAGTGCTTCGAGCCAGGCGTATGATCATCGAGCTCCTTGTTTCGATGTGCCCCGGAGATAAACTTCTCTGGGAGATGGCTGCCAGGATGGGGGTTCAGGAGGTCCGGTTTAAAAAGGACGACAAAGACTGCATCCTCTGCGGCCTCTGCGCGCGTGTTTGTGATGAAGTGGTTGGAGCCCACGCCATTCAATTTGCCTCCCGGGGAGACCGAAGGGAGATGGTTCCTCCTTTTGGAGGAGAAGCAATGAATTGCATTGCCTGCGGAGCCTGTGTGGTGGCCTGTCCGGTCAACGTGGTGGGGATGAAGGAAGAAGGAGATGAACGGACGATCACCCGATGGAAACGAACATTAAAGATGAAATCCTGCAAGGTTTGTGGAAACTATTTTGCCCCGTTGTTCCAGTTAGAGAAGTTTAAAGAGAAGGCGAATCTCCCAAAGGATTTCTATGATGTCTGTTACACCTGCAGGAGTTGACCCATTCGACAGCCCCCCATTTAACATTTTGAAGATCATTTGATAAACGCCACTCAGGATTGACCCTGAGTGGCGTTTCGTTTAGCAGGCACAAACGCCGAAAGGTTGTAACCCGTCCGTTATTGGGTGTTACTTAATCTGAAAGGGTCGGGAGGTCCTTCCTCCCAAACCTTGTAAAGCGATCTTTGAAGGAATGCCAACCGACCCATCTGCCCGATTCATGATGGTTTTTATAAACGAACCTACGGAGTTTAAACGTTAAAGGTTTCGCTTCAAGGTTTTTCCAGAAGAACCTCCCGACCCTTTTTATCTCTGTAACGGAGGGGTTAGAAACGGAGGGGTTAGAAAAGTTGAAATTTCCCTTCAAAGGGAGTATATTTAAACAAAAGCCATTTTGGAGGGATGAGAGATGGTCCATTATGTGAAGTGGGAGCCTTTCCGGGACCTGATGGCAATGCAGGATCGGATGACCCGTCTCTTTGATGAGACCCTTTCCCGAATCTTCAAAGAGGAAGCGCCCCAGGGCGTCTGGTCTCCTCCCGTCGACATTGTAGAGCAGGAGAAAGAAGTAATCCTCAAAGTTGACCTTCCGGAGATGAATCAGAGCGAGATTGAGATTAAGGTGGAGGAGAATACGCTGATCATCCAGGGAGAGCGAAAGTTTATCAAGGAAAGTCCAGAAGAACATTATATCCAGATCGAAAGACCGTACGGACACTTCCAGCGGACGTTTCCCCTACCGAAGGCCATCGATCAAGAGGGAATCAAGGCTTCCTATAAGGATGGGGCGTTAAGGATTGTGCTTCCCCGAAAGCGGGATGTCCAGCCCAAACAGATTTCAGTCGAAACGAGCTAAACCCGAGTCTGAACCCAGACAAAGTGAGGCCCTCTTTCGTAGGGCCTTTTTTATTAAAATCCCACTTTGATTGTTGTCATCCCGAACCAGGTCCTGAACTTGATTCAGGATCTAAGGATTTCGGGATCTCTGTTTTGCTTCTCAGTCATTTTGATTTTAAAGTCCTGCCTTATGGACGGGGTCATTTATTTTTTCGGGACCTTCTTCCAGTCTTCGAGGAACCGTTCGATCCCGATGTCGGTCAGGGGATGTTTCGCAAGCTGTTCAATCACTTTATAGGGGATGGTGGCCACATGCGCCCCAATGAGGGCGGCTTCCAGCACATGGATGGGGTGCCGGATACTCGCTACGATCACCTCCGACTCAAAATCATAATTGTTAAAGATTGTCACGATCTGTTCAATCAGCTCCATGCCGGTCTGGGAGATATCGTCCAGTCTTCCGATGAAAGGGCTGATATAGGTTGAACCTGCCTTGGCAGCCAGCAGTGCCTGTGTGGGTGAAAATACCAGGGTGGTATTGGTTTTGATTCCCCGAGAGACAAGGGCCTTAATCACCTTTAGCCCTTCAGTGGTCATTGGAATTTTAACCACAATGTTATCTCCTAACTTGGAGAGTGTCTGGGCCTCCTGGATCATCTCCTCGGCCTTTGATCCGACGACCTCAAGGCTGATTGGAAGATCGTGGATGATCCCGCAGATTTCCTTAATAAGGGAATCAAAATCTCTCTTCTCTTTGGCAATTAAACTGGGATTAGTGGTTACCCCATCGATTACTCCCATCTCGTAAGCCTTCCGAATCTCACCGGGATTGGCCGTATCAATAAAGAATTTCATCGCTCACCTCCAAATGATAAAAAAGAGGTGGTGGGAATTTCTTCCCACCACCTTTAAAACGGAAAGATCATCTTTCAAGAAATAATTTATGGGAGGATTCTGATCTCGGCCCTTCTGTTTTTGGAACGGCCTTCTTCAGTCCTGTTATCAGCGATGGGTTTGGTTGCCCCATAGCCCTTCACCATCAAACGGTTTTCTGCGATGTTAAATTTATCCATGAGATACTTCTTTGCGCTCTGGGCTCTTTTTTCTGAAAGCACTTGATTTGCTTTTTCAGGGCCCACTGGATCGGTATGGCCTCCAATTTCGACTTTGATCTGAGGGTTCTCCTTCATAAGTTTTCCATTTTGATCCAGCGCTCTGGCTGCAGCAGGACTGATATTGGTTTTATTCGGATCGAAATAGACTGTATCGAAAACAGGCATGGGCGCTGGTCTGGTTACAGGTGGAGGAGGAGCTGGTGTGGGTGGAGGTGGAGGGGGTGGTGTTGGTGCGGGAGGCGCCGGTGGTGCAGGAGGAGGTGTAGGTGCAGGCGGGGGAGGTGGAGGTGGTGGTGCAGGTGGTGCAGGTGGAGGTGGTGGGGGTGGTGTAGGTGCGGGTGGTGCGGGTGGTGCAGGTGGCGCAGGTGGACGAGGCGGTGGCTGGCAGCTTTCGGCTTCTTTGGCCAGTTTCCGGGCTTCCGCCAATATCATCATGGCTTCCCCTGTTCTGCATGCTAAATATGTCTCAATTGCTTTTTTTCCCAACTCCTTGGCCTTGGCAATCTTTTCAGGACAATACTTTGCCCCCTCGGACTTCTCCGCCTGGGCAATAGCGGCATCGGTTCGATCAAAATCGGATGGAGCAAGGATAGCCCTGTAGGTTACTCCGAAGTGCTGCGTGGTGCAGGAGGTCCCTAACAAGAGTGACAAAATCATTACCATTAAAAATGTCCACATTCTTCTGTCCATAGAATTAACCTCCCTTTTTTTTACAAGTAAACCACCTAACCCGTTCGAATATAAGAAATCTATCTGAATTTGTCAATCTTTTTTACGAGAGGTCTGAAAAACTGCTATATGCTCTCTGATTTCACAGATTTCTGGACTTTTTCTGAAATCTCTTTAAGCACTGTTTTTGGATTCTCCTCGGATATAACTTTTCAAGCATTTCTCACAACAGAAGTATAGCGCCCGCCCCCCCACTTTTTTCTTTAAAGCCAATCCTCTCGGAATATAGGTTTGGCAATAAGGATCTTGAACAAGCTCCTCCGGTTCATTTTTTTTGTTCATCTTTTCCCCTGATGAAGTCTTATCCTTGAAGAGGAAACGGAGAGAATAGTAGAGGATGAGGATGAGAAGGACAAAAAAGATGAGCCGGGCCATTTTATTCTTATAGCCTTTCCACCCCTTGATCTTCTTTGATCTCCTCCAGAAGTTCTCCAACCGTCTTTTCCATAACGGGGTGGATAAGGTTTGGGTCGATTTCAGATAAAGGGATGAGAACAAATTGTCGTTCGTGAAGACGTGGGTGCGGAACCTGGAGCACCCCTGTTTCTATTCTCCGGTCATCAAAGAGGAGAAGGTCCAGATCGATGACCCTGGGACCCCCTCGAAAAGTCTCTTTGCGCCCCAGCCTAATTTCGATGGCCTTCAGCATCCGGAAAAGATCAATCGGTTCCAAATCTGTCTCAATTTTTATCACTCCGTTGACGAACCAGTCTTGAGCAGTATAACCGATGGGGCGGGTTTTAAAAAATGAAGATCTGACCAGGAGCCTGTGTCGGTCAATTTTCAGGATTTCAGAAATGGCTGTTTCGCAGTTAAGAACTTTATCGCCGGCGTTTGAACCGATCCCGATGTAGGCTGTATATCCCATTCTGAAGAAAGTCAAAGACTACACAGCATTTCACTTATTCTCAGAAATCTCTTCGGGTTTCTTCGGAGTTACATCAATCTCATCCCGTTCTTTGGTCGCCTTTTTAAAGTTTCTAATCCCTTTTCCGATCCCCTCGCCAATCTGAGGGAGTTTCCCTGCGCCAAAAATGACAAGGATGATGACCAGGATGATCAGCAGCTCCGGCATTCCTATTCCAAACATTCTTTTCTCCTTTATTTGGTTTTTGCGCCTCTTCTTGTCCTGCGCGCTTTGCCCTTCGGATTGGCGGAAGTGCATGGGAATCGAACCCACCATCCCGGGTTAACAGGATCACTGGATTTGAAGTCCAGGAGGCCCACCAGAACCTGTCCACTTCCAATTTTGAGAGCTCTGAAAACTATCTTTTACTCTCTGATTTCACAGATTTTAAAAAATGATTCCAGAGATTTCTGGACTTTTTCTGAAATCTCTTTATAAACTAAAGGATTTTCCCTTTAAAGTCAAGGCATTTAGAGGAATTCAGGAGATCTACCCATTTCTTAATACCTGAAATACTTAATGTTTTCTCACGGGAATGGTGGCCATTGATGATTCCAATCTGGGATGGGGAAATTCCTAATTCTTTGGTATCGTTCAAAAGGTGAGGCATCATATTATTTCGACCGACTGGATCTGAATGGTGAAATAACCTTTGATGCCTAATTTTTCTTTCCAATATTGTTCCCATTTATCTCTTGCATATTGTCTGAT
>Ga0208244_100838_pt1 | contig 22953 bp, 24 predicted proteins | sample SubbioCR12Aug_5A_FD_184828 | JGI IMG/M metagenome (GOLD analysis project Ga0208244, IMG submission 184828) | Serpentinite rock and fluid subsurface biosphere microbial communities from McLaughlin Reserve, California, USA - CR12Aug_5A (SPAdes) | ecosystem: Environmental > Terrestrial > Deep... | reverse complement strand
CGTAGAAGCGGATGCTTTGCCGCTCGCCCTGGGCCAGGGCGAGATCGGTGAGCGCCCGGGCGATGCGGCCGTTGCCATCGTCGAAGGGGTGCAGGGTGACGAACCAGAAGTGGGCGATGGCGGCACGCAGCAGCGGGTCGAGTGCGGCTTCGCTGCGGCTGGCATTGAACCAGGCGACGAATTCGGCGATGCGGCCTTCCAGGCCTTCCCGCGGCGGGGCCTCGAAGTGAACGGTGGGGCGGTCGATGCGGCCCGAGACGACCTGCATGGGCTCCGGGCCGCGCCAGGCGCCGATGCGGATCCTGCGGCCAAGGAAGCCATCGTCGCCGGCGAACAGCCATTCGTGCCATTGCAGCAGGCGGGCTTCGTTCAGGGGCGCATCGAGGTTGGTGGTGGCATCCCACATGATCCGGGCGAGGCCTTCGCCGCGTGCTTCGGGCGAAGCAGTGGTGCCCGCCTGCAGGCCGAGGCGGCGCGCGAGACTGGAACGGACCGATTCGACGTTCAGGCTTTCGCCTTCGATGGCGCTGGAATTGACGATGTTCTGCAGCATCGCGTCGAGGCTGAACCCGGCCTGCAGGGCGGGATCGGCGCCGCGCGCCCGGCCCTGCAGCGCGCCTTGGGCGAGCGTGATCTGGCGCAGCAGCGGGGAAAGCGCCTCCTGCTGTAAGCCGAAGTGCGGCCATTTCGGGTGTTGCCAGATCCAGTGCGGCATCCGGGTTCGGGGCAAAAGAGAGATGAGCCGAATTCTAGCACTATTCGGCTCATCAGGTGATTCGAATGCAGGCTTTGAAGGTCCAGATCCGGCTCAGACGACCGCCTGCCACCGAGGCACGCCTTACTCCCTCGCCCCTCCGGGGAGAGGGCTGGGGTGAGGGGCAATCGGCCTGAAACCCGCGCCCCGCTTGTTTTTTCGGCTGATTTTCCCTGATCGAACCGTGCCAGTAAACTACTAACAAACTACTAATCAAATTACAAATTAGTAGACAACCGGCATTTCCTGACCTAACCTATTATTCTGTTACTAATTACATTACAAATTAGTAGATAACTGTGAAGATACCTCTCTCACCACCTTCCGAACCAGCCATCCTCGCGCGCCTTGCGCCTGAGCGGCTACTGCGCCTCCTTTCCGCGCAATCAGCCGTGGTCGAAGGCGAATACCTCCATTGGGATCAACTGCGTCATCGCACGCCGCCCGATGGCTTGTCCCCGGAGGAATGGTGGTTTGCCGTCAAGACGGCACGCACGAGCCAGTCCCGGCAGCTCCCTTTGCTGGACAAAACCGGCAAGTCCTTTCTGCTGGCAACGCCCGAGCCCGTGCAAATCCATCTGCATCACATAGACCGAAATGCCGCCGGTGAAATTCTCGCACCCGGCGAAATCAACACCCCGGAGCAGCGAAACCGCTATCTGCTCCATTCGCTCATCGAAGAGGCCATCACCTCAAGCCAGCTCGAAGGCGCGGCCACCACGCGCAAGGTCGCCGAATCCATGCTGCGCGAACAGCGCAAGCCGCGCGACCGCAGCGAGCGGATGATCTTCAACAACTACCAGGCGATGGAAAGCATCCGCGGCATGAAGGCGGACCCGATCACGCCCGAGCGCATCCTGAAACTCCACCGCATCCTGACGGAAGGCACGCTCGACGATCCGGCCGACGCCGGCCGGCTGCGCCTCACCGACGACGTGCATGTTGCAGACCATCGCGACGGCACCGTGCTGCATCAGCCGCCCATCTTCAGCGAACTGCAGGAACGGCTCGAACGCCTGTGCGCCTTCGCCAATGCCGACGAAAATGCCATTCCCTTCGTGCATCCCGTCCTGCGTGCGATCCTGCTCCACTTCATGATCGGCTACGACCACCCCTTCGTCGATGGCAACGGCCGCACCGCGCGGGCGCTGTTCTACTGGGCCATGGCCCGCAGCGGCTACTGGCTGATGGAGTTCCTTTCCATTTCCCACTTCCTGCGCGCCGCACCCGCGCAATACGTGCGTGCCTATCTGCACACGGAGACGGACGGCGGCGACACGACCTACTTCGTCCTGCACCAGCTCGACATCATCCGCAAGGCGATTGCCGCACTGCATGACTACCTTGCGCGAATCGCGGAAGAACAGCGCAGCACGGCGCGCCTGCTGGCTACTTCACCCACGCTGCGCAACAAACTCAACCACCGCCAGGTCGCGCTGCTCGCTCATGCCCTGAAACATCCGGGCGAGACCTACCGCATCGACACGCACCAGCGCACGCACGGCACCGCCTACCAGACAGCACGGGCGGATCTCCTCGGCCTGGCCGATCATGGACTGCTGGAGGCGGATCGCTCCGGGCGGGCGCTGCTCTTTGTTGCACCGGGGAATTTGAAGGTGAGGATTGTGAGGATCGCTGGGTAGAACGGAGTTCGTCGTTCTCCCGGGCGAAGCCGGCGAGCTGGGCATCATGCCCGGCCACACGCCGCTGCTCACCCCATCAAGCCGGGCGTCGTGCGCGTCAAGACGCAGGACGGCTCCGAAGGGGCAAAAGCCCTGACCTGCGGGTTGGCTATTGCCCGGGCCAGCCAAACCGAGTGCTTGAAGGGCATGTTTGGCGCGCCTATACTTCGCCCCATTATGACGAAAGCAGCTCAAACGGACTTCCGCGAAGCCCCCCTCTATACCGCCACCGAGGCGGCGCATTACCTGCGCGTTCCTGCGTCGACGGTGCGGGCCTGGGCCTTCGGCCAGGGCCAGCGCAAGGATGGCGGACGCAAGTTCAAGCCGGTGATCGCGCTGGCCAGCCGCCAGGGCAGGCTGCTCTCGTTCATCAACCTGGTCGAACTGTTCGTGCTGACCGCAATCCGCCGCCGACATGGCGTGGCCCTGCCGCAGGTGCGCAAGGCGCTGGATTACCTGAAAAAGAGCTTTCCCTCGCTGCATCCGCTTGCCGACCACGAATTCCAGACCAATGGCGTCGACCTCTTCGCGAAAAAATTCGGCGAATACCTCAATCTGTCGCGCGATGGCCAGATCGAGATCAAGGAACTGATCGAGGCGCGCCTGCGCTGCGTCATGCGCGACGAGGCGGGCATACCGCTCAAGCTGTATCTCTCCCCGCGCGCCGACAATGAGCGCGGCATCGTGGTGATCGATCCGCGCCTCGGCTTCGGCCGGCCGGTCATCGAGGGCACCGGCATCCGCACCGAAGTCATCGTCGGCCGCTTCAGCGCCGGCGAGACGATCGACTCGATCGCCGACGATTATGGCCGCTCGCGTGCCGAAATCGAGGAAATCGTCCGCAGCGAATTGCCGCTCGCCGCGTGACGCCGAAGCCCACCGGCGCCCCCGTCTTCTTCATCGACCGCAGTCTCGGCCGCAAGCAGGTGGCGCAGGCCCTGCGTGAGGCCGGCGCAACGGTGGAAGTTCACGACGATCATTTTCCCCAGACCACGCCCGATGTCGAATGGCTGGCCGACGTCGGCCGGCGCGGCTGGGTGGTGCTCTCCAAGGACGAGCGCATCCGCCGCAACCGCATCGAGCGCGAAGCACTGCAAGCCGCGCGCGTCCGCGCCTTCTTCCTGACGCAGCAGGACGTTACCGGGCAGGAGATGGCGGAGCTTTTCAGCAACGCCCTCCCGGGCATGACCAGGCGGGCCGTTTCCGAACCCGCGCCCTTCATCTTCACGATCTCCCGCAGCGGAAAATTCTTGCGGGTCAGGTAGCCTTGGGGCAGTTGCCGCCGTGCTGGGCTGACTGACTTTTGTTCATGCCATGCGCGAAGAGCTCATCTTCGTCGCCGGCGGCATGCTCGAAGTGCAGCCCAACCTCGTCACCGTACTGGCCGACACCGCCATCCGCGGCAAGGACCTCGACGAAGCCAAGGCCCTCGACGCCAAGAAGAAGGCCGAAGAGGCGATGCAGAACAGGACCTCGCAACTCGAGTACGCCAAGGCCCAGGCCGAACTGGCCGAAGCCATCGCCCAGCTCGCCGCGATCCAGAAACTGCGCAAGCGGCCCTTCAGCTTTGGTCGTACTGAAGGGGCACTTCAAGAAATAACTGCAATCCATCAATCCTGACGTCAGTATTCGTCGGCGATCACGCCCTCCATTCGCCCCTTGTCGAGAATATCCAGCAGCACCAGACTCTGCTTCTCGGTCGGAAGTTTGACAGGAATCTGCATGGCTACCTTGAGAACACCAATTTCCTTGGGCGTGAGCAGGTCCTTTGTGTGCAGAGACTGATGAAGGCGAGCCCATTCTGCAGCCGGGACAGCCAGCACCCTTCTCTGTGCCTCGATGCCGTTGTCGATCCTCTGTGTCTGTTTCGCGGTTCGCACGGTCGCAGTCTGATCGTCGAGCGAAACAAGTCGTTCGTAGAACTCCGGCGGGAGGAGATTGGCAATGGCTTCTGTCCGAGCCTGTATCCTCGTCCAGCACGCCTCCTTCTTGCACCATTCTGAAATGTTCGAGATGCCGTGCGGCGGTTTGATGATGTCATCGTTTACCTCCCCTGACACGGCAGCAATGGCGCTTTCGAGCACGGGATCGATCTTCTGTGCATTCCAGATACCCAGAAAGTCGATGCTTTCCTTCCTACGCTTAATGATGTCGCCGAGTATCGCCAGTGTGTAGGCTACGATGTTGGCGCGATATCCGCCGTTATACCAAGGCTGAGCAGAAACGATGCGTTCCGTGGCACGGAAGATCAGCCCGCGGGCGACAGCCTTTTTAAAATAGAATTCGTTGAATGCATCGGATGATTTCTCCCATTCGGCGCCGATGCGGGCGGCGTACCGCGCGAAATTCTTCTGGGAGCCGAGGTTCACCCACCTGGGGTGGTCATCCCAGACATTCTCGAACTTCGCAAGGTCTGTCTTCGTGAACATCTGCGGCTTGGGGTGCTCAGCCTTGAAGCGACGCTGTTCGGCAGGCGTAAGTTTGGTCTGTGCATCGGCATACTGACCGCGTGCCCGCTCATAGAACCACCGCGTCTCACGCTGGGCTCCCTTCTGCGCTGGCGCCCAGATGCGCCGGGAGAACCCTTCCATCCGCACATGGAACGGATGGTTTGAGAAGAAGTCGGCGGCATTCACCCGATTTTGGGTATTCGCATACTCCGATATCCTTGGGACGACCGTTTCACTCTGCTGGCTGTCGATGACGGACAGCTTCAACTGGACAAATATCTGCGAAAGATCTGCCTTGTCCCGCTTCCGTGTATGGAACAGTGACGCGGTGGTTTGGCCGCCGTTGACGATCTGGAGATCAACAACCTTCGTGATCGCAAGGCCGGAATCCGTCATCCCGGTTTCGACACTCAGTGCAGTGGCAGTGATCCCGTTGTTGTAGGCAAAGAACATCCCCGGCTCGTTCAGGATAGTTGCCCTTATTCCCTGATTCACATTGCCGCGGGCCTGCAAGAATGTTCGAACGTTCTGTTCGAGCAGACGAGCCCCGAACTTCTCGTACAGGATTGCCAGCACTTCGGCGGGCATTACCATGAGATAGGACTGGTAGGCATCCGTCCCAAGGTGCGCGGGAAGGCAGGCAATACCCTTGCCGAACATCTGCTCGAAGTCCAAGTCGAGCGGCTCCTTGTGGCTGCGGGAACTCCGCTGACGATGAAGCCGCGAGATGTCCCAGATCTGGTAAGTGGCTGGAATTCCTGCCACTTCTGTATCGGGGAACCCCTGAATTCGCTCGCTGAGAGTCCGCTCGGAGATGAGAACTAGGTTGAGTTGACGAATGGCGTCCCTGCGATCGGAAATTTGTCTGGCAAGGCCGTACTCCGGCGATGTGATTTCCAGTTCACCGGCCAGGCCCTTGTTGATGCTCGCCTCGAAGAAGTTGACGGGGCGTCTGAATGCCGCTTCCACTTCCGTCTTGGTCAGAGATGCCAGTTCGCTGCGGGAATCAAAGTCCGCAATGAAAAGATCCAGAACTCCCTCGTCATTGAACCAGTATCCATCCACGCGCATGCCGCGCTGGGCCCGGAAGTGGCAGAGCTCGAACCCTTCCGAGAAGCCTGTCTCGACAAGTTCGTTCGCGACGGCCTCCATGAACTCGGAAAGCAGAAAGCTGCCATTGGCCTCGGCTCCCGCCAGTAGTTCCTGGCGAAAGTCATGGAAGAATTCCTCGATGTTCTGCCCCATCATCCCTCCCCGAAGACGGCAGCAGCATCGCATTCATAAGATGCAATGGCTTCAAGCCTGATGTCGTAAGCCACGCTCGCTATTCCTGCCGGAAGTTGCGACCGCATGAGGCGCGGGAATCCCTCTCTGACACGATAGCTGCGCACTTCGCAGACGACAAAGCGCGGCTGATCGTAGTCGGGGAGCGGCGCGTAGCCGTTTGCGACCAGCTTTCGGTCGAAGGCCTCGACGCCATCCGCCTCACCAAGTCGCGCCTGAACCGTGGCGACGATCTCATTGAGCGAACAGGCGCCTGCCGCATCGGCCAGACTGCTCAGCCGGTATATGCGCAGGAACAGTTCATCGTTCAGTGATTCGAGCTGATCTTCCGATGAAATGCGGACGGTGTTCCGCTCCGCGCCCGAGAGCGATTTGATCTCGACGGCTGTATTGCCGAAGATGAAATCCTGATGTGATCTGTCCGGGCCGAGCCAGGCTTCAACAGCGGCAGCGCTCGACACCTCCCGGTCGATCAGCTCCAACAGAAAGGTGATCTCGGCGAACAGGCCACGGACTTCCTCGGACGACAGGTGCTGACTGCGCCCGGACAGGAAGGTCTTCCATCGACGGACATGTGCCAGCGAAACTGCGAGCGAACTGGCCGAGTCGGTGGCGTGCTCGAGCGAAGATGCAAGCGTGCGGCAGAGTCCCTCGAAGAGATCGCGATCGACCTGTCTTTCAAGAGCAAGGACCAGGCGCTGCTGTCCCTGATCTCCGGCACGAAGATCGATGTCGATGCCGTTCACCGTGATCGCATTCTTCCGGTACTGGGCTGCGTGGTCGCCCTGAAGCTCCACAATGAACAGGCAGGCGCCTCCGGCATCGCGTCCCCAGAAGCAGGGAACGGCCGTCTTCCCCGCAACCTGACGGACATTGAAGTCGGAGCCCGGAATGGCGATGTCATCCCACGGCGATGAATCGGGCATCCTAATCCTCCTCCTCGTCAGGATCGTCGGCATAGCCCTGCATCTGCTGAAGCCAGATCTTGTTCACGACAACGTTGATGGTCGTTGAATAGTCTCCGTAGGGAAAACTGACACCGAAAGCGGCGACCGGCCCCGTCACCGACTCGCCCTTGGGTTCCAGGCTGTGAATCATGAGGAGCGGCTTGTTCCGGACCATGCGGTAATGTGTGTCCGATACCGCTCCTGTGCCATCCCTACCGCGAGCCAGCGTCTCGGCCTCTTCGAGCTGTGCGTCGCTGAGCCCGAGCTTTTCGTCACCGCGCGAAGCAACCCTGTCCTTATTCAGATGCCACGAAGTACCCTCCGGCTGCCCTTTCCCGACGATGCGCTCCTGATTTCTCGGAGTGAATGGGCTTTCGCCGCCCGAGCCGCCCGAAGGAGAAATCAGCAGAACATCGGCCAGTGGATGCTTCGCCCCAATCCGTTCGAGATAGCTCTCAACAGCCGACTTCATGCCCGCAAAGGACGAATGGCATTCGAACCGGGTGAGAAACTCGTCGATTGTCTCGACTGGCACGTCCCTGAAGATGACACCCTTTTTCGTAGGCTCTTCCTGTCGCCCACCAAAACCATTGCGCCAGTGATCGGCGATCAGCGTGAAGTTTCTGGCATTCACGGCGGGGTCAGTGGAGACAATGTAGCTCTCACGCAGTCGTCCGCTGAAGCTCTGCTCGACCATGACCTCCTGACCCGATCGCATCTTGTTGGCAGCAGTTATCAGCAAACTGTCCGGATGCGAGCGGACGTAAAGGCCGAAATCCTTCGGGCTGAGGCCATCGCGTCGCATCCGCTTGACCTGCTGCACAAGCTCTTCGGCGGCGTCGGCGATATGGGAATACCAGTTGATGGAGTCGGGCGAGAGATGGACACGGCAGAGATCCTCGTAGCCCGGTCGGTATCCGAACCAGCGACCCATCTGCATGAGGGTGTCGTACATCCTCGTGTTGCGGTACATATAGCTGACAGTCAGCCCTTCGATGGTCAGACCGCGCGATAGGCTCAGACCGCCGACTGCAATCGCTGTCAATCCGACGCCTTCCTTCTCGTACCGGGTGTAGTCAAGTACCTCGTCACTCTTGCTGTTGATGACATAGAGGTGAAGGTGCTCGAAGACTCCGTTGAGGACTGCCTTCACGTCTGCCCAGGAGAAGCCGGCATCGGCATACTCGGCATCGAAGGTATGTTTCAAACTCTGCATGTACGTGTTTCTTGAGGAAACATCTTCCGGCATCGCGTAGTTGGCGCGGACTGCTTCCCTGATCTTCCTCTCCCTGAGGCTCAGGAAGTCACGCACAGCCTTCTGCACTCGCACGAAACGCGACACATTGACCATCATGGAGCAGTGCTTGCCGCTCTGTCCCCGTAGGTTTCGGATGGCACGGGCAACGATGAACCCGTCGAGTGCGCGATAGAGGCTGGGCGGCAACTCGTGGACAGGATCGTCGCGCTTGTGGGCGTAGGGGATGAGATCCTCGCAGTCGTCGACCGGCCTCACGGTGGATTGGCTCGTCTCCTCATTGAGGAACACCTTCTCGGCACCGAAATATGTCGTTGGCGCATCCAGGCAATAGATGAAGTCGCGAGGAAACAGTTCCTCCCTCACATCATCGTCATAGGCATCGGGGTGGATGAAGATGTTGGCGAACGGAGTTGCCGTGTAGCCGACATAGCACGACTTCGCGAACAGGCCCAGGATGCGCCGGATCATTGCATTCGTCCTGGTCGGATCCAGGTCCTCCTTGTTCGTGTTGATCGATGCATTGTCAGCCTCATCATCGATCAACAGCATCGGCACATCGGAAATTCGGTCATTGCCCTCGGCGTTCAGTTCCTTCAGCCACTTGTACAATGCCGTAAGCGTCGTGACGTTCTTCTTGATGATCAGAATGATCGGCTTGCTGAAATCGTTGATCTTCCAGCCGCTCTTGGCCGCCGTGTTCTTGTTGAAATCCTCGTTGATGTTGGTGAGCGTTGCCGGGTGTGGATAGCTTGGCGCGAGGCCGACGCCGATGTTGCGACGGTCCTCGGGGTCGCTTGATCGGCCGATGAAGGCCTCATCAACGCGTTGCTGTGTCTGCTTGCGCAGATTGTTGTGAATGCCGGCGATGACGATGATGAACTTGTAGCCGGCATCGGCGGCGCGCGCTATCAGGCCCGTGTAGTTGGCCGTCTTGCCTGACTGCACATGGCCGATGACAAGGCCCCGACGGTTCCATGCCGTGCCTTCGCTCAGCGGATCCTGAAGGTGGCCGAGAATCCGGGTCGTCACGTCGCTCAGCGACTGGACCATCTGCGGAGGCCAGCCTTCATTGCGAAGAAATTCCTCATAGGATTTCGCATAGGTCCAATTGATGTCCACGCGCTTGTGGACCCACTGATCGTCATGCTTCGCGGTGGCATCAACCAGCGAAACGCCGGCTCCCATGCGAGTATCTACCGAGACCATCGCCTCGGTGACGATATTGCGGAGGTCACCCGTATAGCCAAAAATCGCAGCTATCTGTCGCGCTTTCTCCTCCACCTGCGCCCGCGTTGGCGTTTGGGGCATGTTGGCCAAACCTGAGATGAGCGCATTGGCGATGTTTCGTTCTTCCGTGATGATCGTGACGCTCATAAAAAATTCTCGCTGACGAATTTTTTGGCCAACCCAATCTGGCCATCGAAAAGATGTGTCGAGCGCACGATCTGGAGAAAGGCATCCGGATCGCCCGGCCCATCCCCATAGAGCACCTGCTTGAGGCTCTTCAGGCGCTCCAGAGCTTGGCTATCATCCACCGCCTTCTGGTTGATCTCGCGTGGATGGGTCGAGTAATCGGAATAGATCATCTCCACCGGCAGGGAAGCGGATATCGAATCGAGCAGGACACGAAGTAGGTCATTATCCTCGGGCGAGAGTCTTGTGCCCAGCGATGCGATTAGCGGGTGCTGTCCGTTGATCGCGAAACGGATACCGTCGTGATCGGCATAGCGCTCCCAGAAAGGAGCCTGGATTTCCTGGAACAGTCTCTGCCCACGCCCACGATGTACCGTCACGCTTCGCCCAGTGATCCTGGCAATGATCTGACGCAAGCGCTCTCGCACCGCATGTGGTGGGCGAGCACGTGATTTCTTGATGTCAATGGTCCAGGCTTCGTCCAGACTGTTGGGAAAGTCGATCTGAACCCTCGCCAGCTTGGTCGCCTCACCTTTCGGCACCAGTCTGAACCAGTCGCCCCAGGCCATCAGGCGTCCGTTTCGATAGACGTAGCTCCCCTGATTGGAGATGAAATCGCTGCGATCCTGATAGTAGTCGTACTCTGATGCGGACAGGCGACTGTGGTGTGGCAGTACATAAGGCTGCAGGCGCACCTCGGCCTCGCCGATGCGGACGATCTCCTCCGGAAGTATCTGAGTGGCAGGGTTCCTTCGGCAGAAGGGGTCGAATGCCGTGATCGGGTGGCCGTTGATGGTTAGCGATATCCTGGGATGACCCTTGACCTCACCAGAGAGGAATCGATGGAAGACAAGGGACAGATGTCTTCCCACGGCTTCCAGCTTTTCGTTGACGATCTCGTCCCTATGATTCCCCGCATCATCTTCCATCAATCGGTCGAGCTTCCTCCAGATAATGGCTGTACCTTGGCTGCCGAGTCGTTCGACATAAGGCAAACAATGGATGTCCTCTTCGTCCAATATGGAAAGTATCCAGTCGTCGGCGGCATCGATGCGGTCCAGGTCCCATTCGGCCCCGCAGATGGCCCCGTCTCTTGTGCTCACGACTGTTAGCGAACGGCACTGGGAAAACGAGGCTGTCTTCAGGCCAAGTCCAAAGCGCCCAAGATCCTGCGGCGAACGATACTGTCGTGGATTTCCGGTTCCATGACGCATTGCAGCCAGCAACTCGACCTCTGTCATTCCTTTGCCATTGTCGAGGATGACTACCACGGGATGCTCACCAGATACGTCACAGATGGTGTCAATGGTGTCTGCACCGGCGGAAATGCTGTTGTCGATCAGATCGGCGATAGCCGTCTCGAGCGAGTACCCGAGATCCCTCATCGATGCTGATAGGCAGGCGGCACTCGGTGGATGCCTGTGTTCGCGAGCCATCAATCTCTCCCTCGTGATTTCTCGTGAATCAGCCGCATGCTAAGCTTCCAAGTATTGTCTCGTGCACTGTCTTTATGCGTTCGGATTGCTTGGCAGACGCACGGAGCTGCTGTTTTCTGCAGACATTCAGGTGGAATACCCCCAAGACAATGCGCGTCCCGACCACACCGCAGCGCAGCCGCATGATGTCGAGCATTCGCGGAAAGAACACCTGGCCGGAACGAACGCTTCGCTCCCTTCTTTTCGCCAGAGGGTTTCGATATCGACTTCATGTGCGCAAGTTGCCAGGCTCCCCCGATCTTGTGTTCCCGAAGTACAGGGCGGTGGTGTTCGTCCACGGTTGTTTCTGGCACCGGCATGAAGGCTGCCGCTACACAACCACGCCCAAGACCAACGAAGAGTTCTGGAGGCAGAAATTTCAGGGGAATGTCGATCGCGACAGGCGCCATGTGGAGATGCTCCACTCTCTTGGCTGGCGCGTGGCAGTCATCTGGGAATGCGCGCTGAAGCATTCGGTCGAGGACACTGCGCAAACGGTTGAGAAGTGGCTGCATGGCAATGAGGATGTTCTGGTGATTGGTCAGTTCACTGGCTAGTCTGCTTCGGCAAGCAACAGAACTGAAACCTGTTCAGACCGGTTCCGCGGCACGCATTCCGCTGGCCCCTTCTGTATAGAGTCAATTACCTGCCTACGCTTCCTCCTTTTCATCTCGTTCAGGAGGCTGCGCACGACCTTGGCCAGCTTGCGGGCAAGCAGTGGGGGCACCGCATTGCCAACTTGTGTGTACTGTTCCGTGCGGTTGCCCACAAAGAAGTAGTTGTCGGGAAATGTCTGAAGTCGCGCAGCTTCTCTGACCGTGAGACTTCTACACTGGGTGGGATCGTAATGGATGTAGTAGTGACCGTCCTTGGCAATGTGCGCCACCACCGTGGAGGCCGTTTCGTTCCTGCACTGCACCCGGAATCGATCCTTGAACGGGATGGCTTCGGATTCCCGTTCAACTTGCGCATTTATGTGATTGGGAAGCAACTTGGAGGGGAACATATCCAGGCCAGGAGAATATCCCCACGAATCAGCATAGGTGGCCGAGAACAGATAGCGGGCAAGGTCGGATGCCATGTGTGAACGCGACTCATGCTGGCAGACACCATGAAGAGATCGGTCATATAGCCATCGTTGAAGTTCTGTCGGCTTTTTCGGCCTTTTATAACTCCGTGAAATGAACATCCCTCCGGTCGTGGTGTTTGTCGCTGCGGCTGCAAAAGTGTGCATTGCCTCGATCATGGAGGATTCGCTCTCTGTTCCCCATCCACTGACGTATGAGGGAGCGGCCTGAACAGCCTTGCGCCATGCATCCAATGAGTCGTCCCGCGACAGCCGGCTACGGATTCGCGGAAGATCCCCGATGGTTTGCCTGACCGTGACAGGCCTGGGTATGGGTGTCAGCAACTGGTGTTGCTGTATGCCCAGCCCCTTCCTTATCCCGAGCAGAATTACTCGATGTCGGCTTTGTGGAATCCCATAGCGTTCCGAATGAATGATGTAGTCGGTGGGTTCCAGCGAACTGTCGCCCCCCTTCTTGACGAAGGATCTGATCTCATATTCGAGCCCATCGGTAGGAATCGAAAGATCGGCAATGATCTTCTCGAACATCGGATTGCCTGAGTGCTTAGAGGAAAGCAGTCCTTTGACGTTCTCCATCACGAAGATGGTCGGTTTGTGTACCTGGATAATTCTCAGGTACTCCTTGTAGAGAAGGTGCTTCTCGTCCTTGTGAAACTCCTTGTCATTGGCACGCCTGGAGCGTCCTGCCAGAGAGTACGCCTGACAGGGCGGCCCTCCGATCAGCACCCAGGTTTCCTGCCCATTCAACGCTGCTCGGATTTCCTTGTCGATGCCGGTTTCGTCGGATTTTCCGAGTTCCAGGCATCTAGCCTCCAAAGCCGCATGCTCAAAGGCACTGGCCACGGCAGGAATCCCCCGGAAAGTGACTTCGTCAATCTCGCCTCGTATGTAGTTGTAGTAATGCTTTACATCCTTGGTGCCACGCAGACGCCTGAACACTGCTCTGAGCATCAGCGTTCGATGCGCAACAGGGGTCTTCTCAATGGAAAGTCCAATCTCGAAGAAGGCTTGCTTCTTTTGGCCCCTCAAAGAGGAAAATCCTTCCCCGAGTCCCCCCGGACCGGCAAAGAGATCAATTATGGGAACTGGCATGCCCTACCTATTGGATATCTGTCACTGAACGCGGAACCGCCGCCCCGTGGCGGATAGATTCATTCATACCAAGCGCACCGACCAGCCCATTCCGTGTAAGGTGTCCGCGGCTATCTGGACGGCATGGAATCGAATCATGGATGCCAATACTACCCCGGCATCCACTTCCTCTACCACGGTTCTTATTGAGATTTACATATGTCGCTGACAGCAATGCCGCCATTATTCCGGGCAAGCGAAGCGCGACCCGGAATCCAGGCGACTTCTGGATTCCCGCTTTCGCGGGAAAGACGAGTCGAGTGTCGGCACATGCCACGCAATTGCGTAATCCCCAATATATCGCCGTCTTGCAGCGACTGACTTTCCCCCGATCTCCGTTCTACTTCCATAATTCAGCCATATCGAGTTCCGGCGCCAATCGCAGGAGGGCGGTTTTCCCGCGCACGGCACGTTCCCGCCAGCCCCTGCCTCTCGCCACGGCATCGCGCCAGGCGGCATTGAATGCGCCGGCCTGCCCGGTTTGCACGAAATAGTCGGCCAGGCTGGCCGACTGGAGCAGATCCTTGGTGGCCTTGGCGCGCTCGGCGAGCGGTCGCTCGCCCGAGACGATCAGCTTGTGTATGGCGTAGCGTTCCGGCGCGGGCAGGTTGACGATGCAGGCGCCGTTGCGGCTGATCAGGCAGCCCTGCGTGGTTCCTTCCAGGGAAAACTGCATGAACTTGAGCGGCTCCAGCGTCAGGTTGAGTTCCGGCATCTCCACCGGCTTGCCGCTGCGCGTGGCGCTGGTGACGAAATCGAGCCGCAGTTCCCGGTCGCCGGGATTGCGATACTGCGCCATCGGCAGCAGGCCCATTTCAAGCGATTCCAGCGCCCCATGCACGTCGATGCGCAGATCGGCCGGCAATGCGACGGAGACGTTTCTGCCGGCATGGGCGAAATCCACGTCGAGCGTCGCGGCGCCCTCCCGCCAGCGCACGCCGAGCAGGTTGCCCATCGCCAGAAAGGCGTGCGTGCCGATGAGCACGCCGCCGGCGCGAAAGAATCCGTACTCGGAAAGCCGCTTGACGATGCGAAAGTGCTTCGGCGCGGTGGACGCGCAGCCCAGCGCGAGGGCGGCCTGCGCCTGCGGCGCGAGGGGCTTGTCCTGCCGGATCCGTCCGAAGCGCTCGACCAGCGCCAGCACCCGCGCGTCGTTCGGGCCGACGTAAGCCATGCGCACCTTGCGGTCGAGATCGCGGTAGGCGAAGTACCAGTAGGCCTGCCCCTTGCGGGTGAGTTTCTGGAAGCTGCCCGTCAGGCCGGCGAGCGCATTCGCGACCTCGAACGTACGGGTCTGTTCGAACAGCTCGGCATAGGCCGTCTGGGCCGACAGGGGAAGTTCGGTAAAGCGCATGATGTCTCCGGGTTGCTAAACAAGATACACATTTGTTTAGCAACCGGCAAGTCGGGCAAGGATGAGAAACTTGCCATCGCATGCGCCGCGCCGCCGCGACTTTTGTGGACAACACCATGGCGGGGCGCCAACGCGGTGCTGCGCTGGAAGGCGGGGGGGCGCATCGTCTTCGCCGATCATGCCTACCCCGGCGTGAAGAATGTGGCGCGCTTCGTCGCCGAGCGCCACGGCCTGACTTTGGTGGCGGCGTGCGTGCCCTGGCCGCTGCCCGGGCCGGAGGCGCTGGTTAAATGCAATACTTTCCACATATGCAACAAGATGTTGCAGAAATACAGGATTTAATGTAAAAACTTTTACCTTAAAACCTGAAACTCATTCGACATGGCGAAAAACGCTTCCTGGTCGTTCTATGGCCGCCGTTCCGAACTGCTGCAAATGCAGCGCATTCTGGAGCGACGGCGCTGGTTTTTCCTGCAGATCTCGGGCCGGCGGCGCATCGGCAAGACGGCCCTGATCCAGGAGGCGCTGCGCGGTGCGGGTATCGCCAGGACGCTTTATGTACAGATTCCCGATTCGGATCCGGCGGGGGTGGTCGCGGCGTGCAACGGTTACCTGGAGACCTTCGGCATCGATGCGCGGGTGACCAGCCTTGGCGAACTGGCGCAATTGATCGGCCGGCTCGCGGCGGAAGGCTATGTGATTGCGCTCGACGAGTTCCAGTACTTCCACCGCAAGCAGCTTTCCGATTTCTGTTCCCTGCTGCAGGCGGAGGTCGACCGGCTTGCGGCGCGTGCCGCGGATATCCCTGGCGGTCTGATCGTGCTCGGATCGCTGCATGCTGAAATGACGGCCCTGCTCGAAGATCGGGACGCGCCGCTGTTCAACCGCGCGACGGACACGCTGGAGCTGGGCCATCTCGACATCGGCTCGGTGCTGGAGATTCTGCGCGCCCATGCCGACGACGACCCGTCGCGGCTCCTGTTTCTCTGGAATCTTTTCGAGGGGGTGCCGAAGTTCTATCGTGATGCATTCGAACAGGGCGTGCTGGATGCGCAGCGCAAGCCACTGCTGCGCAACTTGTTCTTTTCCAGTTCCTCGCCGCTGCGCAACGAGGCCGACAATTGGTTCCTGCGGGAGCTGCGCGGCCGTTACGATATGGTGCTGCAGTACCTGGCCAAGCACCCGGGCTGCACCAATGCCGACATCGAGGCGGCGATGGCCGACCTTTCCGGGCCCGGCGAGGTGCGCCAGGTGGGCGGCTATCTGAAAATCCTTTCCGAGCGTTATCGCATGATCGAGCGCCGGCTGCCGATCTTTTCGCCGCCGCGTGCGCGCAGCGGCCGTTACTACATTCGTGACAATTTCCTGCGTGCCTGGCTGTCGGCCCTGCAGCGCCCGGTCTCCGCCGTGGCCTTCCGGCCGGTGGATGCATTGATCGAACAGGCCGACGCGCGGCTGGCCGATGTCGAGGGCTATGCGCTGGAGGATATGGCGGGGCAGCTCTATGAAGAGCGCAGCCGTCTCGGGCTCGGGGATTTTCCGCTGAGCGAGCGCATCCGCGGCTATTGGGATCGAGCCGACGTGGAAATCGACCTGGTGGCGGTCAACGAGGAAGAGCGGAAAATTCGCTTCGGTACCTGCAAGCGCAACCCGGAACGTCTGCCGGGTGCAGTCGATGCACTCAAGCGCAGCGCGGGCCGATTCCTCGGTTCGCACTCGCGTTTCAATGAGTGGAAGACGGAATACGTGGCCATCGCGCCCGAGATCGGAGGGGAGTCGCGGGCCGAACTGCAGAAGCATGGCGTAATCCCGCAGAGTCTCGGGGAACTGACGCAAGGTTTGTAGGACCGGAATGTTTTCCGCACAGCCCGCCAGTTTTATCGGCGCCGTATCGCAGAGACTGACTTTTGCGGACAACGCCACGGCGGGCGCCAACGCGGTGCTGCGCTCGCTGCGCTGGAAGGCGGGGGAACGCATCGTCATTGCCGACCACGCCTACCCCGGCGCGAAGGACGCGGCGCGCTTTGTCGCCGAGCGCCATGGACTGAGTCTGGTGGAGGCGCGGGTGTTCGGGTAGGCCTGCCCAATCCGGGCATAAGCATGCCCGGATTGGGCATGAGGGAAGTGAAACGCCGGTTCTACGCAGCCTGCTTGATCAGGGATTCCGCGGGGATTCCCAGTCCCTTGTGCAGCTTCCAGACCATGGCCATGGTCAGCGGGCGCTTGTGGTTGAGCACTTCGTACACCCGATTGGGCTGGCCGATGTAAGGCACCAGGTCCTTGACGGCAAGATTGCGCTGTTCCATGACGAACTTGATGGCCTCGACCGGATCGGGCAGGTCGAGCGGAAAATGCCTGGCCTCGTAGGCTTCGACCAGCGTGACCAGGATGTCCAGCCGGTCGCCTTCGGGCGTGTTGCGCTTCGCCGTCATCAGGCGTTCGATTTGCCCGAGCACCGCCTCGTAGTCACGCTTGGTCTTGATGGGTCTGATGTCCATTGAATGCCTCGCTTCGCTATATCGTCTGCGCATCGATCGAATCGTACTGGCGGTGCGTGCCGATGAATCGCACGTAAACGACCCGGTAAGGGTCGTTGATCCAGACCACGATCCGGTACTTGTTGCCGCCGATGCTGAACACCGCGCGGCCGTCCTTCAATATGCTCGCGCTGCCGACTTCGCGCTTCACGTCGCCCGGCGATGACCAGTCCGCCCCGAGCACCTGCCGATACCACGCCAGCGCCGGCTCGCGTGCATCGTCGTGTTTCCCGATGAACTGCTTGATCGTGCGCAGGGCGATGACACGCATGGAATGCAGCATAGTCCCAATACGGGACTATGGCAAGGGGACTGCGGCGCCGTGTTGCGGGGACTTTCCTCTCAGGCGCCCAGCAGCCGACGCTCCAGCAGCGTTTGCATGTCGCGCCGTCCGTCCGCGATCAGGTAGATGTAGACGCGCTTCCCCATGATCCGGTAGATCACGCGGTAGGGCTTGAAGCGGGTTTCGCGGTATTCGCGGATGCCGAGGGTGTGGAATTCGCGCGGGAAGGCGCCGCGTTCGGGAAAAGTCGCCAGGCTCTCGATGACTTCCTCGATCCTGTCGAGGACGTACTCGGCCTTGGTGGGGGCGTCGTGCGTTGCGATGTAGCTGTGGATTTCCTCGAGGTCGCGCGCGGCGTCGTCGGTGAGGAAGACCTCGTAGCGCATCAGTCCCGCGCCTTCCTGCCGCGCAGGCGCTTGACGGCCTGCGTTGCCGGCACGACTTTGCCTTCCTCGACCTGCCGGGTGCCCAGGGCGAGAATCTTGAGCAGCGCCATCGTTTCCTGCGTCTCTTCGTAGGTGGCGACGTCCTGCATGACCGCCCTGGCTTCGCCGTTCTGGGTGATGACCAGGGGTTCGCGTCGCTCGGCGAGCTCGCGGATGATTTCCGCCGCGTTGGATTTCACGTAGCTGATGGGCTTGATGCGGGTGGTGTATTTCATGGCGCCTCCTTGCGAACGGACCGAATATAGTCCGTATTCGGTCCCGCCACAAGCAATTGCCGCCGTGTTGCGGAGCCTGACTTTGACTTTCCTGATTACCCATGAGGCTCAGCCATACTTGCATCAGTTGGCTGTCGGCCGGGGGCATCGAGCGGATCGTCATACCGGCGAAAGCCGATATCAGAATACGGCTGTCGTTTCGATAGCGGCCGCACTGGATACCGGCTTTCGCCGGTATGACGAGTGTGAGGCTGACGGGATGGCGTGCTGAGCTTCATTGGTAATCAGGTTGACTTTTGTGGTTGGCGCATTCGCCATTTGAAAATGGAGAATAAAGGCCAGCGTTTATTGACAATACTTTGACTTGTTGTTGCTTTCGCTTTTCGCGAAATGCGAAATTAGAGAAAGCAGCCATGCGCCGACCCGTCAATCGCCAGCCTGCACTGAAGCCGCAGGATTTCTATCTCCTTCTGGCGCTTGTCGCTGTGAAGGGAGAGGGCCTGACCTATCCCGAGCTGGCCGCCTTGACCGGGCTGTCCATGTCCGAGGTTCATGGCGCCCTCAAGCGCGCCGAGCAGGCCCGGCTGCTGGCGTTCATCGACAAGCAGCCATCCATCATCACGCCATCGTTCAAGGAGTTTCTGCTGCATGGTGCGCGCTATGCCTTTCCGGCAGCGCGGGGCGCGATGGTGGGCGGCGTGCCCACGTCCCATGCCGCGCCACCGCTCGACAAGCTGATCGTACCGTCCAGCGATCCGCCGCCCGTGTGGCCGCATGAAGAGGGCAATGCACGGGGCATTGCGCTGTTTCCCCTGTATCCGAGTGCGCCGGCCTCCGCGCTGCGCAATCCCGCGCTCTACGAGAACCCGGCGCTGTTCGATGCCCTGCGCATGGGCAACGCGCGTGAGCGGAATCTGGCCGCGCAACTCTTCGAGGAAAGGCTTTCAGCCCGGCAATGAATCCTAACAGCCTGTTAACGATCCGAACCTGCAAAGGGTCGAGCTGGTCGCCGGGGCGCTGGACGAGTTGTGCGACGAGCTGGTATTGGTCGGCGGTTGCGCGACCGGGCTGCTGTTCACCTCGATGCAGGCGCCGCCGCCGCGGGCCACGTTCGATGTCGACCTCGTCGCGCAGGTGACGGCCCTTGCCGGCTACCATGCCCTGGAAGCGCGCTTCGCCGAGCGCGGCTTCATGCGCGATATGTCGCAGGACGCGCCGATCTGCCGCTGGCGCTTCGGCGGCGTGGCGGTGGACCTGATGCCGACCGACGAGCGCGTCCTCGGCTTTTCGAATCGCTGGTATCCGCTGGCCACTGCCACCGCGGTGGCCACGACGCTGCCCAGCGGCAGGCGGATCCGCCTGATTTCGGCGCCTGCATTTCTCGCGACGAAATTCGAGGCGTTTTCACAACGCGGCGGCAGGGACATCATGGCCAGCCACGATTTCGAGGACATCATCAACGTGCTGGATGGCCGTCCGGAAGCCGGTGCGGAGATTGCGGCGAGCGACGGGGAACTGGCCCGCTACCTGGCCGCGCGTTTCCGCGAGGTGCTGCAGTACCCGGATTTCGAGAACACCCTGCCCGGCCTCGTCGTCTATGACGAACTGTACGGACAGCGCATCGAATCCGTGCGCCGGCGCATCACCGACATTGCGACTATCGACTTGAGATGAACCCGACGATAGAGAGCCATCTCCCCCCACCCAACACTCCCTTCGGCCACCCTCTGCGCAGCCTGGGGTCGCTCGATCCGGGCATCCGTTTCCTCAACCATGGTTCCTTCGGCGCGGCGCCCTTGCATGTGCTGGCGGCGCAGGCGCGCTGGCGCGAGGCGATGGAGCGCGAGCCGGTGCGCTTCATGGTGGATGAGCTGCCGCCCGCGCTGTTGGCGGCGCGGGTGCGGCTGGCCGGCTTCGTCGGCGCCGTGTCGCAGCGACTGACTTTTGCCGACAACGCCACGGCAGGCGCCAACGCGGTGCTGCGCTCGCTGCGCTGGCGCGCACGGGAGCGCATCGTCATCGCGGACCACGCCTACCCCGGCGTGAAGAACGCGGCGCGCTTCGTCGCCGAGCGCCACGGACTGACTTTGGTGGAGGCGCGCGTGCCCTGGCCGCTGCCGGGGCCGGAGGCGGTGGCGGCGGCGTACGCGGAAGCGCTCGCCGGCGGCGCTGGAGTTCATCGAGCTGTCGGACTACGAGGCGTTGGCGCGGGTGTTTGGGAAGTGAAAAATATGCGTGTTATAGCCGGCATAATTCTTGACATATGCTGGTTATAGGCAGCACGATAAGATCGTAATGGCAGGTTATGACCTGCTCAAGGAGCGTCTGATGATTGATTCCAATAAGAAACTCAAGAGAATGCAGCTTTCCGATGCGCTGCAGGTTTACCCCAGCCCGGAAGCAGCCATGCCGCCACGGGGCGGATGGGTGCGTGGGATCCGGGAAGCGCTGGGCATGACACAAGCGCAACTGGGTGCGCGCGCTGGCATCAGCCGGCAATCGGTGCAGGATTTTGAGCGCGCCGAGGCCGAACGCCGCATCACGCTGGATAGCCTGGATCGCCTGGCGCGGGCGATGGGTTGTCGCGTGGTCCATGCCCTGGTGCCGGAGCATGGCACGCTCGACGATCTGCGCGAGCACCGCGCCGACGCGCTTGCCGAGGCCTTGTTGCAGCCGACCGACCATTCCATGAGGCTGGAGGCGCAAGGCGTGTCTGCGGCGGAGCGCGAGCGCCAGCGCAAGTTGCTGGCCGAGGCGCTGCTGAGGGGAAGTGCGCGCAAGTATGGCAATGAATCTCGACTATCCGCCCTGCGCGCAGCCGACGGAAAGGATTACGGCCCGCTGCTGGCGTTCGTGCGTTCGTGATGGGTAGGCGGCAGATAATGCGCAGAACTAACCCCAAGGAGTCCCAGATGAAACCAGCCCTGATCGGCGCATCCCTGATCGTCACCGCCCTGTTCCAGTCGGCGCCGGCCGCCGCGCAGGACATGGCCGCCATGGAGAAGTGGGCCAAGGTGGAGATCGTGCATTACGAGGTGGTGGGGGAATTCTTCCAGAAGCATGTGCAGATTCCCCCCACGGATGCGGATCTCTACGCGGACGTGGCCGAGCGCGTGACGCTGTCCTTCGACTGGAACAAGAAGAAGGGCGTGATCGTGGGCACGCCGACAATCCGGAACGATGCGGCCAGGGTTTCCAACCTCATGGGGATGGAGAAGAAGTGCCCGACCGGAAAGCTGAACGGCCCTTACGAGCACTTCGATGTGGTGGAGATCAAGCAAGCCAGACCGAAGGAAGCGCTGGAACTGGTCGGCAAGCGCATCCATCCGGACACGATGGTGGCGGATTCCTGCAGCAGCAAGCTGCGCCTGTTCAAGGGCGCGACCGTAGCGGCCAGGGAATACATCGGCCCGCCCGATCCGCAGGCGCTGGGCATGGCCGGCCTGATTCCCAGGGACGGCCCCATCACGGTGACGCCGGACGGCAAGTCCATCGTGATGAAGGCGCTCAACAACAACTGGGTATGGACTTACACGCCGACGGCGAAGTAGGCGGCTGAATCGCCGTGTTGCGGAGACTGACTTTTGCGGAGGCCGTCCGTGGTTCGATACGCCTGTCCTGAGCTTGTCGAAGGGCCCGCTACGCGGGCTACTCACCACGAACGGCAAACAACCGTTCGCCCTGAGTAGCCCGAAGGGCGTATCGAAGGAGCGGGTTCAGATCAGGCGAACAGCCAGGGCTGCGCCGCCTTGTGCTTCGCTTCGAAGGCCTTGATCTCGTCGGCGTGCTGCAGCGTCAGGCCGATCTCGTCGAGGCCGTTCATCAGGCAGTGCTTGCGGTGCGGCGTGATGTCGAACCGGAACCACTCGCCGGCGGGGTTGCGCACGGTCTGCGTTTCCAGGTCGACGCGGAGGCGATAGCCCTTCGTGGCGAGGCACTCGCGGAAGAGCTGGTCGACGATTTCGCTTGAGGCGACGATGGGCAGGATGCCGTTCTTGTAGCAGTTGCCGAAGAAGATGTCGGCGAAGGACGGCGCGATGACGACCTGGAAGCCGTAGTCCTCGATGGCCCAGGGCGCGTGCTCGCGGCTGGAGCCGCAGCCGAAGTTGTCGCGGGCGAGCAGCACCTGCGCGCCCTGGTAGCGCGGCTGGTTCAGCACGAAATCCTTTTTCAGCGGGCGCTTGCTGCAGTCCATGCCCGGCTCGCCGAAATCCGCGTAGCGCCACTCGTCGAAGAGGTAGGGGCCGAAGCCCGAGCGCTTGATCGACTTGAGGAACTGCTTGGGGATGATGGCGTCGGTGTCGACGTTCGCGCGGTCGAGCGGGCAGACCAGGCCGTCGAGGGATTTGAAGGCTTTCATGATGGTTCCTTGTTTACGTTATCGGTAGGTCGGGCTTCAGCCCGACAACGGCGGCCGAAGTCGGGCTGAAGCCCGACCTACGCTGGCATCGTCAATTTTTCTGCGTGCGGATGTCGACGAAGTGGCCGGCGATGGCGGCCGCGGCGGCCATCTGCGGGCTGACGAGATGGGTGCGCCCGCCGGCGCCCTGGCGCCCTTCGAAGTTGCGGTTGGAGGTGGAGGCGCAGCGCTCGCCCGGGGCGAGGCGGTCGGCGTTCATGGCCAGGCACATCGAGCA
>Ga0208244_100837_pt1 | contig 22956 bp, 23 predicted proteins | sample SubbioCR12Aug_5A_FD_184828 | JGI IMG/M metagenome (GOLD analysis project Ga0208244, IMG submission 184828) | Serpentinite rock and fluid subsurface biosphere microbial communities from McLaughlin Reserve, California, USA - CR12Aug_5A (SPAdes) | ecosystem: Environmental > Terrestrial > Deep... | reverse complement strand
TCGGCCGATCCACGCGTAGGATACGCTTCAACGAAAGCCTATGCGTTTGATGACACTGCGGCGATTCGAGGGATTTCGTACTACTATTACCTCACGGCATTTGGAGAGGCATCAGCCAATACCGGCGCGGGGAGAACGCCTGCGGGCTCTCTGGAGAGCAGTCGATTCTATACACAGACGTACGACCCCACGAACCTGAAACGACCAGCCGGCACAAATCCGGATCAGATTCGTATTGCGCCGAATCCCTATATCATTTCCTCAAACGAAAATAGGTTGAGATTCCCGAATGAACCGGACAAGATCGCATTCTACAACATTCCCGGGAACTGTGTGATCAAGATCTATACAGAACTTGGAGAGCTCGTCAAGGAGATCGTCCACACGGATGGAACCGGGGACAGGTACTGGAATTCCATCACATCATCAAATCAAGTGATCGTCAGCGGAGTCTATATCGTTGTCATTCAGGACAAGGAAACCAATGGACCAGCAATCGTCAAGAAGCTCGTTGTCATTCGATAAGCGAGCGCGCGTTGGAGCATCTCGCAGCTCCGGGAAGCAATGGATGATCAAGATGCGTGCAATCGTGCTCTTGATGCTGTTGATTTCAGCGCTTGAACCGGGCGTTGCTCAACAGAAATATCAGAAGCTTGCGCAGACGGGGATGAAGTTTCTGAGTGTCGGGACGAGCGCCAGGCCGTCCGCTCTTGCCGATGCGTTCACGGCAGCCGAAGGATCTTCAGAATCGATGTTCTACAATCCCGCGGGCATGGCCCGAATGGATTTGTTTGCCGACGCCTCGGTTGGCCAGATCCAATGGATTGCCGACATCCTCCACAACTATGGATCGGTTGCCCTTCGTCCATGGAAGGGGGACTTTGGGGTTGTCGGTCTTTCCTTCCACTACGTCGATTACGGTGAGATCCAGGCAACGATTCTCGCGAACAATGAGAAGGGCTTTCTCGATGTGGGGACATTCCGCCCCTCCGCTTCGGCCATCGGCCTAGGTTATGCGATCGCCCTCTCGGATCGCTTCTCCGTCGGCGGAAATGTAAAGCTTGCAACTCAGAATTTGGGTACGGGGTATGCCGAAGTCACCTATATTCGGGGCGCAAGCGCTCAGGATTCCGCTTTTGTCGGCGTGCGTGAAGTGAAGAATTCGTTGAATGTGTACGCATTCGATCTCGGCGTGCTTTATCGGACAGGGTTTAAGAGTCTAACATTCGGAATGACGATCAGGAATTTTGCCAGAGAGGTGGGGTTCATCAAGGAGAAGTTCCAGCTTCCGCTGACATTCCGCATTGGCATATCTATGAACGTGCTTGATATCTTCGACGTTGATCGTACATCGCAGGCGCTGCTGATCGTTGTCGACGCAGAGCACCCTCGAGACTTTGCCGAGCAAATCAAAGTTGGAGCCGAGTACCTCTTCATGGATCGCATCGCCCTCCGGGCGGGGTACATAACGCCGGCCGATGAGCATGACCTTTCATTCGGGCTGGGATTGAGGCAGTCGATGGGAGGCGTCAAGTTTGCGCTCGATTACTCTTATACGCCGTTCGGTGTGTTCAGCTCCGCGAGCATTCCCTCGTCGACGGGGGGCCGGATCGGATTGCCCACGGTTTCCCGACTTTCTCTCAGCTTTGGATTTGAGTAAGAGTTGTGAGGTAAGTGCCGGAACCTGCAGGTCGCCATATCTCCCTGCACGCTTCCGAATCAGATCTCAGCCAAATCTTCAATACAGGAATCGCCATGTTTCATAAACATTTGAACACGATGCTGGCGGGGCTAGTGCTCCTCGCGTTTCTCCTGTTTTCAAGCTGTGTGAATGAAAAACGGGGAAGTCTCTTCGATCCGGATTACGTCAGCGCGCGGCCCGCACCGGAAATCACAAACATCACGCCTCCCTCCGGACTTGCCGGTGTGACGATTCTCACGATCTCCGGCAAGAACTTTTCCGCAGTGAAGTCAGAGAACACAGTTTATTTCAACGACAAACAGGCGCAGATCGTGGAAGCATCGACCACGCAATTGAAAATCGTTGCCCCAAATGTTGTCAAGGACAGCATCAAGGTGCGCGCCACTGTCGTTGGCGCAGATCTGTTCAGCAACACCTATTTGTACAAACTGGAGGCGGCGGTCAGCGATTTTGGAAATCTCTCAGAAACGCAGGAACCGTGGGCGATCGCCACCGATGCACAGGGGAATCTCTACCTGTCGCTGATGGACGCAGGCGTTGGCATCGGTGTGAAGAAGTTCACGCCGGCCGGAGTACGAACCGACTACTCGCCGTCCGGAGGTATCGCTAAATGGTCGGGGATGAAAATGGGGCCGGGTGGCGTGTTGTATACCGCTCGGATCCTGAGAGCGATCTATCAGATTCCCGCGGGGGGAGGCAGTCCGGTCATCTGGGTTGCGTTCGGAGATTTGGGGGCGGTGTATGATTTCGATTTCGATGCGGCTGGAAACCTCTGGGCTGGTGGAAACAACGACTTCATCTATCGCGTGCGTCCCGACAAAGGTGTAAAAGCATTCCCTCTTGTGGCGAATATCCGATCGGTGCGGGTATTCAACAACTATGTCTATGTTGCAGGGAAGGTGTTCCCCGATTCCTCCGAACGTGTGGTCCGTTTTCAAATCATCTCGTCGGATAGTCTTGGTCCGAGAGACGACTATTTCAATCTGACGACCTCGAAGTTGGGAGGGACAGGAAAAACGATCTACGCAATCAACTTCGCGGCAGACGGAGATATGTATGTGGGGACCGACATGACGGATCCTCTGCTCGTTGTGCATCCCGATCGTTCGGTGGAGCAGTTTCATAGCGGACTTACGAGTCCAACGGTCCACCTGTTCGCATGGGGCCATGAGACGAATTTCTATGCGGTGAGAGGAACAGCATCAGGTGGAGCAATCACGAAATCGCTCAAGATCCTTAAGATTAATGCGCTGAAGAACGGCGCGCCATATCATGGCATTAAATAGTCACAGCGGGGTTGGAGGAACCACGACCAACCGAGAGTGACAAGACGAAAGACCAGCGATTCGATTTCACAATTCCACAATTTCAATCATCAATTATTGGAGGATTCGTGATGAAGAAAATCTTTACAGCATCCATCATGTTGCTGGTGCTCTGCTCGTTTGCGACCGCGCAGTGGACGCATAGGGGGGTCTGGCCGCCGGCAGGCAAGGTGACAGGCGACACACTGTTCAAGAGCAACGTCCATGGCCTGGCAGTCTCACCGGATGGCAAAATATGGGTGCAGGACTTTGGCACGTACGCACGTGATTCTCTCTACGTTGGTGCGAACCAGAACAGGTTCATCGCTGTTCGAGCTCTCTACGCGTTCAACCGTGACGGAACACAGGCTCCCTTCTCTCCGATCAAGATTGTTACCATCGATGGGAGGGCTGATACGCTTGGAGGATTCACGACGACGACCAATACGTGGGAGGCCCAAACGGGGCGTGGACTCAGAGCCGATCATCAGGGAAACATCATCGCGACCTACTATAGCTTCCTGTACCGAATCAACTACCTGACCGGAGCGGGGATGAAGAAGGTTAATGCAGATCCCCTGAACTCTGGGATTTCGGTGGGGATCGATGCGAGCGGAAACATCTTTACGAACCGGGTCGTCGCGGGTGGAACACCACTGAAGATCTTCGACAAGGACTTCAATTTCATCGGCAACGCACGGGACACTCTGGCAGGATTCTCGAGAGCCATTGAGGTATCCAAGAACGGCAACGACATTTTCTACGCCGGATACACGAACCACGCGGTATACAAATACCACAGCGATTTTGGCGTCCTTGGACCATATGCCAAAGTGGACACGATCCTGAAGGGCTTCGATGCCGAGTCATTTGGATGGAACCCAAAAACCGGTCATCTCTGGGTGAGCGCGGGTTCTTTCAATGACAGGCCAAACCGTTGGTGGGACACAATTAATGTGAAGACCAACTATACTCCCGGTGCGTGGTATGCATATAATACTACAACGGGAGCAATTCAGGATAGTATTATTTGGCAATTCGCGGTTCCCGGCAACGTGAACGAAAGGCCGCGAGCGATTGCCTTCAGTCCAGGCGGGGATACAGCATATGTCGGGACATTCGGCACAAGTGCTGTGCCCGGACTGCGGATGTATACTCGCGGGGTTGCGGTAGGCGTCCGTCAAGATGATGCAGGCATTCCGAGTGGGTTTACTCTCTCGCAGAACTATCCGAATCCGTTCAATCCAACGACCGAAATCAGATTTACGATTGCGCAGGCCGGTCCGACACAGCTCATTGTGTATGATATGCTCGGCCGGGAAATGCGGACGGTGCTGGACAAGCACCTCTCGCCGGGATCATATACCGCGACCGTTGATGGCAGGAATATGCCGAGTGGTGTGTACGTCTATGTGCTCACTTCCGGCGGCCACCGCCTGAGCGGAAAAATGGTCCTGTCGAAGTAGTGTCTGGTGTTGGATTTGTCAGAAGAAATCTGTAATTGAAGGCATCCGGCCTCGCTGTTGAAGCCAGGTCGGATGCCTTTATTGTTGCAATATAGGAATCATGAATTTCGAACATGGAATGGTGAATTATGAACGGGGAGGGGAAAACATCGAAATTTGATCTCGAAGACAGACTGGTTGAATTTGCGGTCCAGATCATTGAAATTGTCGAGGCCCTTCCGAACAATATAGAGTAGGGAATCACTTAGCGGGTCAGCTCGTGCGATGCGGAACTTCACCTGCCTTGAATTACGGTGAGGCGCAGAGCGCCGAGTGAACGAACGATTTTGTTCATAAGCTGAAAATCGTCTTGAAAGAATTGCGAGAGTCATTCATTGCATTGAAGATCATCAACCGTAACTCCCTGATTCATCCGCCAGAAAAGCTTGCCGTGGCAATGAGTGAATGCAACGAGCTCATATCGATTTTTGTGAAGAGCATCCAAACGGCGCAAGCAAAGAGCAAAACAGTATGATTCCAAAAGATCAACGTTCGAAATTCCATATTCAGGATTCGTTATTCTATGTGGGGAAAGTGATATCTCTTTTCTTACGATGACAGAAAGTTCGAAATATGAAATCTTGTTTCCAATTGTTTGCCCATATTCTGGTTGTCGTTTTTCTTGGATCTAATATCGCCGCAGGCCAATCGCTGCCGAAGCGGGAATTCCGAGGCGCGTGGATTGCAACCGTCGTGAATCTTGATTGGCCCCCCTCCCTCTACCGTACTCACCTCGCCGGTGAGCTTCAGCGCAATGATCTGATCGTCCTTCTGGATCAGCTATCTACTGTCGGCATCAATGCGGTTGTGTTTCAGGTAAGACCGGAGTGCGATGCGCTTTACAATTCTCCGTACGAGCCTTGGTCGTACTGGCTGACGGGTGAACAGGGGGTAGCCCCGAGTCCCCTTTACGATCCCCTCGAGTTCGCTATCACGGAGGCACACAAGCGCGGCATGGAGTTGCATGCCTGGTTTAATCCCTACCGCGCCGAGCGAGTTGTCGGCAACTACCCGCTTCATCCCACACACGTTACACGACAGAATCCAGGTTGGTCTATTCAGATAGGCACGTACAAATTTCTCAATCCGGCTTTGAGGGAGGTACGGGACCATGTCGCCAAGATCGTCGCTGACGTTGTCCGACGATACCACGTCGACGGTGTGCACATGGATGACTATTTCTATCCGTATGCTCCGAATTCGATTACTCATCAAGACACGGCCGATTTTGCTCGCGATCCCAGAGGATTCACCAGCATCGCGGATTGGCGGAGAGACAACGTCAATCTTCTCATCAAGCAGATCTATGACAGCGTGCAGACGATCCGGCCTGTTGTCAAGTTCGGCATGAGCCCGTTCGGAATCTGGAAGAATAACGTGCCAGTGGGGATTTCGGGCACGAGCGGCTACGACGCACTCTACTGCGATGCGACAGCGTGGCTGAAGGGACAATACATCGACTACATTACCCCTCAATTGTACTGGCCTTTTGGTGGAGGTCAGGATTATGGATTGCTTCAGATGTGGTGGTCACAGCAATTGAATGGGAGACATTTCTACACGGGGAATGCTACCTATAGACTTGAATCGGGCGCGTCTACGTCTTTTGCCTCAGCGAGTGAGATCTCCAATCAAATCCGATTCAACAGAAATGCGCAGAATTCTCACGGCAATGTCCAGTTCCGGGCGAAGAGCATTACGGCGAACTACCGGAACTTCACTGACTCCCTCCAAAACAACATCTTCCGGCACCCCTCGATCATTGCCGTAATGGACTGGAAAGAACGCGTGACACCGTTCCCCCCTCGCAATATCCGTGTCGAGACCGATCCAGTCACCAAGCTTGCAACCCTGAAGTGGGATACTCCGTTTTTCGCGCCTGATGGAGACACCGCATCGCGTTATGCCGTGTACCGTTTTGTAAAGCCGAGTCCGACGTCCGCTGATCTGGAGGTCTCCAGAAATATCCTCGCACTGACCGGTGTCAAGACAATGACCCCCAGGGCGAGAATTGATACGGCCAATGTCGCGTATTCCTATGCCATCACATCCCTCGACAGAAACAACAACGAGAGTATCCTGAGTGATCTTGTGTCGATTGGCTCGCCGGTTGCCGCGCCCCTTCTGGCCTCTCCCTCAAATGGAGAGCAAAACTTTCCGCGTCTAGGTGTGCTGAGATGGAATCGTGTTCCTTCCGCCATGACGTACCAAATGCAGATTGCCAGAGATGCAGGATTCACTGGGAGCTCTCTGCTTGCCACATACAATACTTCCGATACTTCTGTTACCCCAAGCGGTTTCCTCGCGCAGGAGACGTATTATTGGCGCGTCGTCGCCGGAAGTCAGGGAGGAACGAGCCAGTACTCCGCAGTCTGGAATTTCAAAACCGGATGGCCGAGAGCGCCTCTGCTGGTGTCGCCGGGATTCGTTCTGGATGCCCCGCGGTTTCCCACATTTGTCTGGACCCGAAGCGGCGGAACATCATTCCGGCTTAGAATCATCAATCACGTCACGAACCTGGCCGAGGTGGATACGACAGTCTCCGATACCGTCGCGACGAGCGGACGGGGATTGGAACCCGGCAGAATCTACCGCTGGCAGGTGCTTGCCACGAACGCTTACGGCTCAAGCGACTGGTCCGAAGAAGGGAGATTCAGGGTCGATCCATCATTGGTGTTTGTCGAGACGCTCGAGGGAATTCCTTCGACGTATGAGCTGGCACAGAATTACCCAAATCCGTTCAATGCGAGCACGACGATCCGCTTTGGCATCCCTGAAAGTGGCTTTGTTTCCCTCCGTATCTATGACATCTTGGGACGCGAAGTTGCGACCCTGCTCGAGGACGCAATATCGGCGGGTATCTATGCGAGACAATTCCACGCCGACGATCTTCCGTCAGGCCCGTATGTTTATGTCTTGACTGCAGGAGGGAACCGGATGGCGAAGAAGATGCTGTTGGTGAAATGAGGACTGACTATCACGTACATGGACACGAGAAATTCAACATGATCAAGAAACGTTGGACCATATCTCTTGCATTGATATCTCTCATCGCACTATTGAATTTCGAAATCGTGCAGGGTCAGATGCGCACTACCAGTGTGCAGCAATTGAATCTTGGAACGACAAATCAATGGGGATTCCCCCAATTCGCGCCAGACGGCCGCTCAGTCTACTTTACGACTGCATCGTATGATGGGATCTGGAATTACTCAATATCATCAGGGGAGATTCGTCAAATCACCTCAGATCCTAGATCCGGTTATGGGTTCGCCGTATCGCGCGATGGTCAACGACTGGCCTATCGGAGAACAACAATCAATCAAGCCACGAAGGAACGGCTCCAAGAGATTGTGGTTGTAACTCTCCTCGATGGAAAATCAGAAGTCATTCGGTCTTCAGGATCACTCTCCATTCCGTTGTTCATAGATGGGAGCATCATTACCTCCGACGACATGCAATCGCAGATCAAATCGAGCTCCACGACTGGTCAGGAGGTCGTTGTGGGGGGGATTGAAGATACAAAAATCGTCCTGTTTCGCGAGAGGAAGAAGCAATTATTTGATCCTTTTGGAAACGGAAGGTATATCTGGCCCATGCTGTCGCCACAGGAAGATCGGATAGTGGCGTATGAGCTGTCACGCGGGACATTTGTCTGCGATCTTTCAGGGATTGTTCTATCGCAACTCGGACGAAGAAACGCTCCGGTATGGACACGCGATGGAAAGTGGATCGTCTATATGGACGACAGGGATGATGGTCATCAGATCACCTCTTCAGATATTTATGCGATCTCGCGCGAAGGTAAACAGATTTCTCGCCTGACTTCGACAGAAGATACGATTGAGATGTTCCCCAATTGTTCTCCCACTGAAAACAAGATAGTCTTTGCCACCTTGCGTGGAGAGATTTTCATTCTCTCGTACGAGGAGGCGGCTCGATGAAGCGGCTTCTCTTGTTGATCCTCCTTCTCGTCGCGCTGCCGGGCCTGCTTCTTGCCCAGCGGACGGATCTCTCTGGCCTGAAATTTTGCATCGATCCGGGGCATGGAGGGAACAATCCAGCCAACGATCGACAGGTGTTCCCTGATCCTGGCGTGGAGTTCTGGGAATCGGAGAGCAACTTCCAGAAGGCTCTGCTCCTGAAAACGATGATTGAGCAGAAAGGGGGATGGGTGATTCTAACGCGATACACCAATCACTATCCAAATGACGATGAACCAACTCTGTCAGTGCGGGCAGAAACTGCAAACTCGAACAATGTGAGCTTCTTCCTGTCGATCCACAGCAATGCATTTGACACCCGCACAAACTACACATTGATGCTATTCAGAGGTTACGACACCCAACCTGTCTTCCCTGAGGCAAAGATCATTGGCAATACTCTTGGACAGACCGTAAACCAGTTTCTACGAACGACTTCATACACCAACAGAGGTGATTGGTCGTTCTATGGTAATACCTCTGGGTTGGGTGTGTTGCGCCCCTTGATAATGCCCGGTGTTCTCTCAGAGGGATCATTTCATGATTTCTTTCCTGAGACGCGACGGCTCATGAACAATCACTACCGGAAAATGGAGGCGTATGCTCTTCGGAATTCCTTCATGCAGTACTTTGGGGTCCCCGCCGACACGCTCGGGATCATCGCGGGAATCCAAATAGATGCTCTGGCCGGCAAACCTAAGAATGCCACCCGCGTTCGATTGCTGCCGGAGAACATCGTGTATGCCGGCGATTCGTTCAACAACGGATTCTTCATGTTCGATGGACTGGCCCCGGGACTGAGAACCATTCGCTTTGAGACTCCGGGATATTCGTACGACGCGGTTCAAGTACAGGTGGTAAGGGGTGGAGTGCATTTCGCAGATCGTACGCTTCAGTTTTCCCAATATCCCATTGTTTATTCGACCGTGCCATCGTGGCTGGACACGTCGTTCTCCGCTGCCGGAGGCGTCGCAATTCAGTTCAGCAGGGCAATGGATACGCTCGCTGTGCAGACTGCGATTTCACTTTCACCACCAATTGCTCGTACATTCAGGTGGTCGGCGGATCGGAAGATTGTGGCCGTGTTCGGCAATCCCACATTCCGCTATCACACATGGTACACTGTCCGGATAGATTCAACTGCGCGATCAGCCGATGGCTATGTGATGGACCTTGACGGTGATCCGAGCAGAGGCGACGTGTATGAGTTTACTTTCCGGACGGAGCCGGCGATTTTGATCGTCGGGACCCCGGTTTCTTTCGGCCAAGTGAAATTATCTGACTCGGCAACGGTGCAGGTAGTGCTCCGAAACAGATCCGATTCAGATCAGATTGTCGGGGGGATAACCACAAAGACGAACCGGTTTACCGTTACCGCCTCTCTGCCGATGACGATCAGAGCGCTTGACAGTCTCGTTGTTCCGATCAGATTTAACACTTCGACATTTGGAACGTTTTCCGACACTCTCACTGTGAATTCTGACAGCGGCCTGGTAAGAACGGTACTCTCCGCTTCCTCTCCGGCATACGCGTTGACATACAGCCACTCAATCTTGGGATTCGGGAGCACTCCAATAGCGACGCCAAAAGAGAGACCAATATATTTCACGACAAATTCGATAAACGGCGTTCGGATTGACACTCTCTATACGAAGACCAAAGCATTTTCGTTCTCCGAATCGGGCTTTCCAAGATCCCTGAGTACCACTGACACACTCAGGGGAATCGTGATATTCATGCCTGATTCGGCAAAATCGTACAACGATACGCTTTTCGTCCTTAACAATGGGACAATTCCGGTCTTCAAGATCCCTCTTCTCGGAACAGGTTCACCGGTCACCAGCGTGGAGCTTGCTTCGGATCAACGTCCGCTTCAATTCACACTTCATCAAAACTACCCAAATCCATTCAACCCCGAAACCTGGATATCGTACGAGCTTCCGAAGGACGGTTTCGTGAATTTGACGATTGTCGATTTGCTTGGTCGGCACATTCGGACTGTGGTAATGTCACACCAGCCCGCGGGCGGATACAGGGTGAGATGGGATGGGCGCGATGAAACCGGCAGGATTGTCTCTTCGGGCATCTACATCTATCGTCTCCATTCCGGATCCAATATCCTATCGAGAAAGATGACTCTGGTAAGATGAGGGTCTTCGGAGAATTTGCCGGGCGCCTATACCGGAATTTCTTGCAGAGTACAAATTCCGCTGGTGAGGGATTAAGCAAGAGCTGAGTTCCTGCATCACGCGTTTTCGCTCAGATCAAAGGAAAATCCCCAAGATGCCGTCGTTGACCGGACGCCAATTCTTTCATAATCATCCTCGCCTTGGGAACACCAAAACAGCCCGACTCCAGCTTCATTTTGATGTTGTTGCCTTTCAGTCCGAACTCCAGTAGCTTTGTGGGGCTGGATTTGCGCACCAAGACCGTCGAAGCACCGTAAAGATCATTCTCTCGGTCCCGATTCCCGCCAATGGAGGCCCACATGATCGGGGCGACCATCTCGCACTATCACATCCTGGATAAGCTTGGTGAGTGGGGGATGGGTGTGGCGTACAAAGCTGAAGACACCAAGCTCAAACGCACCGTCGCGCTGAAATTTATCGCACCCGTGATGAAGAGGATAAGAAACGCTTTGTCCACGATGCCTGGGCTGCGAATTCCCCCGAACCTCTCAACATCCGTGGCGAGGAGCGGTTCAAGAAGCTGATGGAATAGGTGAAGAAAGAGTGGGAGGAGTTTGAGGCGGAAAGAAAAGACAAGCGGAGCTGACTAGGAGAAGAACTGAGAGTGAAGCCGATCCTCGGGGACATAACGGACTGCCTGTCTGAAAATGGCTCTCACTGTTCCCGGGTCAAGCTCTCTGTGACGCGGAATGGTGAGGGTTTGTTTGATCCCTTCGGATGTTATGCGGCGCAGCTTCACGTGAGAACCGCGTTGGGAATGGACCGAAAAACCGAACCTGGCAAGAATAGCAGCAATCTCGTCGCCTGAGAGTTTGCGAGGTTTAGGCATTGGAGGGTTCGAGTTCCATCGTCAGGAGAAGCGTGGGATTTGGAGCAAGACCAAACTCTGCCAGATTCTCATTATCAAGATGAAGAGCGACAGCTTCGCGGAGATTCGCGATGGTTTCATCCAGGGTCCTGCCCTGGGTAACAACGCTGATTTCAAGGCATTCAGCAACGTAGTGATCCTCGCCTTTTCTGATGAATGCCTTGATGTTGTGTTGGAGTGCAGTCATACGATTCTTTCTCCGATCGATCTCTGTTTTCATTGTAGTGAATTGAGTCAAGAGATTCAAGAGCGATAGGTGGATGTCTCATGCTTGGCAAAATCATCTCCCACTATAAGGTTCTGGAGAAGTCCCGTCCCGAACGAAGTTCGGGACGAGGATGCTCGTTCCGCTCGGAGAGCGGAACGGCACTTGGTGGCGGCGGAATGGGCGTTGTCTATAGCGCTGAAACGCCAAGCTCAAGCGCACCGTCGCGCTGAAATTTATCGCACCCGTGATGAAGAGGATAAGAAACGCTTTGTCCACGATGCCTGGGCTGCCAATTCCCCCGAACGTCTCAACATCCGTGGCGAGGAGCGGTTCAAGAAGCTGATGGAACAGGTGAAGAAAGAGCGGGAGGAGTTTGAGGCGTGAGTGGAATCGAGTCACCGGAGGATCGGGTCGTCTGGCCAATTAATGAATTAACCGTCCAACCATTCACTAACCGAATCAACTCCATAACGAACAATCTCAAGCTAACGGGAGGTTCCCATGATCGTGCAACTTTCAAGCGGAAAGACAATCCCGGTCGAAATGCACAAAGTGAGGATTGTCCAGAAAGCGTTTCTGGTGCCAATCGATGAAAGGCTGAAAGCAATCGAGGCGGGGGGATATAACACGTTCTCTCTCCGTACAAAACATATCTTCCTCGATATGTTAACAGACAGCGGAACCAATGCCATGAGCGACAACCAGCTTGCCGCCATGATGGTCTCCGACGATGCCTATGCCGGATGCGAGAGCTTCTACAAACTGACAGACGCCATCAAAGATGTGCTCGGGTTCGAATACGTCCTGCCGGTGCACCAGGGGAGGGCAGCGGAACATCTCCTCTCCAAAGTCTTCATCAAACCGGGTGACGTTATTCCGATGAACTACCATTTCACCACCACGCGGGCACATTTCGAAATGGCCGGCGGCACCGTGCTGGAAATCTTCACCGATGAGGCGCTGAATACCCAGAGCACGAATCCGTTTAAGGGAAATCTTGATCTCCGGAAGTTCAAAGATGTGATCGCAAAATACGGGCGGGAGAAAATCCCCTTCATCAGAATGGAGGCAACAACCAATCTCCTCGGGGGACAACCCTTCTCCATGCAAAATCTCAGGGACGTGAAAGAGATCGCATCGGAGCACGGCATCCCGGTTGTCTTTGACGGAAGCCTGATCTCAGAGAACGCCTACTTTATCAAGCAACGGGAGAAAGGGTACGCTGACAAGAGTATTCAGGAGATCATCACAGAGCTGATGAGTTGTGTCGACATCTTCTATCTGTCGGGCCGGAAGAGCAGTTGTGTGCGTGGCGGATTCATCGCGATGAACAACAAAAAATACTTTGAAGACATCAAGCCGTGGCTTCCGCTGTATGAAGGATTTCTGACATACGGAGGAATGTCGACGAAGGAGATCGAGGCGATGGCGGTCGGCCTCAGGGAGATGACAGATACCAACGTTGCCGGGTGTGCCGCGGAGTTCGTGAAGTACTTTGCAGAGCGATTCATCGAGAACGGAATCCCCGTCGTTACCCCTCCGGGCGGATTGGCGTGTCACCTCGATGCAAAACTCTTTCTTCCTCACATTCCTCAGACACAATACCCTGCCGGGGCGCTCGCAGCAGCGGTCTACATCGCGTCCGGCGTAAGAAGCATGGAGCGGGGAACCATTTCAACGGATCGCGACAAGGAAGGGAATGAAGTATACGCCGATCTGGAATTGGCGAGACTCGCTATTCCGAGACGGGTGTACACAATGTCGCAGATCGAGTATGCCGTCGATCGCATCAAATGGCTCTATGGGCACCGTGATCTGGTGAAGGGGCTGAAGTTTGTCGAGGAGCCGCCGGTTCTCAGATTCTTCTTCGGCAAACTCGAGGCGTTGGAAAACTGGGGAGCTAAACTGACTGAAGCGTTCAAAAAGGAGATCGGACCGAACTTCTAAATCGGAGAAGTGCCCGTCACTTGTCCTCGCGCGCTCTCTGGAGTGACGGTCACTTGCCATGGTTTGCCGCCGGGACGCTTGGTGAAGTGACCGCCACTTCCTCAAGGAGCAGTTTGAAGTGACAGTCACTCATCCGGCATGGATGCTTGGGAGGCAGACATCGGATCATTCAGAACTGGTCTCAAAAATCCCCGAAAGTCATTGCGAGCGAAGCCCCGAGCTGTCCGCCGGAGTTGCAACGAAGGCGGATGGGGCGAAGCGAAGCAATCTGATCTCAGTTCGGCGATAAAAGGGAGATTGCGTCGGCAAAAGACGCCTCGCAATGACCATTTACTTGCTCTAGAGGTCTGGCCGAAAACCTCAAGTGAGCAGCTGTCTCAGACAATTTTTATGCGAGCCTTCCATGCCCACACTACAGTCATTGCGGGCCCCGTGATGTCTCTACACGGGGACCCGGCATCTGATTCTCAGCGGAGCGGATTCCGGATCAAGTCCGGAATGACGAGGTGCGCGTCATGCCGGGCACGGACCCGGCATCTGATTCTCAGCGGAGCGGATTCCGGATCCCCGTGTGGAAGCGTCACGGGGCGAGCAAGTCCGGAATGACATTGAGTTACTAGTATCGCGTCCCAGAAATAGCTTTATTATGTCTTAGGATTTCCGTATATTGGTTCTATCCCTTACTTTGAGGAGATCGAGCCATGAAAACTGGTCGTCCGAAGAAGGTTTTGACCCTGACTGACGAAGCCCGCAGGGACTTGGATGTTCTTGCCGCCTCGCGCAGCATGCCACATGGTCTGGTGCAACGAGCCCGGATCATTCTTTTGGCCGCTAACGGAGAAACGAATAAAGCAATTGCCAAGAAATTGGACCTGAGCAAGCCCACGGTGGGCACCTGGCGCCGGCGCTATCTCGATCACGGTCTTGAGGGTTTGCACGAGGAACTGAAGCCGGGTCGTCCTCGCTTGATTTCCGATGAGCGAGTGGCCAGCGTTATTCGAAAAACGCTCCAGACCAAGCCCAAAGAGGGTACGCACTGGGCGGTGCGCCCGTTGGCGGAGTCTGCGCGGATTTCCAAGTCTACCGTGCATCGGATTTGGACTGCCTTTGGCCTTCAGCCGCACAGACGGAAGGGCTTTAAGCTCTCCACTGACCCGTTCTTTGTTGAGAAAGTCCGGGACATTGTCGGCTTGTACTTGAGCCCTCCGGAGAATGCCGTGATTCTGGGAGTTGACGAAAAGACCCAGATTCAAGCCTTGGATCGTACGCAGCCCATGCTGCCGATGGGACTGGGATATGTTGAAGGAGTCACCCATGATTACGTTCGACACGGGACGACCACACTGTTTGCTGCTTTGGATATTGCAAACGGTACGGTCATTACTCAGTGCAAACACAGGCACCGTCACCAAGAGTTTCTGGCATTCCTGAAGCAGATTGAACAACAGATTCCCGAAAACCTCGACATCCATGCAATTATCGACAACTATGGAACGCACAAACACGCGGCCATCAAGCGCTGGTTGGCCCGGCATCGGCGCTGGCATATCCATTACACGCCAACCTATGCATCATGGTTGAATCAAGTCGAGATCTGGTTCAATCTCATCACCCAGCAGGCAATCCGCCGTGGCACATTCACAAGCGTCAAAGAACTCGTGACCAAAATTCAACACTATAGTAACAACTACAATCGCCACCCCCGGCCCTTTGTCTGGACCGCGACGGCTGACTCAATCCTTGCCAAGATTGAGCGACTTTGTCAAAGTATTTCTGGGACGCGATACTAGATGGTTCGATCTCATTTAGATTCCTGAAGGATTTCATGGGAAAAGAGGTCACTTTCATATCGGAGGATGCAAACGAAGAAGTACGTTTTCTAGGATCAGTGTCAGGTGCGCGGTTAGGAGGAGGATCAGACAAGATTGGAACAATCAGAATTCAAGAATATTCTGAAACCTTTCACGTTGTAAGAAACAAGATTACCAAGCTCACTTTTGATTACCATCTCACACCAATTGAAATGTTTAAAGCGAGAAAGGCGATAAAAACTCTCCACGGTTCAAGAGGGTTACTTTTTGGATGGGATAGTTGGTCCGATGAAGAGAATCCCAAATGGGTTGACGAAGATTTTGTTTTCCAGACCGAAACGGGGCCGATTACGTTCTACCCAGGATTTGTCTTCGAAGATCATAACGATTCAGAAACAACAGTAAAGGACCAGACAAAGGCGCGATTTGTTATTGAAGGTGACGATCTCCATTTCCAATCAGAAAAAGCGAAGGTGGAAGAAGCACTGGAGATCTTCCTTCGGATCATTTCCTTCTTGGAGGGAAGGTTTACAGGTTGGTTTTACTGCGACGTGAACGCGACTGGTAAGAGTGGAAAGGGGTTCGTTAGCGAGATATTTAAAAGAGTTCGCGTTTTCGAGTATCAACGGAATAACCATGTTGACAGACATTGCGGGTCTTATGCTGAACTGCTTCCGAAAATTGTTGACAGGTATCAAAAACTTCTAGCCCCCATAAAAAATCAACTCGGCAGAGCTATGATACAAATGCGCATCGCAACAAGACCCGACCAGCCTGTCGATACAGAATTGATCTATTGGCATTCGAGTCTCGATATTTTGGTAAAATGTCTTTTGGATGTCGCAGGAAAAGAGGAAAGGCCGAAAGGATTTTCTAGGAAACTTGTTGTTGCCTGTGAAAGTAAAGGGATAGAATGGACGGATCTTTTTCCATACTTGAAAAAGGAAGAAATATTCTCAGATGACATCAAAGCTGATTTTAGCATTACCAGATTTCGAAATAATATGATCCATGAGGGCATATATCCATCCGAAGAAGAGGTCCCAGAATTTATGGAAGAGAACGCGCGTGCGTGCGCCCTCGTCGAACGGATGGTCATGAGTATTCTCGGTCTAGAGTATCGAGGTACACCAATCGGCGTATTCCGGATGCTGCATTGAGTATAGTTATTTCGAAAAGATCGCATGTCACTCTGCCGCAAAAACCGAGCACGAGAAGACCGCTCTCCAGCGCCAGATCGACACCACCGATAACCAGATCGACCGGCTTGTGTACGAGCTGTACGGGTTAACTGAAGAAGAGATAAAGATTGTGGAGGGGAAGTAGGTCGATTTGCTAAATCGACCTAAGAGGCTGTTGAAAAATCTTTCAATTGGTCAAACAAGAATGCCTGACCTACCATGAAAAATTGTTTTTCAACATCCTGCTAAGAGGCGCAATCTGCTCGCCCTACATTTCATATGGTACGAAACAACAAGTTCAAGGATCTCATTTCGCGGCTTCAGAACGTTCATCTTGGGCACAATTCCCTTATCTTGTGTTGAGTATTTTCTTTAACGCGACCTACTAACTAATGGAAACCGTTACCCTCATATTACAGATACTTATTGTCATAGGTGTTGGTGTCCTTGTTCGGGTATTCACGTCTTATTTGAACGAGAAAGGCAAGAACGTTGCGACAAAACAGGATGTTGAAGAGATAACTGCTAAAGTTGAGAGCGTCAGGACTCAGTTCTCGGAGCACCAGACCAAGTTCTCAGTCTTCCATCAGAAACGGTTTGAAGTCGAGGGCCGAGTGTTTGAATTGCTTCATGATGCAGATGAGTACATCAAGCATATGGTACACCCGGTTCAATTCGGAGGTGAGAAAGAGGAAGCCGATCGACGGAGGCAGGCCATCGATGCTTTTAACGAACTCTCAGGTCATTATTGGAAGCACAAGATTTACATCAGGGAAGAAACATGCGACAAGGTCGAGAAGATTTTGTCAGCTATGAAGGAAGTAGTCAGCAAATATCGGAGAGCCCGAGATAGGCAGCAATCTAACGATGCGCTGGATCTCTGGAACGAGGCTTGGAAAACAATGGAAATAGAGGTGCCGAAACTACGCGCTGACCTTGAAGAGCACTTTAGGAAGAACGTTACGATTCGCGGTGTGGGCGAGAATGATACTTAAACCGAGCATGAGCAAACCGCCCTCCAACGCCAGATCGACGCGAGCGACAAACAGATTGATGAGTTGGTGTACGAGCTGTACGGGTTGACGGAAGAGGAGATAAAGATTGTGGAGGGGAAGTAGGCGTGACGTCAGAACTTTCTTATTCATAGTGTTGAAACCATGACTGACGACTTTCGAGAAAGAATTCTCAGGCTTCCACTGGCGTTGGAGCCTTTGTTCGATACGGACCAGCCCAACGAACCTTTTTCGCTCTTCAGGGGAACGTTTTACTTGCAACGAGACGACGTCTCGGAAGAGGCGGATGGAGAGATTAGCTTTCACTGGTTGCCTTATCCTAACGTCCGGTTTTCCGGAAAGGTAGAAGATCTGAAGAAGCTGGATGTTGGAGAGGTGCTAATCCATGTTTCAGTTCTTTCGCTAAAAGCGAAAGCAATACTCACATCCATCGAACTCATAGATAATGGATGGGTTGTATCAGGCAGCTTGAATGGGGGATTCCGGGCAGGGGGCGACAAGCCTGCTGATGTTATTGATTTTGAACTTGCTAATTTTCATCCAATCATCGGTGAGCCAGTTCGCATTAGCGACGGGGAGCGTCTAGGTGCGCGTCGATCTCGGTTGACATTTACCGGAGGCGGATGGGATCTTGTACTCGACGAAGTAGAAAAGTACAATGATCGTGTAAAAAAAGTCAAAGCTGAGGGCGGTTATGTTGTAAGTACTGTTGGCCAATTAAGGAAGAGTGACGGCTCCAAAATCACAACCGCTGAAGCTGATGCGATTCTTCCAGGGGTACACACCTTTCTTTCATTCGCGCGAGGCAGGTGGTGTACACCACTTTTTCCTCGGGGTAGGCTCAAGGATCAAGACGTCTGGAAATACCTGGGCTCTTGGAAGGTTAGCCCATGGAAAGATGTGAATTCCTGGTTCCCCCGACAGGAAGCATTGCAAGTCAGTCAAGCATGGACAGGATTTCTCAACAGGTGGTTCGATCCTAATTGGCAAGATCCGATATCTACGGCAATCCACTGGTATGTTGAGGCGAACTCGAATGCCGGTGCGATCGAAGGGTCGATCGTGCTTGCTCAGACCGCATTAGAGTTGATGAGCTGGGTTATTCTTGTAGAAGACAATGCCCAGTTCAGCGCAACGAAGTTCGATAAACTGCGCGCCGCTGAAAAAATCGGGCACCTTCTTGACAAGCAAGGTATCCCGCTGAATGTCCCTTCATCGTTACCGGCCCTTCGGCAGGCTGCCAACGTATTCGGTTCATCAAAAAATGGACCTGAAGTATTCGTTAGTCTCCGAAATGGTATTACCCATCCTAAGAAATCGAAGCGGGAAAAAGAAAGGCTGATACAAACCCGGGCTCGCTGGGAAACATTACAGCTTGGTCTATGGTATCTCGAACTAATTTTGCTCCGGTTGTTCTCCTATAACGGAGATTACTACACTCGGCTGAAGAGCGGTTTTCCTAATGAGGTACGCGAGGCAGTTCCTTGGCGGTCATAGCCCCAGAAAACTGGTTTTTTCTCCTTCCGACGGTCTCCTTGCTGGCGTCTGAACCGAAACGTCAGATGCTTGTGTTTTGTGTGAACGCTGTGATGCAAACACGATGAAATACAATCCCGCCATCCACCACCGCCGGTCTATCCGCATCAAAGGATACGATTACTCACAAGAGGGTGCGTACTTTGTCACGATATGCACTCACGACCGAGAATCCGTGTTTGGAAAAATCGAAAATAAGATAATGAGATTATCACAAATCGGGGAGATTGTCTCTGAGGAATGGTTGAGAACGCCGGAAATCCGGCCGAACGTGGTGTTAGATGAATTTGTCGTTATGCCGAATCATTTTCATGGGATTATTATTTTGATTAATTCTCGTAGGGGCACGTCGCGACGTGCCCCTACGATGGAACGCTTTGGAAAACCAACATCCGATTCCATCCCAACGATTATGCGTTTGTTCAAATCTGCCGCAACCACAAGAATCAATGAATTGCGCAAGACCCCCGGTTCACCCGTATGGCAACGCGGTTTCTACGAACATATCATCCGCGACGAAGACGATCTCAATCGCATCCGGCGATACATTCAGGATAACGTTTTGAAATGGGCGTACGATGACGAGAATCCCAATCATCTGGAATCGAATCGGTCTGCAACCGAGTGAAATCTTCTCCTTCCCTCTCAAAGTAGCGTCCCAAGAAAGATTTGAAGAAAGCTACCACACAAAGGCGCAGAGGTCGCAGCTATCTGACTACCGATCCTATCACCATCCCGATAAATTCGCCGAGCTTCGGCGTGTCGATCCACCACACAACGATTGCGAGATCATGCTCCGGGGTGACGACAATCGCGTTCGTTCCGGCACCAAGGGCGGCGAACGTTCTCTCTGTCGCCTCCGGCCATTGATTCTTGTCGGTGTTGAGCCGCCACATGTATCCATAGACAGGGCATAGTTCGCAGAGTGTTGGCGCCCTCTCAATCCAATCGCGCGAAATCAACCGACGGATTGTTCCATTTCACCTCCCGGAGAAAGAGGTAACCGAACCGAGCCAGATCGCGCGTGCTGATCCAGATTCCGCCCCCCAATGTCCGCCTCCCGTCACGGAGGCCATCTTCTTCCCGGCGACATCGACTTCCGAATTGAAATAGCCGTGCCATACCCATGTGCTCGAGGCACCGATCGGATCCATAATCTCTCGCTTGAGAACCGCCGGAAGAGGCTCTTTGATGACGCGAAAAATAGAGAGCGATGCCCGATTGACTCTCCCGTCGTTGTATTCCCAGAACGTTCCGCAGGCGTTCCTTCCGGCTCGATTCCTCTGCTGGTGATGGTGTTAGCCATGGTTAACGTTCCTGTAGAGGGAATCGCGATCATCCTTGGCGTTGATCGAATCCTGGATATGTGTCGGACGGTGTTGAACGTTACGGGAGATATTACCTGCGCGGCGTACATTGCGCGGTTGGAAGGGATCGAGTTGAAATCATAAAGGAACAGCCGACGCACGTCTAAGGGAACTCTGGGACGTGACCGGATGTGGAGTGAACCGAGGTTGGAAGGACGCGCCGGAAGAAGAATGTTCTACGGCGGATTCTTTTCGGTGGTATGTGTCGGGTAGAGGAGCGTAATGCAATCGGGGCAAACCCCGTGGCTGAATCTCGCGTCGCTGTGCTTCTGGATGTATGATTCAAGAACCATCCAATTCCCCTCGTCGTTTCTTATCTTCTTGCACGTGGAGCAGATGGGGATCAAGCCGCTCAGCGATCGGAGAGCCTCGCGGGATGAATTGAGTTCTAAGAGCGTCAGGCGTAGATCCAGAAGCGAGGAGGCTTGGCGGGCAAGACTCTCAAGCGCTTGTTCCTGTTTCGGCGTGAGGGTGCGAGGCTCCGTATCAACGACACACAGCGTTCCGACCGGAAATCCGTCATTTGTTCTGAGAGGAGCGCCGGCATAGAATCGGATCTTCGGTTCCTTTTGCACCAGAGGATTGTCGGAAAATCGTGGATCACTCAAGGCATCCGGAACAATCATCAGACTTGCTTCGAGGATTGTGTGTGCACAGAATGCAATATCACGGGGAGTCTCAGTCGTTATGATTCCAATGCGCGACTTAAACCATTGCCGCTGTTCATCGACAAGACTGATATAGGCAATTGGCGTTTCGCAGATATATGAAGCCAGCAATGTGAGATCCCCGAACCCCTGTTCAGGATCTGTATCGAGTATGTGCAGGCGTTTCAGCGCCGCGAGGCGCTCTTTTTCATTCGATGGTCGGCGTGCAGAAGTCACCGAGGTAGTCCTTCGTCTTTCGTCTTCATAAAACAGAGAGGCGATTACTTCCAAAATCGTTGCCTGGTGAGCAATGACTCCAACACGAAACGTTTTCGAAAGGTTCAAGAATCAGGCAATATTGAAACAATTTAATTTCAGATTCAAAACTCAAATTCAACCCCCATCACCGGTAGAAAACTCCATTGGTAGTACGTATCCTGCTCATTCTTCCGTTCGTTCCAGTACTATACAGCGATGGAGATTGAGATTATGACCGGGTCTCAAAAGACCTCAAAGAGCTTCAATGCCATCACCACAATGGCAACGGCAAGAATGATACGGATAAACTTCTCTCCCCCTTTGACCGAGGCATGCGCGGCCCACCATCCGCCGATCGCTCCCCCTGCGCCGAGAACAAGTCCCAATCCCCAATTCACATTTCCCGTCGCGGCGAAAATCAGCAGTGCCGGAATCATATATATCAGCACGATGGTGACTTTGTGCATGTTCACATAGACGAGGTTCATCTTGAGAATATGATAGAGTGCGGCCATGAAGAGAAACCCGACACTCACTTGAATGAACCCGCCGTAGAAGCCGATGCCGAACATCACGGGATAGATCCATTTTTCGCGATGCCGGGGGCGGCCACCGGTGTGCGGACCGTGGGGTCTTTGGGGAATCAGGATCGTGAAGACCGTGGCGACGAGCACGACGCCGAGGAGTTTCTGAAAGAGGTCGTCACTGATGTTGACGGCAAGGATTGCGCCGGCGATCGCGCCGGGAAGTGCCCAGAGTGTGAGCCGGAGACTCTTTCCAAATTCGTGGACTTCCTGCTTCCGGAACGACGCAACCGCGGCGATGTTTTGCGTGATGATCCCGATTCGGTTTGTGCCGTTGGCGAGAGCGCTGTCGAGTCCCATGAAGATTAGGACAGGGAGTGTGAGTGTTGAGCCTCCACCGGCCATGACGTTGAGAAATCCGGAGATAATGCCGATGACGAAGAGAAAGAGATATTGCAGGTAGTCCATGGGTGTGTTCGATGTGTCCGGTGGCGGGCTGACAACAAGGGATCAGAGGACCGTAACGCGATCAACTCTGTCCAAGCGAGCCGTGGATCGTCAGCGCTGAATCCGCAAATCTAAGCAGATAGTCGTGGAAGTTCAACAAATCCGGATTTCGTAATTCTCTTTTCCTTCAGCCTGTCTGTCCGAACGCCATTCTTTCACGACCAGATACGCCGTTTCCTCGACGCGTCGATTTTCCTTGACAATATCCTGAAGACGATTTAATTTTATTCGCCACTGGTTCCGGGGGGAATCAGAATCATTTCTTTGTTGTCCTTTCAAAATCTCAGGGGAACTTATGATAATACCACTACCACCAGTGCGGGCCCGCCTGCCGGACGGGCAGGCCGTCCGGCCTGTACGTCCGCTTCTCCCCATTGTCTGTTTCTTACTTGCATTCGCACAGCTC